>Ga0105242_10003213_pt1 | contig 12727 bp, 12 predicted proteins | sample KBSM24metaG_FD_81521 | JGI IMG/M metagenome (GOLD analysis project Ga0105242, IMG submission 81521) | Miscanthus rhizosphere microbial communities from Kellogg Biological Station, Michigan, USA - KBS M2-4 metaG | ecosystem: Host-associated > Plants > Roots > Rhizosphere > Soil | place...
ACGGTTACCCGCAACGACGTCGGATGCGACACGACGCCAGAACGCGAGGGCGCGTTCGTGCGTGAGCGGCGACATGAAGCTCACCGACGCGCCCCCGTCGACACAATCGAGCAGCACGTCGACGAGTGCGTCGATCTGCCGATCGTCGGGCGCCTGCAGCCGCCGGATGGTGACGGCGCCGGTCACTCTAGTCCTTCGTGTCGAGCTTGAGGTCCTGCACCTTGCGCGTGAGCGTGTTGCGCCCGATGCCCAGGAGGTTTGCGGCCTCGATGCGCCGGCCGCCGGTGTGCTGCAGCGCCTTGGTGATGAGGGCCGACTCGAAATCGCGCGTGAGCGGATCGGCGATGTCGGTTTCCCCGCGCGCCAGGCGAGAGGCGACCTCGCGCTCGAGCGCGCGCCGCCAGTCGTCGTCGCCCGCGGTCGCACCTGAGACCTCGCCGCGCACTTCGGGCGGCAGGTCCTTCACGTCGACCACCTGGCCGGGCGCCATCACCGTGACCCAGTGGCATACGTTCTCGAGCTGGCGAACGTTGCCGGGCCATTCCTGCGCGGAGAAGAATTGCAGCGCCCCATCGGTGAAGCGCTTTCCCTCGACGCCCAGGTCGCGGGCGCTCTTCACGAGGAAATGGCGCGCGAGCATCGGAATGTCCTCGCGCCGCTCGCGCAGCGCCGGCAGGCGCAGGCGAATCACATTGAGGCGGTGGTACAGGTCCTCGCGGAAGAGGCCCTGGCGCACGCGCGACTCGAGGTCCTGGTGCGTGGCGGCGATCACGCGCACATTCGCGGCGAGCGGGGTGTGGCCGCCCACGCGGTAGAACTGCCCGTCGGAGAGCACGCGCAGGAGCCGCGTCTGCAGGTCCGACGGCATGTCGCCGATCTCGTCGAGGAAGAGCGTGCCGCCCTCGGCCTGCTCGAACCGGCCGCGGCGCATCGCTTGCGCGCCCGTGAACGCACCACGCTCGTGTCCGAAGAGCTCGCTTTCCAGCAGGTCCTTCGGGATCGCCGCGGTGTTGATCGCGATGAACGCCTTCGCCGCCCGTGGGCTATGACGGTGCAGCGCGCGGGCGACGAGTTCCTTGCCGGTGCCCGACTCGCCGGTGATGAGCACCGTCGCCTGCGATTGCGCAAGGCGCCCGATCGCACGAAAGACTTCCTGCATTGCCGGCGCCTGGCCGAGGATCTCGGGCGCTTCCTCCTCGACGGGGGGCGCCTCGACCTGGCGGCGGCTCTCGTCGATCGCGCGGCGCACCAGCTCGACCGCGTGATCCACGTCGAAGGGCTTCGGCAGGTATTCGAACGCACCGCCCTGGAACGCCGCCACGGCGCTCTCGAGGTCGGAGTAGGCGGTCATGATGATGACCGGCGTCGTGGGGAGGCGCGTCTTGATCTGGTGCATGAACTCGAGGCCCGAGAGGCCCGGCATGCGGATGTCGCTCACCACGACCTGCGGGGCCTCCTGGGGCAGCGAGTCGAGCGCCTCCTGCGCGGCGCCGAACGTCCGGTGCGCGATGCCCTCGCGCGCGAGCGCCTTTTCGAAGACCCACCGGATGGACCGGTCGTCGTCGATGATCCACACCGGGTTCATGCGGTCCTTTCGATCACGGGAAGCAGGATGGTGAAGCGCGTGTGGCCGGGCGCGCTGTCGAACTCGATGAGGCCGTGGTGTTGGCTCACGTAGCTCTGCGCGAGCGGCAGGCCCAGCCCGTGGCCGCCCTCGCGGCCGCTCACGAGCGGGTTGAAGATCTTCTCGCCGAGGTCCGGCGGCACGCCGGGCCCGTCGTCCTCGATGGAGATGGCGATGGCGTGGCGATAGCGGTTGCGCGCGATCGTCACCTGGCGCGCGATGCGCGTCTCCATGCGGATCTCGCCCTGGCCGCCGAGCGCCTGCGCGGCATTGCGCGCCACGTTGAGGATCGCCTGGATGAGCTGCTCCTTGTCGCCCTGGAGGTCGGGGAGGCTCGTGTCGTAGTCGCGTCGCACCGAGAGCCCCTGGGGGAACTCGGCGCTGAGGAGGGTGCGCACGCGCTCGGTCACCTCGTGGATGTTGAGCGTCTCGACGCGCGGCAGCCGGCTGGGCGTGAGCAGGCGGTTCATGAGCGACTGCAGGCGGTCGGTCTCCTTCACGATCACCTGCGTGAACTCGCGCTGCTCGGGGTCGGCGAGCTCGCGCTCGAGCAGCTGCGCCGCGCCCCGGATGCCGCCCAGCGGATTCTTGATCTCGTGCGCGAGGTTGCGGATGAGCTGGCGGTTGGCCTCCTGCTGCTCGGCGAGCTTCGCTTCGCGCGCGATCTTCAGCTGCTGCTCGAGCTCGCGGAACTCGAGCACGAGGCGCGCTTCGCCCGCCGCCTCGACGGGACTCGTCACGCAGTGCAGGTGCGCGGGATAGCCCTCCACCTCGAGCAGGAGGTCGTTGTCGTTGAAGCCGGTCTCGGTGGCCATCGCCTGCGACAGGCGCTCGACGAACTCGTCGTTGCCCGGCAGCGCCTCGTCGAACGCGATGCCGACGAGGTGGCTGCGTCCCTGCGCGAAAAGCGTCTCCGCCGCGGGGTTCGCATAGGTGACGTGGAGACCCTCGTCGAGAAGCAGCACGGCGGTGGATAGCAGCTCGAGGCCGGTATAGGGCGTCATTCGCCCACCGGTGAACGAGCAATAAGCGCGCCAGCCAGGGCGGCTGGCGCGTCGGCGGAAGGAGGCCGGAAGAGGGGACTGCTGCTGCGCGAGGCTAGGGCTTCAGCGCGCCGAGCTCTTTCTTGAGCGCCTCGATGTTCTTCTCGTGATCGGCGGCGGTAGCTTGCAGGCCCCGGATGCGCCCGGACGCCTTGTCGATGTTCGCGCGGAACTCGGCGAGCTGCGCCGGCGTGGGATCGGCGGTCTGCTGCGCCAGGCGCACGGCGGCCACGAGCTGCGGGTTCTGCTGTTCCTGCGCGATGGAGTTGCGCACGACGCCCAGCGACTCTTCCTCGCTCTTCAGCTCTTCCTCGAGGATCCTGCGGCGGTCGTTGTCGCGGCGCTTCTGGACGTCGACGGACACCGACGCGAGCACCGGCCTGGAGCTCGGGATCGGCGTCACGATCGCGACGGCGGGCTTCGCCTGCGGCTTGGTCTCGATGGGAGCCGAGTCGTCCGATTTCTCCGCTTTCTCCGCAACGACGGCGGGTGCCGCGGCCGGCTGCTTCTGCAGCGTGCCGTTCGGCGTGGCCGGAATCGTGGTGAGCGGCTCGAGGTCCATCACCGTCGCGCCCTTGATGGGCTTGTTCGAATAGGTGGTGCGGCCGCTCTCGTCCACGTGCTTGTAGATCGTCGTCTGCGCCCACGCGGACGTGGACGCAACGATCGCAACCCCCGCGATCCAGACGGTCTTCATGCCGTGCTCCCTTTCGCGCATTCGGAAGGGAAGAATAGGCAGGGCTCATCGAAAACGCAACAAGATCAAAGGGTTGGAAATGAAACGGCCCCATAGGTTGTGGTCTGGGGCCGTGGAAAACACAAGAAGGGGCCGGGAGGCACCCGGCCCCAGGGGCTTCACGCCGAGTAGTACATGTCGAACTCGACGGGGTGCGTGGTCATGCGGAAGCGCTGCACCTCCTCGTACTTGAGCGCGATGTACGCATCGATCATGTCGTCGGTGAACACGCCGCCGCGCGTGAGGAACGCACGATCCTTGTCCAGGTTCTCCAGCGCCTCGTCGAGCGACGCGCACGGATGCGGCACCTTCGCCGCCTCTTCCGGCTCGAGGTCGTAGAGGTTCTTGTCGAGCGGATCGCCGGGATGGATCTTGTTCTGCACGCCGTCCAGGCCCGCCATCAGCATCGCGGCGAACGCGAGGTACGGGTTCGCGGTGGGATCCGGGAAGCGGACTTCCACGCGGCGTCCCTTGTCGCTGTTCACGTAGGGGATGCGGCACGAGGCCGAGCGGTTGCGCGCGGAGTACGCGAGGTTGATCGGCGCCTCGAAGCCCGGCACCAGACGCTTGTACGAGTTGGTGCCCGGGTTGGTGATGGCGTTGAGCGCCTTCGCGTGCTTGATGATGCCGCCGATGTAGTAGAGCGCGAATTCCGATAGGCCGGCGTAGCCGTCGCCGGCGAAGAGGTTCTTGCCGCCCTTCCACACCGACTGGTGCACGTGCATGCCCGAGCCGTTGTCGCCCACCACCGGCTTCGGCATGAAGGTCGCGGTCTTGCCGTACGAGCGCGCGACGTTGTGCACCGTGTACTTGAGGATCTGGAGCCAGTCGGCGCGCTTCACCAGCGTGTTGAACTTGGTGCCGATCTCGCACTGGCCCGGGGCCGCGACCTCGTGGTGGTGCACTTCCACCTCGACGCCCTGCTCCTCGAGCGCCAGGCACATCGCCGAGCGCATGTCCTGCAGCGAGTCGACCGGCGGCACCGGGAAGTAGCCGCCCTTCACCGGCGGACGGTGCGCGAGGTTGCCGCCCTCGATCTTCGCATCGGTGGACCACGGCGCTTCTTCCGAAAAGATCTTCACCGAGGCGCCCGACATGTCCACCTTCCACTCGACCGCGTCGAAGATGAAGAACTCGGGCTCGGGACCGAAGTACGCGGTGTCGCCCAGGCCGGAGCTCTTGAGGTAGGCCTCGGCGCGCTTCGCGATCGTGCGCGGGTCGCGCTCGTAGCCCTTGCCCGTCGAGGGCTCGAGCACGTCGCACGAGATGACGAGCGTCGGCTCGTCGAAGAACGGATCCATGCGCGCGGAATCGGGATCCGGCATGAGCAGCATGTCGGAGGCTTCGATGCCCTTCCAGCCCGCGATCGACGAGCCGTCGAATGCGTGACCGTCCTTGAACTTGTCTTCCCCGAAGGCTTTCGCGGGAACCGAGACGTGCTGCTCCTTCCCCTTGGTATCGGTAAAGCGCAGGTCGACGAACTTCACTTCGTTTTCCTTGATCGTCTTGAAGACGTCGGCGGCTGACATTGCCATCTGCTGTTTCTCCTGATTGGTGGTTATGCCCGGAAATGGGGAATGATCGGCCCGAGAGGCTCGGTCGAGACCTCGATTTAGCGAAAAACATGCCACGGAGGAGCATGCGTAAGCCCTTGATCAGGCTGGAACAAAGGCCACTGACCGCGACTCGGTGCACCACCGTGGTGCCGCCCTCGCCAACCTGCACCATAATAGAGCAAGTAGCGGACGACGACGCCATACTATATAAATTGGCGCCGATGGATCGCTACCTCGTCGTCGGCAACCCGATCGCCCATTCCCTGTCCCCCGAGATCCACGCGCGCTTCGCCGCGGCGCTCGGCGAGCGCATCTCGTACGAGCGTTTGCTCGTGCCCGCGGGAGCATTCGCCGCATCCATGCGCCGCTTCTTCGATGAAGGCGGACGCGGGGCGAACGTGACGTTGCCCTTCAAGCTCGATGCCTTCGAGTTCGCCTCGAGGGCGAGCGATCGCGCGCGCCTCGCGGGCGCGGCGAACTTCCTCGCGAGCCGCGATGGCGTGATCGAGGCCGACAACACCGACGGTGCGGGTTTGGTCGCGGATCTCACGCGCAATCACGGCGTTCGGATTCGCGGCGCTCGCATCGTGATCCTCGGCGCGGGCGGCGCCGCGCGCGGCGTCGTCGGCCCGCTGCTGGCGCAGCATCCGGAATGGATCGTGATCGCCAACCGCACGCGTGCGCGCGCCGAGGAGCTCGCGCGGGTGTTCGCATCGCAGGGGAGCGTGCGCGCGTGCGCGCTCGAGGAAGTGCCGGGCGACGCGGCGATCCTGGTCAACGCCACGTCGACCTCGACGAAGGGCGAGCCCCTCGCGCTGCGCGATGGCGTGCTGCACGCGGACCTGTTCGCTTACGACATGGCGTACGGCGCCGGCGCTCGGACGTTCCTCGAGCGTGCCCGCTCGGCTGGCGCCAAGGCGAGCGACGGGCTCGGCATGCTGGTCGAGCAGGCGGCCGAATCCTATTTCCTGTGGCGCGGGAAGCGTCCCGAGACGGCACCCGTGATCGCCGAGCTGCGGAAGCGCGCGTGACCGGCAAGCTGCTGCGCTTCGGCGGGTGGCTGGCGCTGGCCGCCGCCGCGCTCTTCCTCGCGGTGCAACTCTCTTTTCTCGTGCGCGTCTGGTGGTGGAGGGACCATAATCCGCAGACGACGGCGTTCATGGACGCGAGCCTCGAAAGGCTGCGCGCGCGCAAGCCCGACGCCAAGCTGCAGCAGAAGTGGGTGGCCTACGATCGCATCTCGCCGAGCCTCAAGCGCGCGGTCGTCGCGGCGGAGGACGCGAAGTTCTCCGAGCACGAAGGGTTCGACTGGGACGCGATCGAGAAGGCGATGGAAAAGAACCGGAAGAAAGGCAAGGTGGTGGCGGGCGCGTCGACGATCTCGCAGCAGCTGGCGAAGAACCTCTTCCTCTCCGCGGACCGCACGCCGTGGCGCAAGGGCCAGGAGGCCCTCATCACGGTGATGATCGAGCAGGTCATGGACAAGCGCCGCATCCTGGAGATCTACCTCAACGTGATCGAGTGGGGCGAGGGCATCTTCGGCGCCGAGGCCGCCGCTCGCCACTACTACGGCGCGAGCGCGGCGACCCTGGGCGCCGAGCCCTCGGCGCGCCTCGCGGCGATGGTGCCGAACCCGCGCTTCTACGACCGCAACCGCAACACCGCGTGGCTCTCGAAGAAGACCGAGATCATCCTCGCGCGCATGCCGCAGGCGGAGCTGCCTTGAATCCTCCCTCCGTCCACCCCGCCGACGCGACGCCGGACCCGGCCGAGCACCTGGAAGCCATCGAGCGCCTGCTCGCGGTGCGCCACGAGGAGGGTGCGCATCCCGACGAGAGGGTGCTCGGCGACCAGCTGCGCGGCCGGATCGCGGACATGCACCCGGCCGACGTGGCCTACGTGCTCGAGGGCCTGCCGCTCGACGACCGCCTGTTCGTGTGGGGCCGCGTCCCGGGCGAGATGGAGGGCGAGATCCTCCTCGAGGTCTCGGACTCGGTGCGCGACACGCTGCTCGCGGACATGGACAGCGCGGAGATCGTCGCCGCGACCCAGAACCTCGACGCCGACGAGATCGCCGACCTCGCGCCGGACCTGCCCGAGGACGTCGTCCAGGACATCATCGAGGCGCAGGACGTCGAGGATCGCGCCGAGCTGCAGACGGCGCTTTCCTATCCCGAGGGGACCGTGGGCGCGCTCATGGACTTCGAGGTGGTGAGCATCCGCGACGATGTGACGTGCGAGGTGGCGCTGCGGTATCTTCGCCGCTTCGACGAGCTCCCGCCCCAGACGGACGCGGTATTCATCGTCGACCGCGCCGAGAAGCTCGAGGGCGCGCTGCCGTTGAACCGCCTGCTGGTGACGGACCCCGAGGTCGAGGTCGCCACCCTCTACGAGCGTGACGTCACCAAGTTCGCGCCCGAGGACGACGCGGACGAGGCGGCGCAGGCGTTCGATCGGTATGACCTGGTGTGCGCGCCGGTGGTCGACGCGCAGGGCAAGCTCATCGGGCGGATCACGGTGGACACGGTGCTCGAGTACGTGCGCGAGCGCCAGGAGCAGCAGGAACTCGGCAAGGTGGGCCTGCGCGAGGAGGAGGACATCTTCGCGAGCGTGCTGGATAGCGCGAAGAACCGCGGCCCGTGGCTCGCGCTCAACCTCTGCACCGCGTTCGTCGCCTCGCGCGTGGTGGGCGCCTTCGAGGGATCGATCGAGCGCCTCGCCGCGCTGGCGGCCCTCATGCCGATCGTCGCGGGGATCGGCGGCAACTCGGGCAACCAGACCACGACCCTCATCGTGCGCTCGCTGGCGCTGGGCCAGGTGAGCCCCGCCAACGCGCGGCGCCTCCTCGCCAAGGAGATCGGCATCAGCACGCTCAACGGCGTCGTGTGGGGCGGCGTGCTCGGGATCCTGACCTACCTGCTCTACCGCAACGTGGCGCTGGGAGGCGTGATGGCGCTCGCGATGCTGCTGAACCTGCTCGTCGCAGCCCTCGCCGGCCTCTTCATCCCGCTCGCCATGGAGCGCTTCGGCCGCGACCCGGCCGTCGGATCGAGCGTGTTCCTCACGTTCGTGACCGACAGCATGGGTTTCTTCATCTTCCTCGGGCTGGCGACACTCTTCCTGCTCTAGCGATGGGCCGCCACTTCTTCGCGATCTGGCCGGAAGCAGGGGCGGCGCGGGAGCTTGCACGCGTCGGCGAGGCGCTTGCCGGTCTCGCGGGCGGCAAGCCCATGCCGCTGGAGAAGATCCACATCACCCTCGCCTACCTCGGATCGATCGACGAGGAGAAGCTCGGCACCGCGGCGGCGGCCGCGAGCCGCATGAAGGGCTCGCCGATCCGCCTTTCCATCGACACCGTGGGATCGTTCCGGCGCGCAAAGGTCGGATGGGCGGCGCCTTCGCAGGCGAACCCGGCGTTGACCCGGTTGCAGTCGGACCTGGCGGCCGCCCTTTCGGACCGCGGCTTCGAGCTGGAGGAAAGGGATTTCAACCCGCACGCCACGCTGGTCCGCAAGGTCGTGCGGCCGATTCCCCGGGCGCCCACCGCGCCGGTCGAATGGCGGTCGAACGCCTTTACGCTCGTCGAGTCGACGGGCGACGGGCGCTACGAGGTGCGGGAGAGCTGGGAGCTTCGGGGGGAGTAGTTACCCGCTTGCGAGGCGCTACCCGGCCGTGTTGCCTGCCGCGTGCGCGGGACCGGTCGGGTCGCGCCTCGTATTCGGGTGCAGCCGCTGCGCTGTCGAGGGCGGACCCTCTTCAGCTCATCGGCTTGATCAGCGGCGTGATGACCGGGGTGACCGCCGGAGCCATCATCGGCTTCATCGGCGCCGCCGCCTTCATCGCGGGCTTGCGCTTCGCCGCTTTCCGCTTCTTCTTTTTGGCCGCCTTCCTGGCCGGCTTTTTCTTAGCGGACTTCCTTTTGGCAGTCTTCTTTTTTGCTACGCGACGCTTCTTAGAAGACCGCTTCTTGGATGACCGCTTCTTAGAAGACTTCTTCTTCGCTTTTTTCGCGGTTTTTTTCTTCGCAGCTTTTTTCTTCGCAGCCATGTTCAACTCCTTTCAATGTTGGACCGATTGTAGTCGTGCGGGATGCCCCTTCGGGCCTCACTTCGCACTACCAAGCTTTCGATTCGCATCGAACGAGATTGGTGAGCCGATTCTATAAGCGTGTTGCGAAGTCAAGCGTGACTATTTGATGCGACTCGCCCTTGATTGGTGTCGAGGCGACACCAATACGCTCCACTCCGGCGCCTTTGTCGGCGCCGGGCGCGTTTCAGCGGTCGGCGGCGCGCTTTTCGAGCGCGAAGAGGTCGCGCGTGCTCTCGCGTGCGCGCACTTCCACCATCGCGCCGCGGTCGATCAACACCTCCGGCGGGCGTGGGCGCGAGTTGTAGTTCGACGCCATCGCCATGGCGTAGGCGCCAGCCGACAGGATCGCGACGAGGCTTCCTTCCTCGATGGCGAGGGAGCGGTCGACGCCGAGCACGTCCGACGATTCGCACACCGGGCCCACCACGTCGTACGTGGCGCTGGTACCGCGCGGCGCCACGGCGACGATCTCGTGCCACGACTCGTAGAGCGCGGGGCGGATGAGCTCGCTCATCGAGGCGTCCACCACGGCGAAGCGCTTCGCCTTGTCGAGCTTCAGGTACTCGACGCGGGTGAGGAGGACGCCGGCGTTGCCGACGATGGCGCGCCCGGGCTCGAGGAGCACGCGGTAGCCGCGGCCCGCGAGCCGCTTCGCCAGCGCGCGGCAGTAGGCGGCGACGTCCAGGGGCCGCTCGTCCTTGTAGCGGATGCCGAAGCCGCCGCCCAGGTCCAGGTGCTCGAGCGCGATGCCCTCGCGGCCGAGGGCGGCTGCCAGCTCGAGCACGCGATCGACCGCTTCCTCGAGCGGCGACGTCTCGAGGATCTGCGAGCCGATGTGGCAGCCGATACCGGTGACCTTGAGGTTCTCCAGCCGCGAGGCGTGCCGGTACGCCTCGATCGCGCGGCCGTGCGGGATGCCGAATTTGTTGCCCGACATGCCGGTGGAAATATAGGGATGCGTCTTCGCGTCGACGTCCGGGTTGATGCGCAGCGCCACGCGCGCAACCTTGCCGAGCGCCCGCGCTTCCGCGTCCAGGCGATCGAGCTCGGGCTCGCTCTCCACGTTGAAGCAGGCGATGCCCGCTTCCAGCGCCGCGCGCATCTCGGCGCGCGACTTGCCCACGCCCGAAAAGATGACGCGATCGGCGCGCCCGCCCGCCGCGATCACGCGCGCGAGCTCTCCGCCGGAAACGATGTCGAAGCCGGCGCCAAGGCGCGCGAGGAGGTCGAGGATCGCGAGGTTGGAGTTCGCCTTCACCGCGTAGCAGACCAGGTGGTCCACGCCCGCGAGGCCCGAGTCGAACTCCGTGAACGCTTCCTCCACGAGGGCGCGGGAGTAGACGTAGCAGGGGGTGCCGAAACGCTCCGCGACCTTCGCGAGCGCGACGCCGTCGAGCGCGAGCTCGCCATCGATGCGCTCGAACCCGCTCATGGCGTGGCGGGCGCGGGGGCGGGCTTCGCGGGCTGCGGCTCGGGAAGCCTGAGCGGTCCCTTCTGCCCGCATCCCGCGAGGGACGCGGCGAGCAGCACCGCGGCAAGGCAGGCGAGGGCGCGTATCATCCCGGCATTATGAACGAGAGCGATTTCCATCGCGCGGTCGACGCGGTGCTGGCGCGCATCGAGGCGGCGGTGGAGTCGAGCGACGCGCTCGATTCGGACCTCGAGGCGGGCATCCTCACCATCCATTGCCCCGACGACTCCCGCATCATCGTCAATCGCCAGACTCCGAACCGCGAGATCTGGATCGCGGCGCGCTCCGGCGGCTTCCATTTCGTCTTTCGCGACGGCGCGTGGCGCGACACGCGCGGCGGCGACGAGCTCTTCGCGTCGATCGCGCGCATCCTCGCGTCCCAGGGCGGCGAAGAGATCGATTTCGGCTGACCGAAGCGCCAAAAACGGCTCCAAAACGCGTCGAAGCGCCGTTGGTAGCGATCCGATACGAATATTCGGGCGCTGAATTCCTTGACTTTTTCGTAGCGACCCGATACTAATGCGCGGAAGCGGACGGATTCCGCGTGGAGGCGCGCCTGGACAAGAACCCACTGGTCCTTCTGGAGCTCGTCGAAAGGCTCGGCAACCTGATGCGCTCCGAGCTTCGCAAGGCCGGAGCCGACGAATCGCTCCAGCCGGTCCACCTGCAGGCCCTGATCTACCTCAGCAAGGCCAACCGCTACTCCAACACACCCCAGGCGCTCGCGGATTACCTCGGGCTTACCAAGGGGACCGTTTCCCAGACGCTGCTGCTCCTCGACCGCCGCGGGCTGATCGAGCGGTTCGAGGACGACATCGACCGCCGCGTCGTCCGCCTGCGCCTGTCGTCGGCTGGCGAGTCGCTGCTCGCCGAGTCGCAGCCGGCGCTCCCGTGGCAGAACGCTACCCGCAACATCAGCCCCAACCGCATCCGCAACGCCACCTCGGCGCTGCGCGAGGCGCTGGTCACGCTGCAGGAGGACAACGAGGGCTCGGTCTTCGGCGAGTGCTCCAGCTGCTCCTTCTGCCAGAAGCTGTCGCAGCGGATCTACCGCTGCGGGCAGATGGGCGACCGGCTTTCGGGCCCCGAGACCCGCAAGCTTTGCCGCATCTATCAACCGAAGGTGGATGAAGCCGCATGAAACCGGGGCCAGACCCCGATTTCGTGATGCAGCGCAGCCGAAGGTTATCTAGCGCTTGAATCGGGGTCTCACCCCAATCGCTGCCTTCCCCGTTTTACCGCGGCCCTGACCGCGTCCGGCGCCGTGCCGCCGATGTGCTTGCGCGATGCCGCCGATCCTTCCGGGGTCAGCACGGCGTGGACATCCGCCTCGATCAACGCCGAGAAGGCTTTCAGCTCCGCCAACCCGAGGTCGCCGAGGTCCTTCCCGGCCTTTTCGGCGAAGCGCACCGCCTTCGCCACGATTTCGTGGGCATCGCGGAACGGCAAGCCCTTGCGCACCAGGTAGTCGGCGAGGTCGGTCGCGGTCGCGAACCCCTCGCGCAACGCTTCGAGCATCCGGTCGGGCCGGGGCGTCACGCCGCGCAGCAGCTCGGCGAGGATCGTGAGCACGTCGCGCAGCGTGTCGGCGGCGTCGAACAGGGGCTCCTTGTCCTCCTGGTTGTCCTTGTTGTACGCGAGCGGCTGGCCTTTCATCACGGTGAGCAGCGCGACCAGGTCTCCGTAGACGCGTCCGGTCTTCCCGCGCATGAGCTCGGGGACGTCCGGATTCTTCTTCTGCGGCATGATCGAGGAGCCGGTGCAGAAGCGGTCGGCGATGGCGACGAAGCCGAAGCGCGGGTTCGACCAGACCACCAGCTCCTCGGCCATGCGGGAGACGTGGGTCATGGCCAGCGCGGCCGCGGCCAGGAATTCGACGGCGAAGTCCCGGTCCGAGACCGCGTCCAGCGAGTTCTCGCAGACGCCGTCGAAGCCCAGCTCCTTCGCGACCGACTCGCGGTCGATCGGGTAGCTCGTGCCGGCGAGCGCGGAGGCGCCCAGCGGCAGCCGGTTCACCCGCCGGCGGCAGTCGGCGAGGCGCTCGGCGTCGCGCGTGAACATCTCGAAGTACGCCATCAGGTGGTGGCCGAAGGTGATCGGCTGCGCCACCTGCAGGTGGGTGAATCCCGGCATCAGCGTCGCGGCGTTGGGCTCGGCCAGGTCGAGCAGCGCCTCGCGGACCCGCCGCAGGATGCCGGCGAGGCCGTC
>Ga0105242_10003214_pt1 | contig 12727 bp, 12 predicted proteins | sample KBSM24metaG_FD_81521 | JGI IMG/M metagenome (GOLD analysis project Ga0105242, IMG submission 81521) | Miscanthus rhizosphere microbial communities from Kellogg Biological Station, Michigan, USA - KBS M2-4 metaG | ecosystem: Host-associated > Plants > Roots > Rhizosphere > Soil | place...
CCAATTGAGCAGCGGGGATTCGGGGAGCGGGTTCTGCCCTATGTTGGGGTTGATGCCGGAGCCTTCGATCACCAGGGTTTTCACGGCCAAAACCTTGTCTTTTCCGCCCAACGCCTCACCGGCGCGGGTGATGACGGCCATCTCCGGCGACTGTCCGAAAGCCGCAGCGCCCACGAACATTGCGATCGTCGTTACCTTGAAATTCATGGCGGAACCCTCCTTCGACAACCCTAGTCATTCTAGCTTGCACCACAGTGCGAGGCCACTGCCGAATTATGGCCGAATTGATACAATCGGGAACTATGAAACTTACTTGGTTCCGCGTTTTTGCATTTGCCGCGCTGTCGTTCGCCGCTGGGTCCTGGATCACGGGCCGCTTCGCGGCGGCTCCGAGAGTGGAAGCCGACAGCAATCGGGTTTACGAACTGCGTATCTACCACACGCTGCCTGGCCGGTTGCCGGCGCTGGTGAGCCGCTTCCGCAATGACACCCGGCGCATCTTCGATCAGCACGGGATTAGCAGCCTGGGTTATTGGGTCCCGCAGGACTCGCCCGCCAAGGACAACACTCTGATCTATATCGTGTCGCATCCAAGCCGGGAGGCTGCTACCAAGAATTGGAAGGAGTTCGGCGGCGATCCGGAATGGCAGAAGGTGGCCAAAGCTTCCGAGGCTGATGGGAAGATCGTCGAGAAGGTGGATTCGACGTTCATGGACCCGACTGATTTTTCGGCGTTGAAATAATCGCTAGCAGAAACCGAGGGACGCCAGGCCGAATAGCATCTCACGGCGGCCGGGGAGTTGCTCCACATTTTTCAGCATTAGGGGGCGGGAGCTGTCGATGACAAAGCCTGCACCTGTCAGGGTCGACATCAGTTCGGTGTGGCGCTCGGGGACTTCGATTTTGATGCGGCCTGGGAAGCCTGCCGTCAGGTGGGCTACTAAATTCGCGGCGTCTTGCGGGCTGGTTGCTACCACCGGGCCTAGCACCAAGCCGCCGCGCTGTGGAATTTTCCAGGCGTATCCGCTGCCATCGGCGAGCATGAAGCCGCCTTCCGCTTGCACCCAGCGATGCCGTAGAACCTGGCTGCGATCGGCCTGGTAGATCGCGCGATCCAACTCAAGGGCTCGCGGCAAATCGGCATCGGTCATCGGTCTGATCGCGCCGGTGATCGGCAGTGAAGTACCCTGCGCGGCGATGAGGCGCACGATCTGCTCCGCTATTTTGTAGCCGAGAGATTCATATAGCGGCTGGCCGAACGGTGTCGCCACCAGCATTTGGGGTACGCCGGCTGCCTGATCGAGGCACTTCAGCACAACCGCGCGCGCCAATCCCTGGCGGCGGAATTCCTCGCGCACCAGCACCACGGCCAAGGCCGCGAGAGTGGGACCGAACTGGTAGATGCTGGAGCTCGACAGAATCTTTCCGTCGGCGGCGCGGTGGCCGAAAACCTGGCTGGCGGCGAGCGTAGTCTGCCAGTCGCCAATCTCGTGCGGCCAGCCGATGCTTTCCGATAACTCCAGCAGCAAGGGCGCGTCGCTGGCGGTGAATTGAACTAAGGGCGGCGTCACAGTTTATCGAGGAAGCGGCGGTGCACGCGTAGGTCGGCGGTCAATTCCGGATGGAAGGTGGTGACCATGGTACAACCTTGCTCTACCCACACCGGGTCACCGTTGTAGGCAGCCAGCACGCAGCTGCCTGCGCCCAAACGGCGGATGATGGGAGCGCGGATGAACACGGCTTCCAGGTCGCCGCCCTCGGGCATGGGGATGCGCGCGATACGGCTATCGACCTGGCGCCCGTAGGCATTACGTTCGACCGCGATGTCCATGAGGCCAAGACTTGCCTGCGCGGGGTTCGTGACTTCACGCGCCAGCAGAATTGCACCGGCGCAACTCCCGTAAACCGGCTTGTGCTCGGCGAATCGCTTGAGCCGTTCGGTGAGCCCTTCCTGATCGAGTAGCTTGAGCATAGTGGTGCTTTCGCCGCCGGGGATGATCAGGCCGTCGCACTGCTCCAGGTCGACAACGGTGCGTACTTCAATGGCGTGTCCGCCGGCCCCGACGATTGCTTTGCGATGCGCTTCGAAGTCGCCTTGGAGAGCCAGAATTCCGGCGATTTTCTGCGTACTACCAGCCACGCGTCTGCAGCAGTTCGCTTTCGGGAAGCTTTGAAATGTCGAGGCCGCGCATGGCCTCGCCCAACTCCTCGCTGGCTTCGAGCAGCTTTACTGGGTCCTTATAGTAGGTGGCCGCTTTGACGATGGCGCGGGCGCGCTTGTCGGGGTCCTCGGATTTGAAGATGCCGCTGCCCACGAACACCGCTTCGGCACCGAGTTGCATAACGAGCGCGGCGTCGGCCGGGGTAGCGATCCCGCCTGCCGAGAAATTCGGAACCGGGAGCTTGCCGTTCGCAGCCACCCACTCGACCAATTCGAGCGGCGCACCTAGATTCTTCGACTCATGCACCAGCTCTTCGCGGCCCAGCACCGTGAGCTGCTTCATTTCCTTGACAATGGTGCGGATGTGGCGCACGGCCTCTACAATGTTGCCCGAGCCCGCTTCGCCCTTGGTCCGGATCATGGCCGCGCCTTCGGCGATACGCCGCAGGGCCTCACCCAGATTGCGCGCGCCACAGACGAACGGAACTTTGTAATCGCGCTTGTCGATGTGATGCTCTTCGTCGGCGGGCGTGAGCACTTCGCTCTCGTCGATGTAATCGACGCCGAGCGCTTCGAGCACCCGCGCTTCTGTGAAGTGGCCGATGCGCGCTTTCGCCATCACGGGGATCGACACCGTCTTCATGATGTCGCGGATGATGCTGATGGACGCCATGCGCGCCACTCCACCCTCTTTGCGGATATCAGAGGGCACGCGTTCGAGCGCCATCACCGCGCAGGCTCCGGCCTTCTCGGCGATCAGGGCTTGTTCGACGTTGGTGACGTCCATGATGACGCCGCCCTTCAGCATTTCGGCCAAGCCAACCTTTAAGCGGAATTCTTCAGAAAGGTACATGTCTGTTACCAGTATGGCGGCTTAGGGGCCGCGATTTCAAATGCGCCCTCCCTGCTCCCGCCGCAGGCAACTCCCAGTGCTAAAATCTGTCATATTGTCAGTGGTCATGCGCCGCCTCTTGGTTCTGCTCTTCATCGTGCTGTTAGCCGGAGGTTTGTTCGCGCAGAAGCGCAAAAAGAAGCCGGACGAGGAACCGCGGCCGCAGGTTCTCGAAGTGCTACCGGAGCCTCCGGAGGCTGTGGTGGCCGACTCCGGACGTCTGTCGTTCCAGATGTCGCCGCTTTCGGACAAAGGCTTGCTGTCGCAGCAGGTGCGCGATGCGTTGAAGGCCGTGGCCCGCTTGAACCACGGCGCTTCGATCATCAAGGTGCGGGCGTTCTTGGCCGGATCCGGCGATTTGCGGCGGATCATATTCATTGTTGATGCAGCGTCCACCGAGAGGAAACAGACGCTCCCGGCGGTCAGCACCATTCAGGTGGGGGCGCTGCCGCTTCCGGGCGCGCAGGTGGTGATCGAAGCGATTTCGTCGGAAAAGAAGGTGGTGAATCCCAGTGGGGTAGCGTTTGTCTCGACTGGTGAGAGCGCGAACGCGGCGGCCGCTGTCGGAAGGCTGCGGAGTTCCTTGAATGGCGCTAGCGTGAAAGCGGACGACGTCCTGCGGGTCACTTGCTTCTTGAGTTCGCTCGAGGACGTGCAGGCGGCGCGGTCCGCTGTCGCGGCGGCGTTTCCTTCGGCCGTGGCGAACTTTTTACAGATGCAAAGACTAGGGTTGGAGCCGCAAGCGTTCTGCGAAGCCGTTGCGCGTTTGGCCACGGCGCCCGCGTCACCGCTGGTGCTGGGAAACGGCATAGCGTTGGTCAACGCTCCGAAGCTGGTGCTGACCGGTACGCAATTGGTTTTCCGCGATCAGGATGCTGATTTTCGTTTGGCGTACCAAAGACTCGCAAAAACCATGCTGCCGTTGGGAGCCACGTTCAAGGATGTTTTCTGGACCGGGACCTACGCGCTCACGCGACCGAACGCGGGAAAGCTGGAACGTATCGAATGGGAGTTTCTGGATCGCTCCATGCCACCGGCGCGCGCGGCTTTACAAATTGAAGGTCTGCCGTCGACCGACGCCACGGCGGCCGTCGAGTTGATGGCGGTGGGCCACTAAATCGTTTCGCCGCGGATCAGGTCGTCGTAGGATTCGCGCTCGCGCACCACGCGCCAGCGGTCGCCTTCCACTAACACTTCGGCCGGGCGGCGGCGCGCGTTGTAGGTCGACGACTGCACGAATCCGTAAGCGCCGGCCGTCGAAATCGCCAGGACATCGCCCGGCAGCAACTCCGGCATCTCGCGGTCGCGCGCGAGGAAGTCGCCGGTCTCGCAGACCGGCCCCACCACGTCGGCACGGATTTTGCGGCTGTTGTTCTGGCGCACGGGCAGAATCTCGTGATGCGCGCTATAGAGAGCCGGGCGGATCAGATCGTTCATCGCGGCATCCACGATCACGAATTCCTTTTCACCAGTCTGCTTGCGATATAACGTCTTGGTGAGCAGAATGCCGGCGGCCGCGACAATCGATCGTCCGGGCTCAAGCACGACGTGCAAATCCCGTCCCGCGACCCGCTGCTTCAGACATTTCACGAACTCTGCGATCGATGGGGTCACTTCGTCGGGTTTATAAGCAACGCCCAATCCTCCACCCAGATCCGCGTGACGGATGTTGAAACCTTTGGCACGAAGGCGGTCGATCAACGCGAGCACGCGGTCGACGGCCTCCATGAGCGGTCCTGGATCCAGAAGTAGCGATCCGATGTGGCAACTCACTCCTTCGAGCAGCAGGTTCTCGAGTTCCCGGGCGCGAACGTAGATGTCTTCGGCTTGGGCAATGTCGACGCCGAATTTGTGCGCCAGCTTTCCCGTGGAAATGTAGTGATGCGTATCGGTCTCGACATCGGGATTCACCCGCAAGGCTACTCGCGCTTTTACGCCGCGACGATGCGCCAGAGCGTCGATGAGCGCCAACTCCGGTTCCGACTCACAGTTGAAACTGAAGATACCGGCCTTGAGGGCGTCGTCAATTTCGGACGCAGTCTTGCCGACGCCGGAGAAAACCACTTTCGCCGGATCGCCGCCGGCCTTGAGCACGCGGAACAGTTCGCCACCTGAAACGATGTCGAAGCCGGCGCCTGCGCGCGCCAACAAGCTCAGCACCGCCAGGTTGCCGTTGGCCTTCATGGCGTAGCAGATGGTGTGCGGTTGATCGCCGAAAGTTTCGTCGTACGCCCGGAAATTCTCCAGAATGGTCGCAGCGGAATAGACGTAGCACGGTGTTCCCACCCGAGCGGCGATCTCCGCCAGCGCGACCCCTTCGCAGTAGAGCGCATGCTCGCCGTAGGTAAACACGCTCATCCAATCACCTTCATCGTTACCACCGTCTGGTCGTCGGTCAGCGCCACACTTTCGCGAAACACATCCAAGTCCGCGAAAATCTGATCGACGATGGCACGAGGAGTTTCGCCATCATGCTTGGTCAGCAGCCGCTGCACGCGGGGACGCCCGAAGTGTTCTTCGTTCGCGTTCAGTTGATCTTCTACGCCATCGGAAAACAGCAATAGCGTGTCACCGGACTCCGCCTGATAACTCACTTCATCGTAAGTCTGATGTTCCAGCAATCCGATAGGCATGCCCTCGGCCTTGGCGGTGATGATCTGGCCGTCGCGAGAAATCAGCAGCGGCTCTGCGCCGGCGTTGGTTATCGTCATGCGGTGAGTGCGCGGCTCCCACAACAGCACCATCAGCGTCGCGTAGACCGCGTCCACTTTGCGTTCGAGCAACGCTTCGTTGAGTGACTGCATCAGCATTGCCGGGCTGCGCCGGCGCGGCGTAAGAATGCGCAGCAATCCGCTGATCAAAGCGCCATAGAGCGCCGCGGCTGCGCCCTTGCCGCTGACGTCTCCGAAAGCGATCACGGCGTAGTCGTCGCCCTGCTCGAAGAATTCGTATACGTCGCCGGAGATTTCGCGCGCGGCCCGTGAGCGGATCGCGATATCCAGACCGCGGATATCTGCCTCGCGCGGCAACAACACCTTTTGCAGCTTGCGCGCGGCCTTCAGATCCTGATCCATGCGCTTTTCGCGGCCCGCCAATTCTTCATACAGGCGGGCGTTTTCGACGGAACTCGCGATCTGCGGCGCGAGCAACGACAAAGTGCGCTGATGCTCTTCCGTAAAGTTGCCGATGCGTTCGCTTTCCAGGTTCAGCACGCCCACGACGCGGTCCTGCACGATCAAGGGCACGGCCATCTCCGAATGAATATCGGGCTGCGAAGCGATATAGCGCGGGTCGTGCATGGTGTTCACCACGCGTACGGTTTGCCGGGATTCGGCTGCCGCGCCGGTAATCCCCATGCCCAGCGCGATGTTGTCGAGGTCCACGCGCTGATCGTAGCGAACGCTGAAGCGGTGGCGGAGCAACTTCCTCTCGGCGTCCACCAACAGAATGCTGAAAGCATCGTACTTGATCAGTGTGCGCACCGACGCGGCCAGCTTACCCAGCAGCTCGTCGAGATCCAGAATTGAACTGAACTCTTGCGAGAGTTGCGCCAGCGTGCGGAAGGTACGGTTCTGCTGGTTTACCCGCCGGTACAGACTGGCGTTTTCAATCGAGCCCGCCACCCGCGAGGCGATCAGCCGCATGATGCGGCGGTCCTGATCGTGGAATGCACGCAGGCGCGTCGATTGCACATCGATCACGCCCACTAGCTTGCCGTGCGCCATCATCGGAACCGCAAGTTCGCTTTGCACAGCATCGAGCGCGACTAAGTAGCGCGGATCCGTGCGCACGTCTTCCACGAGCACGGGTTCGCGGGTCTGCGCAGCAGTCCCGACAATGCCTTCGCCGAGGGCGATCACCATGCTGCGCACGATCTCTTCGCGGTGGCCGATTGAGTGGCGAATGCGTAGTCCCTGATTTCGTTCGCTGTAAAGCAGGATGGCGAACAGATCGTAGTGGACTACAACCTTAACGATGTCGGCGACGTTTGCCAGCAGTTGGTCCAGGTCCAGGGTCTCCGAAGTGATGCGCGACACTTCGAGCAGGAAGTCGAGCAGCTCGGCGCGCTCGCGGAACGCTTCAACGGCTTTGCGGGGCGTAGCCATGGGGATCGCGGCCTAAGCGGCCGTGGCCTCGACGATCTTGACACTGGCGCTGGCGCCCACGCGGCTCGCGCCCGCCGCTACCATCTTCTTCAAGTCTTCAAGAGTGCGCACTCCACCCGAAGCTTTCACGCCCATCGCGGGGCCCACGGTTCGACGCATCAGCGCGATATCTTCCACGGTGGCACCGCCGGGGCCGAAACCGGTGGACGTCTTCACGAAATCGGCGCCGGCGGCTTTCGCCAACTCGCAAGCGGCGACCTTTTGCGGGTCACTCAGCAGCGCGGTTTCCAGGATCACCTTGACGATGGCGCCGCGGGTGTGCGCGGCTTCGACTACGGCGCGGATATCGGCATGTACCGCGTCCGCGTTCCCACCACGCAGTTCGCCCAGGTTCAACACCATGTCGATCTCGTGCGCTCCGTCGATGATTGCCGCAGTGGTTTCGGCGGCTTTAATCCCCATCGTATTGGCGCCTAACGGGAAACCCACCACGGCGCAAACTTTTGTGGCACAGCCGGATAATTCTTCAGCTACCAAACGAACCCAGCACGGGTTCACGCACACGCTGAAGAAACCGTACTGGCGCGCCTCGGCGCATACCTTGCGGATGTCGGACTCGGTGGCTTCCGGCTTCAGCAAAGTATGGTCGATCAAAGCGGCTATGGAGGAATCGAAACGCGGCACAGAACTGATCGTAGCATAGGGGTTTCGCACGCTCTTTCGCTATAATAAGTGGATGGAAGCCGCTACTCTATCGCCCACGGTCGTCGATTTAGAAAAGCAATACCTGCTGCAAAATTACGCGCGCTACCCGGTAGTGCTGCAGCGCGGAAAAGGCTGCTACCTTTACGATACTGCCGGCAAACGCTATCTGGATTTGCTGGCCGGAATCGGTGTTAATGCGCTGGGACATGCGCATCCGCGCCTTACTAAGGTCATCCGCGAGCAGGCGGGACGGCTGGTGCACAGCTCCAACCTGTACTATCACGAATACGCCGGGCCTCTCGCCGAGCGGCTTTCGCGGGCCAGTGGATTGCCGCGGATCTTCTACTGCAATTCCGGCACAGAGGCTAACGAAGCCGCGCTTAAGATGGCGAAGGCTCACGGACATGCCATCTCGCCGGATAAATTCGAGATCGTCGCGCTGGATAATTCGTTTCACGGGCGCACTATTGGCGCATTGTCGGTGACCGGGCAGCAAAGTTACCGCAAGGACTTCGAGCCATTGATGCCCGGGGTGCATTTTGTTCCGCGCAATGACATCACGGCGCTGGAACAGGTGGTCAGCGAACGGACGGCCGGCATCATCATCGAACTGGTGCAGGGCGAGGGCGGCATCTATCCGATGACCGAGGAATTCATCCGCAAGGCTCGCGAGTTGGCGGACCGCTACAATGCGCTGCTGATCTTCGATGAGATTCAGTGCGGCGTGGGGCGGACGGGAGTTTACTTCGCCTACCAACTGCTCGATCCGCCAGTGATGCCTGACGTCATGACCGCTGCGAAGCCTGTCGCCTGTGGACTGGCGCTGGGAGTGGTGGCGGCGAATGACCGCGCGGCTGCGGGGCTTGGGCCGGGGAAGCACGGGACTACCTTCGGCGGTGGGCCGCTGGTATGCCGCGTGGGGCTGGAGTTTTTCGACATCCTCGACGGGCTGTTGCCGCATATCTCGGATGTCGGCAGCTATTTCCGGATGCGGCTGACGGAGCTTTCGCGGCGCTATTCGTTTATCAAAGAAGTGCGCGGCGTGGGGCTGATGATCGGCGTGGAGCTGGATTTTCCCTGCAAGCAGATTGTGCTGGATTGTATTGAGCAAGGGGTTCTGCTGAATTGCACGCATGATTTCACGCTGCGGATGCTGCCGCCTTACATTATTACGGAGCAGGAAGTGGATCGCGCGATCACGGTTCTGAAACGCGTGTTCAAGAACGCGAAACGTCCGGAGGCGGCGTAAATTCTACAACAAATCTTCGCGCCCTGCCTTCTCTAAGCGCTTGACTAGTTCGCCGACTTCTTGGGCGCGGCTGCGGTCGGCGATCAGGAGGGCGTCGGGGGTGTCGACTACGATCAGGTCTTTCACGCCTAACAGCGCTACGAGTTTGCCTTCGGCGTCGATGTAGTTGCCGCTGCTTGCTTCGATGATGGAGGCGGAGCGCAGGGCGTTGCCTTGGGCGTCGCGTTTGTGGAGTTCGTAGACGGCGTTCCAACTGCCCACGTCGTTCCAGCCGATGTCGCCGGCGGGGATGCCGGTTACGTTGGAGGCGCGTTCCAAGACGGCGTAGTCGATCGAAATGTTGTCGCATTTCGGGAACACTCCGGCCAGGCTCTCGGAAAACTTGCGGCTGCTGAAAGGCGGCAGGCCTGCCAGAAGGTGTGCGGTCTTGGGCAGGAAACGGCGCAGGGAGTCCAGCAGCACCGAAGTCTTCCAGAAAAACATGCCTGCGTTCCAATAGAAGTTTCCTGCGGCGAGAAACTGTTCAGCCGTCGAGGCGTCGGGCTTTTCGCGGAAGCTGACTACGCGCTGCGCGCTGCGGGCGCCGGGCTGGACGCCCTCGGGAAATTCAATGTAGCCGTAACCGGTTTCGGCCCAGCGCGGTTGAATCCCCAGCACTACGATGTTGCCCTGCGCGGCGGATTGAAACGCGGGCTTCAGCAGGCGGGCGTATTCGCGGGGCTTGGCGATGACGTGGTCTGCGGGGAAGACTCCCATCAATGCGTCGGGGTCGAGCGATTGCAGGATATGCGCGGCGAGACCGATCGCCGGAGCGGTATTGCGCTGCACGGGCTCGGCCAGAATCTGGCGCTTGGGAACTTCGGGTAGCTGCTTGACGATCTCGGCGCGCAGGTGATCGTTGGTGAGTATCCAGATGCGCTCGGGAGGCAGCACCGGGCGCAGACGGTCTACCGTCTGCTGGATGAGAGTACGCTCGCCGAAGAACTTCAGGACTTGTTTGGCGCGGGCGCGGCGGCTGCGCGGCCAGAACCGGGTGCCTCGGCCACCGGCCAGGATCAGACCATATTGATGAGACATGGAGTGCGACAGACTACTGGATCGGAATTCCACGCACTAGCTTTAGTGTGCGGTTCCAGCGCGTCTTCACGAAAAAGTTCTTGGCCAAGTCCACGTAGTGGCCGCCGCTGTCGCCGGCCCATTCTTCGGTGGGGGCGTCATAGGACCAGAAAATCACCAGAGGCTTGCCAATGATGTTTTCGCGCGGCACGAAACCCCAGTACCGGCTGTCGAGTGAGTTCTCGCGGTTGTCCCCCATGGCGAAATAGTTGTCGGCGGGCACCACCAGTTCACCGCCGCTTACGTTGGCCGCTAGCATCTGCTGGGCGCGGTCGACGACGGGTCCGTAGGGCTGCGACGGGAAGTTGTCGCGGTAGGGCTCGATGTGCTGATCGATGTGCTGGGTGTAGGGTTCTGTGAGGGGATGGCCGTTCACGTATACCACTTTGTCGACGATGTGGATGTGGTCTCCGGGGACTCCGATCACGCGCTTGACGAAATTCTGGCGGATGTCCATGGGGTAACGGAACACAATCACGTCACCGCGTTTGGGCTCGGTGTAGGGCAAGAGGTACTTGCTGATGGGGCCGGCGGGCGCGTAGGACAACTTGTCGACCAGCAAGTGATCGCCGATCAGGACTGTCGATTCCATGGACCCGGTGGGCACGATGAAGGCCTGCACCAGCGTGGTGGTTCCGAACAGCAGGATCAGAATATTCAGAGACCACTCGTGAATGAATTCGCGCGTCGAATCGCCAAACTTTTTCATACGGCTCTAGTTTTTGTAATACCCGTGAATGAGCATGAACGTCCGGCGCCAGCGGGTTTTGCTGAAGAAATTCAGGCCGATGTCCTTGATATGGTCGAAACCGATGGACGGGTTCTGCAACTGATCGGTGGGCGCATCGTAGGACCAGTAAATGATCAGCGGCTTGCCGATGATATTCTCGCGCGGCACGAAACCCCAGTAGCGGCTGTCGAGCGAGGAGTCGCGATTGTCGCCCATGGCAAAAATAGTGTCGGGCGGAACCACTACTTCGCCGTTGATCACGTGGTTCTGTAGCATGTCGGCGGCGCCCGGATAGACCATGGAATTGGGCTCGCTGGGGAAGTTATCGCGGTAGGGATCGATTTGATCGGATTTGTGAACTTTATACGGCTCGTCGAGCTTGACGCCGTTGCGGTAGACCTCTTTGTTCACGATGCGAATGCGGTCGCCGGGGATGCCCATGGCGCGCTTCACAAAAGTCATGGTGATGTCGACGGGGTAGCGGAACACAATGATGTCGCCGCGCTTCACATCGCTATAGGGCAGCAGATGTTTACTCACCGGACCCGCGGGGGCAAAGGCCATTTTGTCCACCAGCAGGTGATCGCCGATCAGCAGCGTGTCTTCCATGGAGCCGGTGGGGATCACATAAGCCTGAACGATGGTAGTGGTCAGGAACAGCAGCAGGAGGATGGTGATAGCCCACTCGGCGATGGCTCCCCTGGGGGGCTCGCCGGGAGTGACTGGGGCTGCCGTTTCCTCAGCGGGTGCTTCTACTACCAGGGCGGGCGCTTCCAGTGGCGCCTGGGGTTCGGGGGTGACGGAATCCGTCGTGTTTTCGAGGCTCACTAGCCTTATTCTACTCGGTTCGGGTTTAGGACGGAGCCCGCTCGAAGTTTTCGTCTTGCACGCGGAACCGTGCACGGCGGCTGCCGGGCCATTCGAGGCGCAGGTCGCGCGAGATCTCGTCCAGCATTTCGGTGGTGCAAACCTTCTTCTCGTCCGCGAATGCGCTCAACAGCAAGTTGTCGCAGATCGCATTGATCAGGCGCGGGATGCCTTGGGCGCGCAGGTGAATTTCGGCCAATAACGCCTCGGGGAACACGGTTTGACGAGACATTCCGGCTTTTTCCAGGCGCGACTGAATGTATTCCACGGTATCGCGCAGCGTGAACGGCTGCAGGTTGAAGCGCAGCACGATCCTTTGCTTCAACTGCCGTAGATTGGGCGCGTCCAGCTTGCGGTCGAGTTCCGGCTGCCCGGCGAGGATAATCTGCAGGAGCTTGCCGTTGCGATTTTCCAGGTTCCCCAGCAGGCGGATTTCTTCGAGCACTTCCCATTCGAGGTTATGCGCCTCATCGACGATCAACACCACGGTGCGTCCTAGCTGGGCTTGTTCGACCAAAAGCTGATTGAGGGCAAATAAAACTTCAGTTTTCGAGGTGCGTTCGCAGGGCAGATTCAGATCGTAGGCGATCATTTCGAAAAACTGCTCAGTGTTCACCCGCGAATTAAACAGGAAGGCGAATTCGATGTACTGGGATTCCAGATAATCGCGCAGGCACTCCAACATGGTGGTCTTGCCGGTGCCGACTTCTCCAGCGAGTACGATGAAACCCTTACGGGCCTGGACGCCGTAGACCAGGTTGGCAAGCGCCTCTTCGTGCTGCTCGCTGCGGAAGAAGAACGCGGGATCTGGGCTCAGGTTAAAAGGGCTCTCAGTGAAACCAAAGAACGCGTTATACATTTTGCAGGCCAGTTTCCGCTCTGAGGGACTCCGCCCTCTCTC
>Ga0105242_10003216_pt1 | contig 12726 bp, 9 predicted proteins | sample KBSM24metaG_FD_81521 | JGI IMG/M metagenome (GOLD analysis project Ga0105242, IMG submission 81521) | Miscanthus rhizosphere microbial communities from Kellogg Biological Station, Michigan, USA - KBS M2-4 metaG | ecosystem: Host-associated > Plants > Roots > Rhizosphere > Soil | place: Michigan...
GAGATCGGTTTCGTCCTGCCGATAGGTCTGGCCATTCTTCAAGACCACCGTGAAAGTCCCGTCCCGCGCGAATTTGTAGGATTCCATCGGCACATCGCTGACAGGAGGTTTGGCCGAGCCCAGAACATCCGCCAATAAGCCGGACGATTTTTTCGGCGGCGGCACGTATCGGTTGGTTTCAGGACTGAGATAGACAGCGCCAGGCGGGGGCACCAGCTTGAGCTGCGCGGGCGGTGCCGGCGCAAGCCCCAATATCGCGCGCATGGGCTGGGCCGAACCGTAGAAACAATCAAGCCATGTGCGATTGTCCGCAATGCCGGCGCAGCGGGCAACACCGGCGGTGACCTCATCCCGCGTCGGCTCGGCAAATGCGTTTTGGGTTAGAAGTGCAAGCCCAACCAGAACAAATCTGTACCGCATGACCAAACTCCGCAATGTTTTGCGGCCCTTTTGGTAGGCCAACTGCTGGGGCCAAGCAACTGCCGCCTGCTGTCATGCGCGGCGTTGCCGGGTGCGGCGGGCGGCGTGCCCGTTGCCATCCGGCCAAGCCCCTGAAACATTATAGCGGCAATCCATCGGGCCAGCCGAGAGTCAAATGTCAGAACCCAAAATCCGCAAGTCCCTGATCTCCGGTCGCGAGCTTTTCGTTTGTGACAATCTGGTTGAGGACATGATGGTGAAACAGGTCGGCGCCCTCGTCCGATCCCTGCATTATATCCGAAAGGAAAAAAGCCGGCCGGGCGTGCCCGGCCTTGCCGCGGTTTCCGATATTCCGGCCGAGAGAGTCGCCACCGATCCATTTCTCTGCAGCTTGAAAAAGACAGTCGAACGGCTATTCCCGGACGAGCGGTTCGCGGACCAGCGAGCCTATGTGAATTGCAGTGTCTATGGAGACAGTTACTACCTTCATCGCGATTGCGCCTTCCAGGAGAAGCATGTCACCGCGCTCTATTATGCCAATGTTGAATGGCAACCCGATTGGGGCGGTGAAACCATTTATTACAACGATGAAGAAGACGCTGAACTTGCGATTACGCCCCGGCCGGGGCGCCTGGTGATTGCGCGGGGCGCGGTGCTGCATCGGGGCAACGTGCCGGCGCGCAACTGCTACGAGGAACGTTATACCCTTGCCTACAAGCTGAATTCATCGGGCAACACGCAATCCTCCGAAGTCGCGGTCAAGAAATCTCCGTGACACGCTTCCGCGCATTCCCGGCCCCGGCCCGCCGCCCCGTTTGACGGCTGCCCGATTGCTCTTTTGTGCGATCGACAGCTTGCGTCAATGCGTGTGGGATTTGTCCGGCAATGCGAAAGCAATGACGTCGTCAGCCATGGGACGCACCCCTGCATTGTTACCCCCGGTGGCCACGACGGCAACATATTGGCGCCCATCCCTGCCGCGATAGCTTACGGGACCGGTGGAGGCCGTTGCCGGCAGTTTGATCTCCCACAACACAGCCCCCGTCATGGTGTCGAATGCGCGGAACCGGGCATCATCCGTGGCGCCAATGAATGTCAAACCGCCGGCGGTCACCATCGGGTTGCCCAGGTTGACACGACCGGTGTGCTGTTTGTCGGCAGGCAGATCATCGCTGACCCCCAAAGGCACTTGCCATTTGATCTTGCCCGTATTGACGTCGACGCCGCTGAGTTGCCCCCATGGCGGAGCGTTGCAAGGCTGCCGCGTGTCGGGTTTCCAGAAATAGAGATAGCCGTCTTTCATGCCATAGCTGCCGTCCGGACCCTTAATCATGGTCGCCAAAGCCGCCAGATTGTTGGTGTTTGCGACCAACACGCCCCGTTGGGGATCAAATGCCGAACCACCCCAATCTACTCCGCCCAGGCTGCCGGGAAAGCTTGCCACGGCCGCGTCCGTCCTCAGCGGCTGGAACATCGCGGATGCCACCACATGTTTGTCCGCAATCAGCTTTTCGCAGAAGCTTTTGAGTTCCGGCGTTACATCCGCAACATCGCCGCCCTGGTATGTGACTTTCGCCAAAGGCGGGGTCACGGACATCGGCTGCGTCGGCCAAGGCTGCTCGCCTGGAATATCCGTTTCGGTCGGCACAGGAACTTCTTTTGTCTCAAACAGCGGTTTGCCGGTGACGCGGTCCAGCAGAAACAGCACCGACGTCTTGTTCATTGCCGCAATCGCGGGGATCGCTTTGCCGCCAAGCTTGACCTCGACCAAACTGGCGCTCGGCAGGTCCAGATCCCAAATGTCATGGTGCACTGTCTGGAAATGCCAGAGATATTTTCCTGTCTTGGCATCCAGCGCCACGATGGAATTGCTGAACAGGTTTGCACCGTGGCGATCGGCGCCCCAGCGATCGAAAGTCGGCGCTGCGACCGGCAAATAGACTATTCCCCGCTTTGCATCGCCGACCAGCCCTGTCCAGACGTTTACGCCAGAGCGGCCTTTCCAGCTGTCGCCTTCCCAGGTGTCGTGCCCCAACTCTCCCGGCTGCGGTATGGTGTGGAAGGTCCACAAATGCTTGCCCGTAATGACGTCAAACCCGCGCACGTCCCCTGAGGCACCCAGTACCGGAGCTTCCTGCACGCGGCCGCCGGCGATAAAGACGTCGCCGAGCACCAGGACGGGCGACGAAAAGCCAAAATAGGCATTTGGATAGCCGTTCATGACGTCCGGCGTTTTGAGGTTCATCACCCCATTGTCGCCAAAGCTTTTCACGGGCTCACCGGTTGCTGCATCCAGCGCAATCACCGTTCCGTTCCTGGTGGCAACAAGGATACGGGCCTTCATGCCCTTTTGCCCTTGCCAATATGTGACGCCGCGGGTCGCCACGCCGTCATTGCCCGGCAAGTCATAGGCCCAGACCTGCTGGCCCTTGGTCGCGTCAATGGCCGTGACGCGACGATAAGGCGTGGCCAAAAACATCAACCCGTTCACCACCAGCGGTGTCATTTCCGAGCCGCTATATTTGGAATTAAATCCCCGCCCCGGTGGGGTAGCGGGGGCCTTCAGCACATCAAGGCTGGCCGGCCGCATATGAAAAACCCAGGCCTGCTGGAGATCACCGACATTTTTGGCCGTAACTTGTTTGAGCGGCGAGAACCGCATGTTGCCGGCATCATGGCCATAGGCCGGCCACTCGGACGACAAATCGGCGGCACGAATTTTTTGGAGCGGCAATGCCACGGCCAGAAGGCCGGCCAAAAAAAACACAGGCTTGAGACTAATCATAAAATCCTCATGTCACACTTTGTGTACGGTCTAAACGAAGCAGGCTCGCCGGGCCATTCAACGCGAGCCGGTCCGCAGGCGATTTTCTTGGCTCAGCATGTATGCTTTTTTGCTTTCGAAGTCCCGCGCGATGCCGATGATCATGAATTCGAGCGATGATTTCCCGGTGGCAGCGAAAGCCCGGCTCTCTCCGAGTGCTGCCGGAATGGCATCTCCGGCATGTATGTCCGCCGTTTCGCCACCGATCGTCGCCGTGCCATCACCGCTCACAACATAATAGACTTCGGCGATATCAGGCTTGGCGCTTGGGCCGGCGGTAACACCGGGCGGAAGCACCAGATGGTCCACATAGGACCAGGTGCTGTAAAAGGCGGTGGGATCGAGCCCCCGGTGATACATGGCCGTGCCCTTCCCGCCTTCGAAGCCGGGAACCGGTTTGTCGAGGGATTTGTCCAAATTCATATGCATGAATTGGGGTAAGGCATCCTTGGGGGCGCCCACTCTGCCGTCATCCAAATTCCATGCATCGTAAAATCGCGGCAACAGCCCGACATTTATGTTCATCCATTGCACCGGTTTGCCCGACTGGTTGGTGATGGCGTGGTTGTGACCCAGGCGGGCTACGGCGCCCGCCGGCCCCTTGAGAAGAGACGCCCGGCTATCGATGGAAAACTCCGCCTCACCATCCAAAATCACAAACATCTCTTCGCAATAATTATGGAAATGTTCCCCGATGCCGCCGCCGGGCGGCAGGACGCCGCGATGCAGAAACAGCAAATTGACACCGAGATTGAATTTTGGCGATGAGGCGGCTCTGCCATCAAACAGCGCCATGTAATTCATCGGACCGGAGCCGTTGTGAACCGAAGGATGCGCCGGATAGTCAGGGCCTGCGCCGTGGGCGATGCGTTCGGCAAGCGGCACATGTGTCCGCGAAAGCGGACTGGAGGCGGTATAGGGGTCCGCGGGAAACGTCATGCCCGGGACTTGTGCAAGCGCCGCAGTGGGAACCAAACCTGTCAGCCCCGCCAAAATGAGTATTTTCAACATGCCGCTCACTCCATTCCAGAAAGACTGTGTTGGATTAAAGCAGACATTTGGGAGGGATGCTGCTGGGAAATTGCTTGCCATCCCCATCCTCGAAAGGCCGGCTGAGAGACCCCGGACTATGGCCGGCCAAGCGCGAAAATCGCGATCTCATCGCCGAACACCGGAGTGCCCAACGGCACATGCCCGCCCCGGCAGCCATTGGCGCCGACCGCCAGATACTGAACGCCCTTGACCCGATAGGTCATAGGAGGCGAGCACACGCCCCTGTCAAAATGGTGACTCCACAATTTTTCACCGCTCTTCGCGTCGAAGGCGCTGAAATCGCCGTTCATTTCACCGGCAAAGACCAGATCGCTGGCCGTGGCCAGCACACCGCCAAACATGGGCTGCGGCGACTTATACTGCCAGGCAATCTTGCCACTGTTGACTTCGATCGCCGTCAGTGTCCCCGACTGCGGCCCGTCGGCGCGTTTCATCACACCGCCGGTATGGCGGCCGATCCAGGGGCCGCCGGGTTTGCTGTCCTGAAAATCGATGGTGGTAAAGGTCATGGGGACATTGGCACCCAGGACATAGAAATATCCGGTGCGCGGCGAAAATGCCGGCGGCTGCCACAAGGAACCGCCGCTTACACCGGGAAGCAGGGTGACGCCGGCCCGGCTGGGCGGCGAGAACATGTTGGAGCTTTGCTCGACAAAAGGTTGCGATTTGTAAAGCAGCTTGCCGGTCAGGCGATTGACGATGAAAACATTGCCGACCTTGCCGGCCTCGCCCGCTGCCGGAACGATTTTCCCGTCTTTATCCTTGGCGTCGAACAGCATGACCGGCGCACTGGCGTCATAGTCCCACAAGTCGTGCGGCACTTCCTGATACCACCAGGCCAGCTTTCCGGTCTTGGCATGAAGCGCCAGAATGGAATCGGTATAGGCATTGTCGCCGGGCCTGGTTTCCCCTTGATAGTCGGGATTGGGATTGCCGGTCGACAGCACCAGCAAGCCGTTCTTCACATCCATGGCGGGGGTATTCCACACCGAGCCGCCGCCGAACTTCCAGGCATCCCCGCCCCATGTGTCCCCGCCCGGCTCACCCGGCGCGGCGGTGGTGCGAAACTCCCATATCTTGGCGCCGCTCTCAGCGTCATAGGCTTCCACCATGCCGCGGGTTTCATACTCGGCCCCCGCGGTGCCCACGATCACCATGCCGTCATAGACCTGCGGCGCCATGGTATAGGTGTAATATTGTTTGGGTTCGGGATGGGTCTTGGCGGGATCGGTCTGCCACACCAACTTTCCGGTTTTGGCATCCAGCGCCACCAGGTGACCATCCAATAGCGCGGTATAGATCTTGCCATAGGCAAGCGCGACGCCGCGCGCCTGAGGTCCGCAACAGGCCTCGGTAAAATCGAGTTTGTCCGGCTGCCAAGCCCAGATCTGGCGGCCAGACACAGCATCCCAGGCATGAACATGGTTGGTGGCGGTGACGGTATAAAGCACGCCATCCACTTCCAGCGGCGTGTCCTCAAAGCTGTTGGCCACGCCGGTATGCAGGGTGTGAAGCAGCGTCAACTTACCGACCGTATCCCGATTGATCCCGGTCAGTGGCGAGAAACGCTGATTGTCATAGGTGCGGCCATGCAGCCGCCAATTGTCGTGGTCGCGGTCGGCATTGACCAACGCCTTGTCCGCAACATTGGTCACGCTTGCCGCGCCGCCAAGTGCGATGCAGCAGATTGCCGGAAGGAACAGACCAAGCCGGGACTTCATTATTCTCTTTCCCATGTGTGGCGCGAGCGCGCGCGGACTATCCAAGAAGCAATTGTGCGGCGCAAGTGGACACCCTATCGTGGCCACCGAGGGTTTTTGCGGAAAATTCTGCCATGCAACGTAGAACGATACTTTGTGCTTTGGCCGGGGCGCTGCTGCTTTCGGCGGCGGGGCGGGCACAGGCACTCAGCGAATGGCTGACCTTCGGCCATGATCCGCAACGCAGTGGCTGGAACAGCGACGAAGCCACCCTCTCGCCCACCAATGTGGGCCGGCTGAAGCTGCTTTGGAGCACGCAATTGCCGACCATGCCGAAAGATGTCGCGCTATCCACCCTGACAGCACCGCTGGTGGTGGAAGGCGTTCAAACCGCGCAGGGGACAAAGACACTCGCCTTCACCGTAGGTATCGACGACACGATTTTCGCCATCGACTCCGAAAGCGGCAAAATTTTCTGGCAGAAAAGCTTCCCCAATCCGGGCAAGCCGCAACGCGTCGCGACCTCCAATTGCTCCAATACGGAGCAGGCGACGCCTGTCATCGACAAGGCCGCGAGCGTCATCTATTTCACCATGAGCGACGGAAAATTGCGGGGCTTGAGCCTGGCTGACGGCGGGGAACGCCTGGCGGCGATGCCGTTCGTGGCGCCCTATAGCCGCAACTGGAGTCTCAACCTGGTTCATGGCGTCGTCTACACGGCGGCGGGCCGCGGCTGCGGCGGCGACGCTATCCAGCCCATCGAGCCGGGTTCGGTATCGGCCATGGATATCAGCGACCCCGCACATCCGCAGCTGTCGCGCTTTTATACCGGGCGCGGCCGTCCGGCGGGCCCTTGGGGGCGCGGCGGCCCGGTTGCCGGTCCAAACGGCGTCTATGTGCAGACCGCCGATGGCAATCACGATCCCGCCGCCGGCATCTATGGCAATGCGGTGATCGCGGTGACGCCCAAGGCCTATGGCATTGCCGATTCCTTCACGCCCGCAAATTGGAAGCTTCTCAATGCCAAGGATCTTGACCTGGGTTCGGGCAGCCCGGTGATCTTTTCCTTCAAGGACCGCACCCTGCTGGCGACATCCTCCAAGGAAGGCGTGATCTACCTGCTGGACGCCAAGAATCTGGGCGGCGGCCTGCCCGACCATGCTAAGCCGCTCTATCAATCGCCGCGGATGGGCAATGACGAAGAGCTCTACTACGGACGCGGCGTGTGGGGCGGGATTTCCACCTATCAAACGGCGCAAGGCGATCGCTTTCTTTACGTGCCGATGTGGGGACCGCAGGGCAAGGATAGCGGTTCATTCCCGCGCAGCTATGGACCCACGCCGCACGGCAGCATCATGGCGCTCCAGGTTACGGAAAATGAAAAAAGCCTGTCCTTGAACCCGCAATGGATCTCCCGCGATCTGGCGGTGCCCGACAATGTCGCGATCGCCAATGGGGTGGTCTTTGCCGTGCAGACCGGCGAGCAGACGTTCCAGCATTCCCAAAATCCGGAGGGACACGGCCAGGCGCGCAATGGCGAGGCAGCCGAAACCATAGACGGATTGGCCAAGTTTCGCTCCACCCCGGTTGCCGGCATGGTGCTGATCGGTTTGGACGCCCTGACAGGCAAGCAGCTCTATTCCAGCGGCAAGCTCCTTGCCGACTGGGTGCATTTCAGTCAGCCCGTCGTGGCACAGGGCAAAGTGTTCCTGGTCTCGCACGATGCCCATGTCTACGCCTTCGGACTGCGGTGAAGACAGACGCGGAGATGGCCGCGTGATGTTCAAGGAGGCCTTCAAGTCGCGACGCGTCTGAGGTAGGGCGTTTTGGCAAGCAGAAAAGCCAGCAAGGCCGATGCAATCAACGTCACCATGGCCAACAGGCCGATACCCGCGAACGAGTTCGAACTTATCAGGGGCGAGAAAATCCAGAGGAACAGAACATGCGACAGGTATATGCCCAAACTTAAACTGCCCAACGCGGACAGTCTGGACATCAGATGCGACCTGGAATTTTTTCCCAGCCACAATGCCAGAAACGCGACTCCCAGCCCAAACAGAAAAGTCGAAAAAAGGAAATCGTGGCTGAAAAGTTCGGTACGTCCGGCGGACCGGGCGAGCAAATACTCTTCCGCTATGGAACATCCATAGCCCGATATTATCGTCGACACCGCGATTTTGAACGACGGAGCGTATTTGGTCCGCGCCAGCCATGCGCCTATGACAAGGTATGGCAGAGCGAACAGCCAGCCTCGCCGCCCTCCAAGGCCGCCAAATCCCAACATATCGGAATAGGTGGTCGAAGCCAGACCCAAGAGCGCGAGCGCGACTGCCGCAAGTGTCACAAAGCGCAACCCCAAAAAAGCCCGGCCGGCTTGAAGGACCGCAATTCCCACAGCCAGAGCCGGAAGAAACCACAGGTGATAGGCGGCATTGAAATTGTAACGCGCCAGCGCCGCCGCGCCGTATTGTGCGTAAAACACCAAGTCATAAATAACGGTCCAGAATATATAGAGCGGCAGCAGCCTTTTGAGCGGGCGCGCGACTATTGCAAATTCGAAACTCGTCACGTCTCGCTGAAAGTAACCGGCGGCGATGAAGAAAAAGGGAACCGCAAATCTGCAGGCTATTCGTAGAGCGGCCAAACTTGAAGAAACATGTGCCGCATCTGGTCCAATTGTGCTGTGGAGGAGAACAACCGACGCCGCCGCGAAAATTCGCAAAACGTCGAAACCGGGATTTCGGAGGGACTTCGCGGGCATTGCATCCGCACGCTACGTCCTGTGTTGTGTCCATGGCAACCAGCGCGAGCGCAGCGCTGGGCCCGGCGGACCTCTATTTCCAGCGGCAAGGCGCCGCGGTGGGGAATATCAGTTGCCCGGCTTTGCGATCTCATAGAGCGCATAGTCCCGCCCCGTCGAGAGCTGCCGCGCTTGGGACTGCAGGCTTGTCGCGGCGGGCGGATGCAATAATAAAAAAAAGATCGGCGGCACGGCGTTGCCGACGGCTGCCTCCGCCTGCATCACGGCCCGGATGCGCGCGACCCGGCCAGGATAGTCGGAAGGGTCGCAGGTCGGATCGAAGCTGTCCTGGAGATGGGAATAAGGCTTGTAGAAGCGCGATACGCGGATCGGCTGCTGGCCCGCAATCGCATAGGCCCCGGCGACGAAACGCGAGTCATCGAAATTCGACAGCGAGGACAGATGCTGCGTGGCGGGCTGGCGCGCACGATAGATGTCCAGAATGGCGCTCCGTTGCGGCAGGCATTCTGATTGCAGGATGACCGCACCCGGTGGCAGGGCGTCGAGCGCACGGATGATCGCATCAACCGGTGCGGTAAACGACCGCCACAGAACAGCAATGGCGGCCTGCTTGGCAAAAAACGCCGTGACCAAAACCGCCAGAAGCGCGATCGATGCCTTTGCCGGACGCACTTGCGCATCCAATCCCCCCAATGCCAGCAAAGCAGCCGCGATCGGCACGCGGATATCGACATAGGATCCTGACGCCATCTTGGCGGGCAGAACAAAATATAAAACAACAAGACCGATCAACCCTGGAACAAAGCTGGGCGCCAGGCGCGGGCGTGGAAAGAACAAGAGCAGAAGCACAAAGCTGATCGCGCCGACAAGAAAAGCGATATCGCCGCCGATACTGGCCGAAGTCAGCGCTTTTGCGAGTCCCAGCAGCTTGGCGGCCCAAAAATGCGGGTCGTAGCTGGCCCGGCTTGCCGATGCCGTGGACATGGTCAGAAAAAGCAAGGCGGCGGGAACCGGCTCCAAAGCTCGCGCGAGCGCTTGGCCGAAGCCGATCCGCCGCTGGAACAAGGCTGTGAGGGCGAATCCGGCGGACATAACGGCGTAAATGCCGAAAGCCGACACATGGCAAAACAACAGAAGAACCGACAGAACTGCTCCCGCCGCAACGCCTATGACGGGCGCACGCCCCTCGAGTTTCAGCCGGGCGGCCAGCGCCCAGGGCACCAACGCCAGACCGAAAATGTAGGAGAAGAATCCGAGGATAGAGACCAGATTGTAAAGCAGCAATGCCGAGGCCAGTGGCGCAAGGTTCCACCGCCCGGTGGCCACGCGGTTGAGGACGGTGACGCCGGATATGGTCAACAGCAAGGTGAGACCAAAGAATATGCGCCCCGCCAATTCCGGCGCTGCAAAAAGAGCCAACCCCAACCCGATCAAGTCGAAAGCAATATTGGGAAGAAAAAATGTGTCCAGCTCGTAAAAGGGCGACCCGTGTCCGGTTATCAGCAGATCGCGAAGCACCGCCAGGCGCGCCTCATGCGACGGCGCGTCGAGCAGCAGGAGATGCGGAGCGACAATGACCGGCAGCAGCACCAGGATCGCCAACCCCGCAAGCAATCCGATGCATACCGGCCTGCGGAAAAAAAATGCCGGGATTTGGAGATTGGTCATGCCGGAAAACCTGTGATGAAAGGGCCGAGCGGATGATCGGTTATTCCGCCGCAACGGCAAGCGCAAGCGAAATAATCTATCCGCGAACTATCGCGGAGAAGCGAAAGCAGGCAACAGGCGGCAGTGACAGGCTGGCGGAATTCTATCGCACATCCGCACCGGCCCACATCACCACGCGCAGCGTTTGCAAGACGATCCTGAGATCAAACAGGATATTGAAGTTCTTCACATAATACAGGTCATAGCTCAATTTCGAGCGGGCATCGTCCAGGGACGCACCATAGGGATAATTGACTTGCGCCCAGCCGGTCAGGCCCGCCTTCACCGCATGGCGTTCCTGATAAAGCGGCAATTGCTGGGAAAGCTTCTCAATGAATTCCGGCCGCTCGGGCCGCGGCCCGACCAGCGACATGTCGCCTGCCAACACGTTGAAAAGCTGCGGCAGTTCGTCGATCCGGGTCCGCCGCAGGAATTTTCCCACCATGGTGATCCGGTTATCGCCCGCCGCCGCCCAGACCGCGCCGCCTTTTTCCGCATCAGAGCGCATGGTGCGAAGTTTCAGGATCTTGAATCCGCGGCCGCCCTGGGTCACCCGCTCCTGCCGGTAGAAAACCGCGCCGCGATCGCCCAGCCATACCGCCAGCATGGCAACCAGCAACACCGGCGAAAAAGGCAGCAGGATCATCAGGCTCACGACGATGTCGAACAGGCGTTTGAGGCCGCGGCCGATGGGACTGATCTGAAATCCGTCCGAATAGAGCATCCAGGCCATGTCGATCCGCTTGATGTCGATCCGCGAAATCTCTTTTTCCAGGAAGCTCATATATTGGGAAACCGGATAACCGCTCGCCCTGCAAGTGATCAGCGAATCCAGCGTCATGCCGCGCCGGTCATCGGGCGCGACGACGATTTCTTCCGCCCGCACGCGCTCGGCGAGTTTCAAGAGATTGTGAGAAGCCAGTACGATGTGGCTTTGAGGATCGTCCGCCAGGCGCTGGTCAATGGCTCCGAAACTCTCTTCATGCACAAAGGTCAGGTCGTAGTGCAGGCTTCGGCCCTGGCTCCGCAGCATGTGCAACAAATCCCATGCGCGCTCTCCCGCCCCGATCACCAGCAGCCGCGAGCGAAACAGCGAATGCCGCCGAAGCAGCACGAAGACGGCACGCGCAATCATCGCGCAAACGGCAAAGCAAGTCCCGGCGGCGATGCAAAGAGCGATGGAATTGTTCCAGCCCAGCGCGGCGGAGACAAAGCTGGAGGCCGCGACCGAAAGCACGGTCACCATGGGAATGCGCCGGAACGCCTTGTCGAGCTCCGCCACGCCCTCCCTCCGGTAGAGGCCGAGCGCATACAGCATTCCCAGCTGCACCAGCGCGATCATTACGACCTGGAGAGTGGAAGCGCCGCCGTTCAGGCCGAAGCGGACGGTCAAGGGCCACAGCACAGCCACGGCTAACGCATCGATCAAAAACAGGGCGACGCCGGCGGTCATGAACTTCTGTCCCAAATGTGCGCGGACTTCGGCCCTCTTTGCCGGCGCAAAAAGAGGCGCAAACAGCAGACAGGCCGCAGTACCCGGCAAGTGTGCGATGCAGTTGGTGAACGCCGGGTAAAAAACGCCTTAAACAGCCCCTAAGGTTTAAGGCAAGGACCCGCGCCACGGCTGGGATTTGCGGTCTTTAGCCCGGCGCCCCAGGGCTCACCCTCGGTCTGAAGGCAAGTTACGCGCGGTTCTTGGGGGAAACAGACGCCTTCGGGCGCGTCCGGCTGAATCTATTGTCATATCGGACGCGCTTGATAGGTTACCGCCCAAGCCGCGCAAATCAAGCACCGTCAACATTCAAGACCGCACGAAGGACAGTCATGACCATCTCACGCAGAAAAGTTCTCGCGGCCTCAGCCGCGGCACCCGTCCTGATGGCAGGGGGCATGGCCCAGGCCGCCGCTCCCGCCAGCATCCATATTCACAGCGAGCGGCATCGCGGCGAAATCGACCGCAAGATTTTCGGCAACTTTATCGAGCATCTGGGCCGCTGCATCGATGGCGGAATTTTTGAGGAAGGCTCTCCCCTTTCCGACAAAAACGGATTTCGCAAGGACGTGTTGAAAGCGGTCAAGGACATGAACGTGCCCCTTTTGCGCTGGCCGGGCGGAAATTTTTCTTCGAACTACAATTGGCGCGACGGGATCGGGCCGCGCAATGCCCGCCCGAAGCGTCTGGAGATGGCCTGGGGTACGGTCGAAAGCAATCGCTTCGGCACCCATGAATTCATGGACTATGTCGAGCAGACCGGTTCAGA
>Ga0105242_10003218_pt1 | contig 12724 bp, 14 predicted proteins | sample KBSM24metaG_FD_81521 | JGI IMG/M metagenome (GOLD analysis project Ga0105242, IMG submission 81521) | Miscanthus rhizosphere microbial communities from Kellogg Biological Station, Michigan, USA - KBS M2-4 metaG | ecosystem: Host-associated > Plants > Roots > Rhizosphere > Soil | place...
AGCGACGAGCAGATCGTCGAGATGAACAACGGCTGCATCTGCTGCACGGTGCGCGGCGACCTCATCAAGATCCTCGGCAGCCTGAAGGACAAGCGCAGCTCCGGCGCGCTCAAGTTCGACCGCGTGATCATCGAGACCACCGGCATGGCCGATCCCGGCCCGGTGGCGCAGACCTTCTTCACCGACGAGGACATCGGCGCCTACTACCTGCTCGATTCCATCGTCACGGTGGTCGACGCCAAGCATGCGCCGGCGCAGCTGGACGAATTCACCGAGGCGCAGCAGCAGGTCGGTTTCGCGGACCGGATCCTGCTTTCGAAGTCGGACCTGGTGTCGGAAAGTGATATCAAGACCCTTTCCGAGCGGATCCGCCGCATGAATCCGCGCGCGCCGGTCAAGAAGGTGCACTTCGGCGAGATGCCGATCGAGGAGGTCCTCGACATCCGCGGCTTCAACCTGAACGCGATCCTCGAGCTCGATCCCGAATTCCTCGGCGACACGCACCACGAGCACCACGACGAGGTCGAGTCCTTCGTGTTCCGCTCGGAAAAAGCCTTCAACGGCGACAAGCTCGAGCAGTTCCTCTCCGGCATGATCCAGGTCTACGGGCCGGACCTGCTGCGCTACAAGGGCGTGCTCTGGATGAAGGGCAACCCGCGCCGCGTCGTGTTCCAGGGCGTGCACATGATGATGGGCGGCGACATGGGCAAGCCCTGGGGCAAAGACAAGAAGCAGTCGGTGATGGTGTTCATCGGCAAGAAGCTGCCGAAGGACCTGTTCCTCGCCGGGCTGAAAGAGTGCCTCGCCTGAGCTGATGCTCCGCGTCACGGGCATCCGGCAACGCTACAGCACGAGTGCTGTCCCCCAGGGCGCGAAGGAAGTCCTCGCGCTGGAGCGCTTCGAGGCCGCGGCCGGCGAGCACTGGCTGGTGCTCGGCGCCTCTGGCAGCGGCAAGACCACCTTCCTGAACCTCGTCGCCGGGCTGCTTGCGCCCAGCGAAGGCACCATCGAAGTCGGCGGGCAGGCGCTTGCGGCGCTTTCCGGTTCGGCCCTCGACCGCTGGCGCGGCCGCAACATCGGCATCGTGCCGCAGAGGCTGCACCTCGTAGCTAGCCTGAGTGTCCTGGAGAACCTGCTTCTTGCGCCTTTTCTGGCAGGTCTTGCGTCCGATCGTTCGCGCGCCCTTTCGGTCCTTGATCGCCTGGGGATGAAAGAGCATTCAACTTCAAAACCCCACCAGCTGTCCCACGGGCAGGCGCAGCGGGCCGCGATCGCGCGCGCGGTGATGAACCGGCCCAAATTGCTGCTCGCCGATGAGCCGACCGCGAACCTGGACGACGCAAATTGTTTTTCTGCCTTGCAGCTGTTGCAGGATCAATCCCGCGAGTGCGGCGCGACACTGATCGTGGCGACGCATGACCAGCGCGCCAGGGAACGCTTCGAAAAGCGGCTCGAACTGTGAACCTGCCTGCCATCAGCCTTGCCTACCTGCGCGCGCGGCCGCTGGCCACCGCGCTCAACCTGCTGCTGCTCGCGCTCGGCATTGCCACCATCACGGTACTGCTGCTGGCGACGGCGCAACTCGAAGAGCGCATGGGACGGGACGCGCGCGGCGTCGACCTGGTGGCCGGCGCCAAGGGCAGCCCGATGCAGCTCGTGCTCTCGTCCGTGTTTCACCTGGATGCGCCCACCGGCAACATCCCGCTGGAGGACGCCCAGGCGCTGTCGCGCCATCCCGCGGTGAAAAAAGCCATCCCGCTCGCGCTGGGCGACAGCTTCCAGGGCCATCGCATCGTCGGCACGAACCACGACTATCCGGCGCATTACGGTGCGCAGCTCGCCGCCGGGCGGCTCTGGAGCGCGCCCATGGAAGCGGTGCTGGGCGCGGATGTGGCCGCGGGCGCGCATCTGGCGGTCGGCTCGACATTCACGGGCGCTCATGGCCTCGCGGCGGGCGGCGATGCGCACGATGAAGAGCCGTTCAAGGTGGTGGGCGTGCTGGCGCCCAGCGGCTCGGTGCTCGACCGGCTGGTGCTGACGGGCGTCGAGTCGGTCTGGGAAATCCACGAGCACGGCGGCAAGCCGGCGCAGCGCCGGGAAATCACGGCCCTGCTGATCCAGTACGCCACGCCGCTTGCGGCGGCGATGCTGCCGCGCCAGGTCAACGCCAGCGCCACGCTGCAGGCCGCCTCGCCGGCCTATGAGAGCGCGCGCCTCTTCCGAATGATCGGCGTGGGCGTGGATGTGCTGCGCGCGTTTGGCGCGCTGCTCATCCTGGTCGCGGGATTGTCGGTCTTCATCGCGCTGCTGAATGCGCTTGAAGACAGGCGCTACGACCTCGCCGTGATGCGCATGTTGGGGGCCTCGCGCGCCAAGCTGATGGGGCTCATGCTGCTTGAAGGCGCGACGCTTGCCGCGATGGGCGGCATCGCAGGGGTCGCGCTCGGCCATCTGTTTGCGGAGCTGCTGGGCGTTGCCCTGAAAACCGCGCAGCAAACGGCGGTCACGGGCTGGGCCTGGAATCCGCGGGAACCCTGGCTCCTGGCGCTGGCTGTCGGGGTGGGCATTGCTGCGGCGCTCGTGCCCGCGTGGCGGGCTTACAGCACGGATGTTGCGCCGGTTCTGGCGGAAGGCGGATAATGGGATCCATGAAACGGACCCTCGTTGCAATCGTCCTCATGGCCGCCGTCGGCGTGGTCGCGCAAACCCTGCCGGACCGCAAAGACGTTGTTTCCTGGAAGCTGCTGGCGCAGGTCGAGCTGGTGAAAGTAAAGGACCGCTACCAGCCGCAGTTTTCCTCCGGCGTTGCCGCGCTGGACGCGAAGGAAATCAAGGTGCAGGGCTTCATGATGCCGCTCGAGATGGGCGACAAGCAGTCGCATTTCATCCTGTCCTCGACGCCGCAGTCCTGCGCGTTCTGCATGCCGGGCGGCCCCGAGAGCCTGGTCGAAGTGAAGATGAAAAAGCCCGTGGCCTACGGCATGGAGCCGGTGGTTCTTGCCGGGAAGCTCGCGGTCCTGAAAGACGACCCGACCGGCGTTTTCTACCGCCTCACCGACGCCGTCCCCATCAAGTAGCCGCGCTCAGAAGTTCGCGCGCAGGCCCGCTACCAGCGAGCGCCCCGGCATGGGCGCAAAATCCTTGATGAACGACGTGTGCACCCGTATGTCCTGGTCGAGCAGGTTGTTGCCACGCAGGAAAAGCATGGTGGTGACGTTCTCCGAAGTTCTCAGCGTATATTCGATTCCGGCATCGAGGCGCGTGTAGCCGCGCGTCTGGCTCTCCAGCGCGGCGACGCGGTCCTGCCGGAAAACACGCAGCAAGGTTCCGTAGGTGCTCCACGTTCCCCACTTGTAGTCCGCTTCGAATCCCAGCCGCGCCGGCGAGATGCGCGGCAGGTTGCCGCCGCCTCCCGGGAGCTTTCCCTCCGCCCGGTCGCCGAACAGGCGCGCGCCGAAGCCGGCCAAGGGATCCGGGCGGTAGCTCAACTCGCCTTCTAAGCCGCGAAAGCGCGCGTCCGCCTGCGCATAGTTGATGAGCAGGAAATTGCCGGCCGGGTTAGGCGCACCTGCGTTGTCGACGCGGTCCGCGACGCCGTTGCCGTCCTGGTCGGTGCTCCGCGCGAAGATGTAGTTCTTGATCCGGTTGACGAACAGCCCCGCTTTGGCGCGCCAGGCGCCGCCCGTCTTGCGCAATCCGAGGTCGATGTTGCGCGAGTGCTCTTTGTTCAGCGCTGAGTTGCCGACCTCGAAGCTCGCGGTGGAGACGTGCGGCCCGTTGGAATAGAGCTCTTCGGTCGACGGCGCGCGCTGCGCCGACGTGACGTTGAGCGCGAGCGCATAGCCCGGGACGAAGTTCCAGACTGTGCCCGCCGAATAGCTCGACAGTGAAAAGCTGCGGCCCGGATTCGGGTCGTCCGGACGGCGGGTGTCCCTGCCGCTGCGCGCGCCGAGTTCGAAATGGAATTCGCGCCAGCTCATGTCCTCTACCAGGAACAGGCCGCGCGAGCGGCTGACCGTGCGCGGGATGATCGCCTCCTCGCCGAGGGCCGAGAGAGTCTTGTTTTCCGTCTGCAGGCCGAGCACGCCCGTCCAGCCGCCAAGCTTCGCATGCGTCAGCTCATAGCGATTCTCGCTGCCGTCGTTCCTGAAGGTGGTGCCCGTCGCGCCACCGGACTCGATTTCCGCGTGCCGGTAGCGGCTGTCGCGCAGCTTCACGCGCAGGCGCGTGAAGCCCGGCAGCGGATCGAGCAGCTCGCCGGCGACGTCGGTGCGGCGCTGGTGCATGTTGATGCGTGAGGCATCGGGCGTCGGAATGCCGTACAGGCTGTCCAATTGCTGGTAGCTCAGCCCGACGTAGCCGCGGTCGCCAACCAAGGAGCCGCCGGCTGAAAAACCGTCCGAATCGGTAAAGCTGTTGGCCAGGCGACCGCTCGGGATCGCGTAGTCGCCCGTTTTCCTCTTGTAGCCATCCAGGTGCCATGCGAAGGCGCTCTTGCCGCCGTCGAGCTGGAAGGAGCCGGTGTTCTCGCGCGTGCCGGTCGCGCCGCGCGCCTCGGCATTGCCGTACAAGCCCTCCTGGCGCGAGTCCGGGATGCGATTCGTCACCACATTCACCACGCCGCCGATCGCCCCCGAGCCATAGAGCAGCGTTGCCGGTCCGCGCAGCACTTCGATCTGCTTCGCCGTGATCGGCTCGCCGGTTACCTGGTGATCCGGGCTGATGGTCGACAGGTCCGACGTGCCAAGGCCGCCGTCCATGACTCTCACGCGCGGGCCATCCATGCCGCGGATGATCGGACGCCCCGCGCCGGGCCCGAAGGAACTCGACTGGACTCCCGGTTCGGTGTTCAGCGTGTCGCCGAGGGATGTCGCCTGCCGTCGCTGCAGCCGCTCGCCGCGCAGCACCGAGGCGGGCTGCGCCATTTCAAGGTCATTGTGGCCGTCGAAGGGCGAGGCCCTGACCACCACCGCGTCGAGGACCGGCTCCGGTTCCGCCGCCTTTGCGTGAACGGCGGCGACGAGCACGACAGCCAGCAAAACTCTGCGCCACATGTTTTTCTCTCCACAAGCATGCAAAACAACCGCGACAGGTCGCGGTCGTCCCGACTTCGAAGGGGATGCTCAGGCGGAGAGAGGTGGAGCGCGCGAATCGAAGACGATCCGCGTTGCGACGGCCGGCGTTTCAAAAGCAACAATGGCAAGCCCCGGATTGCCGCTGGCGAACCGGAGGGCAACCGCGGCATTGCCAAGGGCATGCGAGAACGCGAAATAAGCGGCGCACTCGTCGACGCCGTGGTCCAGCGCCGGCGCCTTGCCTTCGCCGCGCTCGGCGAGCGCGATATCGTGCTGCGCGTGCGCGAGGCCGTGCAGCATCGCGGCGTGCTGCGAAAACAGCAGCGCAGCGACCAGCAGCAGCGAACGCAGGAGACTATTCATCTGCGCCAGTCTACTCCGCGCGCAGTTCTGCTTCCAGGCATTTGCGGCACAGGCAGTCCCTGCCCGGCACTGGTTCGAGCGCTGGCAGGCGAGCGCACCAGCACGACTCCTGCCCCGTGCGCATGCCGCAGGTAAAGGGCGCGCCGCAGCCCGCGCAGCGCGACTCAGGCGGCGTTTTCTTCGTTTCCATCGCTGGAGAGAGTCCTGACGGCGAGGCGCAGGAATTTGAATTGCGCGTTGACGTTGCGGCAGCCATTGCAGATCGCCAGGTGCACGCGCAATGCGACCCGCTCGCCGAACGCGAGCTTGCGGTCTTCGCGCTGCGACAGCAGGCGAGTCGCTTCCTTGCACGAGAGTAGCGTCATCTTTTGAACCAGTTCATTTCCAGGCAAAGGCGCAATGCCATGCGGGCGCGGTGGAGCATCACCCAGCAATGGGTCGCGCTAACGCCGAGCTCCTTACAGATTTCCGCCGTCTCCAGGCCGAGATGCTCGCGCATCATGAAGACCCGCGCCGTGCGCTCGGGCAGCGCCGCGAGGCAGGCTTCGAGCGCGGCCAGGAATTGCTTCTGTTGCAGCGCGCCCTCGGGCTGTTGCCATGCGTCGGGCATTTCCTGCCAATGGCCGCGGCCGTCGAAAAGGGAGTCGAACTCCGTTTCCCCCTGCGGGTCGAATTCCTGAGCCGGCCGCTCGCGGCTCTGTCGCCGGATCGCGTCGACGATCTTGTGCTTGAGGATGCCCGTGAGCCAGGTGCGCAGGTTGGAGCGTCCGCCGAACGCCGTTTCGCCGGCGGCCAGCGCGGCGAGCAGTGCTTCCTGCACTGCGTCCTCGGCCGCCTCCGGATTGCGCAGCTGCAGGCTGGCATAGCGCAGCAGGTAGGGGCGCAGGCCTTCGATTTGGCCCCGGAAATCAGCGGTTTGGAGAGAGGCGGTCAGGGGCTTGAAATCCGTTGTCGGAGCCCCATTTTAAGTGCAGGCATATTTAACTGGAGGCAAGCATGGCCAACATAACGCAATACGATCCGTTCCACGACGTCGTGGACGATCTGTTCAGGGGATTTTTCGTGCGGCCGGTGTCCTATGACACGCGGGGCGCTCTCGAAACCTCCCGCTTGAAGGTGGATGTAACGGAGAAGAACGGCGCCTACCAGGTGACCGCGGACCTGCCCGGGGTGAAGAAGGAAGACATCCAGGTGGCGATCGACGGCGCCCAGGTGACGCTTACCGCCGAGATCAAGCGCGAGAAGGAAGTCACCGAGGGCGAGCGGGTACTGCATACCGAGCGCAGCTTCGGCAAGGTGACGCGCAGCTTCTCGCTGCCGCAGGAGCTGGATGAAGAAAAGGCCGAGGCTAAGTTTCGCGACGGCGTGCTGCAACTGACGCTGCCGAAGAAAGCCGCCGCGGCGCGCAAGGCAATCACGATTCAGTAGTTTTTTCTGTAGTATGGGGGGCGTTATGAACGCCCCCCACAATTCGCTCGCCGCCGACAAGGCCCGCATCCTCGCCGAGGCGCTGCCCTACATCCAGCGCTTTCACGGCAAGACCATCGTCGTGAAGTTCGGCGGCAACGCCATGACCGACGAAGTCCTGAAGGCGGATTTCGCGCGCGATGTCGTGCTGCTCAAGCTGGTCGGCATGAACCCGGTGGTGGTGCACGGCGGCGGGCCGCAGATCGAGACCGCGCTCGCGCGCCTGGGCATGAAGGGCACGTTCGTGCAGGGCATGCGCGTCACCGATGCCGCCACCATGGACGTGGTCGAGATGGTGCTCGGCGGCCAGGTCAACAAGGAAGTCGTCGAGCTCATCAACCAGGCAGGCGGCAAGGCCGTGGGCCTCACCGGCCAGGACGGCGCTTTCATCCGCGCTCGCAAACTGATGCTGCCCCCGGAAAAAACCGACGACCCGAAGATCGACATCGGCCAGGTCGGCGAGATCGACTCCATCGATCCGCTGGTGATCGCGGCGCTCGAGCAGTCGGGATTCATCCCGGTGGTGGCGCCGATCGCGACCGGCGCGGACGGCACCACCTACAACATCAACGCCGACCTGGTGGCCGGCAAGCTGGCCGAGATCCTGCGCGCCGAGAAGCTGATCGTGCTCACCAACACGCCCGGGGTGCTCGACAAGCAGGGCAAGCTGCTCTCGGGCCTGACGCCGAAGAAAATCGACGACCTGGTGGCCAAGGGCGTGATTTCCGGCGGCATGCTGCCGAAGATCGCCTCGGTGCTCGATGCCGCGCGCTCCGGCGTCAAGGCCTGCCACATCATCGACGGCCGCGTGCCGCACGCACTGCTGCTGGAAGTCCTGACCGACACCGGCGTCGGCACCCTGATCCGCAGCAAGTAATGCGCATCATGAAGTACCCGCCGTCCCGGCGGGTGTGGATCTTCGACCTCGACAACACGCTGCACGATGCGCGGCCGCAGATTTTCCCCTCGATGCACGAGCAGATGAACGCCTGGCTGCGGCGCCGCTTCGAACTGGACGAGGAAGGCGCCAACGCCATGCGGCGCTTTTTCTGGGAGCGCTACGGCACGACGATGCGCGGGCTGGTGCGGCACTACGGCGAGGATCCGAAGAAATTCATCCGCGACACGCACCATTTTCCGGAACTGGGCTCGATGGTGGTCGGCGAAAACGCGCTCGGACATGCGCTTGCGCGCCTCGAAGGCAAGCGGCTCGTGTTCTCAAATGCGCCGCGCCACTACGTCGAGGAGGTGCTGCGCGCGCTGGGCGTCGCGCGCTGGTTCGACGCGGTCTATACCATCGAGAGCACGCGCTACCGGCCCAAGCCGGCGGTGCAGGGGTTCCGGGTCCTGCTGCGGGCGCACAACATCGATCCGCACCGCTGCGCGTTCATCGACGACATGCCGGAGAACCTGCGCGCGGCGAAACGGCTCGGCATGTCGACGGTCTGGATAAGCAACGAGGCTCGCCGTCCACCGTTTGCCGACCTGCGCGTCAACTCCGTCACGCAACTGCCGGGACTAGTGTTCCGTCACCAGCACTGAGCGTAGAATTTCGCCATGCCGCGAGTCAAGGGAGAGCGGCGGCTCGAGATCCTGAAGGCCCTGGCCCAGATGCTCGAGCAGCCGAAGTGGGGAAAGATCACGACCGCAGCGCTCGCCGAGAAGCTCGATGTCTCGGAGGCGGCGCTGTATCGCCATTTCGCCTCCAAGGCGCAGATGTACGAGGGCCTGATCGAGTTCATCGAGAGCTCCGTCTTCACGGTGGCCAACAAGATCGCGCAGGATGAAGCCGACGGCCGCAAGCAGGCCTCCAAGCTGGTCGAGATGCTGCTCGCCTTCGCCGAGAAGAACCCCGGCATGGTGCGCGTGATGACGGGCGACGCGCTGGTTGGCGAGCACGAGCGCCTGCAGGCGCGCATGAACCAGTTCTACGACCGCTTCGAGGCCACCCTCAAGCAGGCGCTGCGCTCACCGGGCGCCGACGGCGGCCAGAAGCCGTCGGATGCCGACGTTACTTCGCACGCCGCGTTCCTCACGCGCTACATGATCGGTTGCCTGCATCAATTCGCGAAATCCGGCTTCAGCAAGAAGCCCACCGAAAGCTACGCCGCGCAGCGGCGTTTCCTGGCGGCGTAGCGCTCAGCGCTGCGCGAGCAGCGCCACGCGTGTTTCGTTCGACCGTTGCTGCGCCTTCTCGACCTGCACACGCAGTTTGTCCTGGCGCTGCCAGTAGCGCTGGTTGGGCACGCCTTCGCCGGAACCGTGGGTCAAATCGCCGGGCAGCAGGTCCGTGCCGTGGTTGCGATTCAGTTGCGCCCGCGCGAGCCTGCGCCCCGCTTCGTTCGCGTCGATGGAGGCCGAACGCCGTGAGGTCACGAGGCCTGCCCCGACTGGCGGTTTGGGCGCCTTCAGCGCCGGGTTCGTCATCGCTTGCGCCGGCAGGTCGATGTCGGGCCGGTCGGTGAATGTGACTCTGCCTGCGGAATCCACCTGTTTGTAGATTGTTTGGGCCGGCGCGCCGGTCGCGGCGCAAAACAGCGTGCACGCGCAAAGAATAGGAACGAGGCAACGGCGTGGATTCATGTCCCACGTTACAACGGCCGTGCGCGGGGGTCTGTGCGCAGGCGCGCTCAGCGCGCGCTGCTGGCGGAAGGCAGAATTTAACGCTTTCGCGAGGGAAACAATTGCCGCCGCTGCCCGCCCGCCTTAGGATGTCAGCATGGAAACAGGTCGCTGCAGCGCCGGCTGGTACGAGCTGAACATCTCCGCGCCCGACAACGTGGTCAGCGCCTGCTGCTACTACCACGGCGGCAAGGAGCCCTGGCTCGACGAGTACAAGGATCTGCGCGCCTACTGGAACAGCGCTGAAATGCAGCGCCTGCGCCTGCTCAATTCCGGCAAGACGCTGGGCACTCTGCTGTCGAAGGCCCGCAGCGGATGCGCGGGCTGCCATTTCTACGAGAACAAGACCGCCGGCACCGGTTACTACGATTTCTCACGGGAGCCGGCCGACCTCGACGTCCGGCAGCGCGAAAACTGGCTCGCCGCGAAGTCCGACTTCGAGCAGGGCCGGCTGCGGGTGAGTTCGCTGCCGCTGCGCATCTACGCCAATTTCGGTTTCGGCTGCAATCTCACCTGCGGCGCGTGCATTCAGGTACCGCACCGCAAGAACAATCGCAGGCAGGTTCTCGCGGACACGATCCTGCGCTGGCGGGAGGATTTTCGCTCGATTCTCGATTTTTCGATCATTGGCGGCGAACCCTTTGCCCTGCCCGAAGGCCTGAAATTCATCCGCGCGTTTATCGATGACGAATCGCTGGCTGCGGTCAGGCTTTCCGTGTTCACCAACGGCACCGTCCACCACAAGCATTGGGATCTGCTGCGCAGGAAGGAAAAGCTGTCGCTCACCATCAGCCTGGATTCGATCGGCACGGGCTACGCCAGGCTGCGCGAGGGTGGCAACTGGGAGATCGTCGAGCGGAACATGGTGGATTTCCTCGACCTGGCGCGCAAGGACAGGCCGCAATGGCGGATCTCGACCAATGCGATGATGACCAAGACCGGCATCAGGTCGATTCCCGAGTTTGCCCGCTGGCATGTGCGCCACCAGGTCGGCACCTGGTTCTACGACTTCATTTCGACCCCCGGCAACGAGGATTTCTACAACGTCGAAAACGTTCTGCGGTATCCACAGCAGCTCGATGACATGCCGGAGTGGCGCGAGCGGATCAACGACGCCATCTGCATCTTCGACGAAGGGAAGCGCCCAGGTGAAGCCGCTTCGCTGCGGCACTATCTCGGCAGGCTGGAGCGGGCCGTGGCCGAGACTGCGGAGCGGCGCAGGATTTTCCTCGCAGCCCCGGCTGGCGACCGGTGGCGGCCGCTGCTGGTGAACACTGGGGCGCAGGATGTTGCCGCGTCGGTCGCCATCGAGTCTGCCGAGCCCGCCGGCAATCCGCTGAGCATCGTGGATGCGGGAGCTCTCGTGTTCACGCAGACGCGCGTCGGCGACTCCGCCTGCACTCGTTTCGTCAACCTGAAGCCCGTCGCGGCACCATCCATGGTAAGGGCGACGCTGCGCTGGTACCGGCGGCAGCCGGAGATCAGGGCGGCGCACGTCATGCTGCAGGATTCACAGGGCAACCTGCGCGAGACGTTCCGGCAGACTTCGGACACGGATCTCGGAACGCAGACCGTCATCGTTTACGACCTGACCGATCAGGTCCGCGTGCGGCTGGTCGCGACACCCACCGGCGAGGACGCCTCCGCGCTACCTGACGAGATCGTATTGGAGTGCTGCGAAGCGGAGACGTGGAAGGATTCAGCGGGCACTGCGATATCGCGCAAGATCAAGGACGAGATCAGACTCAAAGCGTTGCCAAGGATCAAGGCCAGGATCAAATCCAGCCCGGCTGCCATGAAGGTGATCCGCCTGATAGTGATGTAAGTTCTCAGCGCGCGGCGCAGACCGCGCAGGCAGGATCTTTTTTCACACGCACCGTGCGCCAGCCGGATTGCCTGGCGTCGAGCAGCAATAGCCGGCCGTTCAGCGTCTCTCCCGCGCCGGTGAGCAGCTTGGCCGCCTCCATCGCCTGCAGCGCGCCGACCACGCCGGTGAGCGGCGCGAACACGCCCATGGTGGAACACTGCACTTCCTCCACCTTGCCGTCCTCGGGAAAAAGGCAGGCGTAGCAGGGCGCGTCCGGTTTCCTCAGGTCGAACACCGCGACCTGCGCGTCGAAGCGGATCGCGGCGCCGGACACCAGGGGTTTTTTGAATTTCACGCAGGCGCGGTTCAGTGCGTGCCGCGTGGCGAAGTTGTCCGAGCAGTCGAGCACGACGTCGGATGCCTTTACCAATGGACCCAGGGATTTTTCATCCAGGCGCTGCGCAAGAGGAACAATCTCGACATCCGGATTCAAGGCCGAAAGCGCGGCACGCGCCGCATCGACTTTTGGTGCGCCGACCGAATCGGTGCGATAGAGAATCTGGCGCTGCAGGTTGGTGAGATCGACCTTGTCCGGATCGGCCAGGGTCAGCTTGCCGATGCCGCTGGCGGCGAGGTAGAGCGCCGCGGGGCAGCCCAGGCCGCCGGCGCCGACGATGAGCGCGTGCGCCGCGCGCAGCCGCTCCTGGCCCTCGATTCCTACCTCATCGAGAAGGATGTGGCGGCTGTAGCGGAGGAGCTGCTGGTCGTTCAGGCCGAGCGGTTAATTCGACTTCGTTGCTTTCGCTGCGGGCTTCGTTTGCGCGACCGTGGGCGTCTGGCCCTTGAGCGGCTCGCCCTTGAGGAAGGCGATCGACTGCGCGAGCTGGAAATCTTCCTTCGATCCCAGTTCGATCGGCTTGGGCGGCTCGGAGGTCGCGGCGGCCTGCGGCGTGGGCGCTGGTGCCGGCTTCGCGGACTGCGGCCCCGGCTTGGCGGATTGCTGCTCCTTGTTGTTCTCGAGATGGCGCTGCAGATCCGCTTCGCGCACGCGCGCGGCGAGCGTCGCGCCCGGTTCCTCGATGATCACGTCCGGCGTGATGCCCTTCGCCTGGATCGAGCGGCCGTTGGGCGTGAAGTAGCGCGCGGTGGTGAGCTTGATCGCGGTGTTGTTGCCCAGCGGCATGATGGTCTGCACCGAGCCCTTGCCGAAGGTCTGCGTGCCGACCACCGTGGCGCGCTTGTGGTCCTGCAGCGCACCGGCGACGATCTCCGAGGCCGAAGCCGATCCGCCGTTGACGAGCACCACCATCGGCACGGTCTTCACCGCCGCGGGCAGGTTCTTCATCATGTCGTCCTTGCTGCCGCGCAGGTAGTCGTCGCTCGTGGCGAA
>Ga0105242_10003219_pt1 | contig 12723 bp, 12 predicted proteins | sample KBSM24metaG_FD_81521 | JGI IMG/M metagenome (GOLD analysis project Ga0105242, IMG submission 81521) | Miscanthus rhizosphere microbial communities from Kellogg Biological Station, Michigan, USA - KBS M2-4 metaG | ecosystem: Host-associated > Plants > Roots > Rhizosphere > Soil | place...
CGCGATCGCCGATGTCGTGACCGTGCTGGCGCTTCCGCTCGTGCTGGCCAACGGCCGGCTCGGCCGAGTGCTGCTCGGCAGTGCGCTGGTCGTGCTCACCGGCGCGGTCATGTTGCTCGTCGCCCGGGCGACGCGCGGGCGCACGTGGGCTCGACGCCTGCGCACGATGTCACACGACCGCGGCTGGGGACTTGATCTGCGACTGTCGCTGCTGGCGCTGTTCATCTGCGCGTGGCTGGCGAGCCGGTTCGGCACGTCGATCCTGATCGCCGGTTTCACCGTCGGTGCAGCCGTTGCCCTGCTCGGCGAACCGCGTCGAGTCGCTCAGCAACTCGTCGGTCTCGGAGAGGGTTTCGCCATCCCGCTGTTCTTCGTGCATCTCGGCACCCGGATCGACCTCGGCGCCTTGTTCCAATCGCCGCGGGCGATGGCGTTTGCGGTGACGCTGGGATTGGTCGCCATCCTCATCCACGTTGCCGTCGGGGCGGCGTCACGTGTTCCCGTGTCGATGAGTCTGGTTGCGTCCGCGCAGCTCGGCGTTCCCGCTTCGGTGGTGTCGATCGGACTCGCCGCACAACAACTCACCGCCGCGCAGGGCGCGGCGGTGATGGCATCGTTGCTCATAACTCTTGCGGCGTGTGCCTTGGGTTCAGCTCTCCTCGGCCACCGTGGCCCGCTCACCGATGCGAGCGCGCCGCACTAGCTACGCCGAGTGCGTGGACAGGGTTGCGTCGACCTTGATCGTCTTTCCGTCACGGAAGATCTCGAGGTGGACGACCTTGCCGGCACCGGTCTGGCGGATCACGTCGCCGAGCGTGGTGTTGTCGTTGGTGGCCGTGCCATTGATCGACACGATCACGTCACCGGGTTGCACACCGGCTGCCGAAGCTGCCGACTCGCCGGCGACATCGACGACCAGCAGACCGTGGTCGATGTCGACGCCGCTACGAGCGGAAGTCGTCGCGTCGATCGGAGTCGTCGACACGCCGAGGTACGCCTTCGTCACTGTCTTGCCCTGCTGCAGTTGAGCGACGATCGGCTTGGCGGTGTCGATGGCGATGGCGAAGCCGATGTTCTGAGCATCCTGCGAGCCGGCGGAGTTGATGCCGACGACCTTGCCGTCGAGCGTCAATAGCGGCCCACCGGAGTTACCCGGGTTGATCGCTGCGTCAGTCTGCACGAGGTGTGTCAGGTGCTCACCGTCGTTGGTGTCGATCGTGCGGTCGAGCGCCGAGACGATTCCTTCGGTCGCGGTGGGACCACCGGTCAACGCCAGAGCGTTGCCGATTGCGACCACCGGCTCGCCGATCCGCAGATCCGTCGAGTTGCCGAGCGGCAGTGCGGTGAGACCTGTTTTGTCGACCTTGATGACCGCGAGGTCATCGGTGCGGTCGACGCCGAGCACCTTGGCCGATGCCGACGTGCCGTCGGAGAACGCAACGTCGATCTTCGTCGCGTCGGCGACCACGTGCGCGTTGGTGGCGATCTCGCCGTCGGTGGTGATGATGAAGCCCGTGCCGGCTGCCTGGCCACCGTCGAGCACGACGCTGATGCTGACGACGCCCGGAAGGGTCTTGCTGATCAGATCGGAGACGTCGGTCTTGACCGCTGGGCTCGGGGATGCCGATGTCGTGTTGAACCCGCCGTTGGCTGCCGGCGAGGTCGTTGCGGCAGCCGGATTCGTGTTGGTGGCCTCGTGGCCGGCGATGGCGCCGCCCGCGGTTCCGGCTGCGATTGCGATGGCCGCGAACGCGGCGAGGGCAAGGCTTCGACGGCCACGTCGCGGCGACGGCGAGCTGGAGTGGGGCGGGTCGAGATCGTAAACCGGGGATGATCCGGCAGGAGCGGGCCAGGCCTGCTCCTCGGGGGCGATGCTCGGATCGTGTTGGGTGAACATGTCTTTCCATTCCTTTGGTGATGGGACGTGTTCATGATGCCAACGGGTGGTTGAGGGGGTCCTGAAGGAGGCTGAAGCGTTCTTCAGACACGTTTGATGCGGCGACAAACGGGTATCCGCATCACATGATCATCCTCGGACTCGTCCTCATGGTGCTCGGCTTCCTGCTGGGGATCCCGGTGCTGTGGACGATCGGCATCATCCTGCTGATCGTCGGTGTCGTGCTGCTCCTGCTCGGAAGATCAGGTCGCCACATCGGTGGTCGAGCGCACTACTGGTAGACCGCTATCGGGTAGCAGCGCGTAGGCGCTGCCGAGCACCGATTGATTCGGCGACCGGCACGAGCTTGCCGGCCTTACCAAGACCCCGTGGCGGCATGTTGCCGTAGATCGCTTCGTACTCGCCGTTGCGCACGAGGAACGTCTCGTGCCAGATCCCGGTTCGTCCATCCTTGACGCGCTTCCAGAACTTGCGCCACGGCTCGAGATGCGGATCGTCGGCGTCCTTCGCGAACGCCTCGAGATGTTCGAACGATCGCCAATACTGCACGTTGGCGAACCCCAACGTCTGGTAGCCGAGCATTCCCTTCTCCGGATGTTCCGTCAGATACTTCAGCATGTAGTTCATCGACCGTTTGCCGCCGAGATCGTTGAACGACCTGAACGCCTGCCACTTCGAGTTGATGCGGGCTCCGATGATGAAGACGACGAAGTCCCCTTCGATCTCCGCCGTCCACCGACCCTGCTTGATCTCTGCCATCGCTTCCTCCCTTGGTCGCCGGTCATCATCGCGCGGTCGCAGTCGAATAGCGTCCGAGCGGCATGAGTGACGGGTTGGCGCAAATCCTGGCGGATGGTGTTCGCGCTCGAGGCGCCGACATCGTGTTCGGCTTCCCCGGTGGGGGACCCAATCTGGAAGTGGTCGGAGCCGCGGTCGGCGCCGGGCTGAAGTTCGTGTTGACGCACGGTGAGACGACGGCGTGCATGATGGCGGGAACCTACGGTCTGCTGACCGGACGGCCGGGACTGGCGATCGCCACCCGCGGGCCGGGTGCCGCCTGCGCGGTGAACGGCGCAGCACAGGCGACGCTCGATCGCTTCCCATTGCTCGTCGTCACCGACTGCGTGCCGTCCGCCCATCGTGACGAGTTCGGACACCAACGTTTCGATCAACAGCAACTGTTCACACCGGTGACCAAGTGGAGTGGCCGACTCGCACAGACACCACGCGCAGCCGATGTCGTGCGCGACGCGCTCGATCTCGCCGCGGCTCGACCGGCCGGCGCGGTCCACATGGACTACGACCCGACGGGCACCGAGATGGAAGTGCCGAGCGCCGCGACGGTTCCGCCGTCGAGCGACGATGTCATCGAGACAGCCGAGCAGATGATCCACAACGCGTCGCGTCCCGTGGCAATTGTCGGCCTCGGCGCGATCGACGATGCACCAGCGGTCCGCGCCGCGCTCGAACGGCTGGGTTGTCCGGTGCTGACGACCTATCAGGCGATCGGACTGCTTCCGGAGGGCCATCCACAGCAGGCCGGCCTGTTCACCAGTGGCCGCATCGAGAGCTCTCTGCTGTTCGAAGCGGATCTCGTCGTGGCCGTCGGGTTCGACCAGGTCGAGCCGATGCCGACATCGTGGCGCTACGACGTTCCGGTGGTGTCGATCTCGGAGGTCGCGGCTTGCGCCACCCTGATGCCGATCTCGGTCGAAGTGATCGGCGAGCTCGGCACGTTGCTCGAACGCACCATCACGACGAGGTGCAGCGGCTGGCAGCCGGAGGCGGGAGCGCATGCACTTGCCGATGCGCGTGCCGCGTTGGCTGCCACGGCCACTGGTGGGTTCGGTCCGCTCGAACTCGTCGAGGCAATCGTCGACGCCGTGCCCCAGGGCACGATCGCAACTGTGGATGCGGGGGCCCACTTCCTCGCGATCATGCCGTTCTGGCCGGCGGTCGTTCCGTTGCAAGTGTTGATCTCCAACGGCCTGGCGACGATGGGGTTTGCCGTGCCGGCAGCCATCGCTGCGGCACTGGCCCGACCGGGAACGCCAGTGGTGTGCATGGTCGGCGACGGAGGCCTGGCGATGACACTGGCCGAGTTGGAGACGATCGCCCGGCTGCGTCTTCCGATCACCGTCGTCGTCTTCGACGACGCGGCATTGAGTCTCATCGAGGTCAAGCAGAAGCCCGGCCAGGGCGGTACCGGTGCGGTTCGGTTCGGGCCCGTCGACTATGCACAGGTCGCCGCGGCGATGGGTCTGTCGTCGGCAGTCATCACGTCGACGTCGGAAGCCGCCAAGGTTTTCGCCGGCGGTTGGGACGCACCGCGCCTCGTCGACGCCCGCATCGATCCCGCGACCTACGCCCGTTTGATCGAGGTCACTCGCGGCTGACCCTCGACGGGAAGGGCCGCGACGGCACGCACATATACTCGCCGCGAGGGGCGCTATCGATGATGGGGGTACGACCTTGAGCATCAAAGTTGCCAAGTTCCGTGACGTCTCGGCGGGCACGCAAGCGGGCCAGTTCGCGGTTGGCGACCGGACCACGATTGCCTCGCTCGCCGACCTCGAGCCTTCATACAAGAAGTTGTTGGACGATCCGGTCACCCAGGTGCTCGGCATCGTCGGGCCCGGTGGTCGCGCCAACCTCACGCCGATGTGGTTCGACTACGAAGGCGATCTCATCTTGGTCAACTGCGCGGCGCACCGCACCAAGACCAGTTGGATCCGGGCGAACCCGCGACTGACGAGCCTGCTGGTCAACCCGGCCAATCCGTACCACTGGATCAGCATCAAGCACACCGTCAGCCGTGAGATCTCCGAGGACGATCCGGTCGAGGGCCCACGGGTCACTGCGCACCTCGACAAGATCTGGACGAAGTACACGCAGCAGCCTGGGCCCTACGGGCTGCGTGATCCGTCGATCGACGAACGCCGCGTGCTGTTCGAGTGCACGATCGACCAGATCGCCACCTTCGGTCAACCCTGACCCGGCGTGGACGTCGCCGTCGTCGGTGGGTCGCTGGGCGGACTGACCGCGGCATGTCTCCTGGCCGATGCCGGGCACAGCGTGACGGTGTTCGAGCGATCACCGGCGGAACTCGAAGAACGCGGCGCCGGCATCGGATTTCTTCCCGCCACGTATCGCTACCTCGTCGAGCGTGGCATCGCCCTCGAAACGATTGCTGTCACTACGAACCACATCCGCTACCTGTGCCGTGACGGCTCGGTCGGTCATGACGACCCGCACCGCTACCTGTTCAGTTCGTGGAACACGGTGTACCGGGGGCTGCTCGGCTGCTTCGATCGATCGTCGTATCGGTTGGGCAACGAGCTGGGCGCGATCGAGCTGTCGCCGCTGCGCCTCCAGTTCACGAACGGACAGACCGCGACTCCCGATCTTGCGGTGTTCGCCGACGGCATCGGCTCGACGGCGCGTGCCGCGCTGCTGCCCGACGTCCACCCGCAGTACTCGGGTTACGTGGCGTGGAGGGGAGTGGTGCGCGAGACCGAGTTGAGCGATCGCACCCGGCTGGCCCTCGACGACGCGATCACCTACTACGTGTACGCGAACAGCCACATCCTGGTGTACCCGATTCCCGGCCGTGACGGCTCCGTTGCTGCCGGCGAACGTCTGATCAACATCGTCTGGTATCGCAACTACCTTTCCGGTGATGATCTCCACGATCTGTTGGTCGACGTGAACGGAGCCGTGCGAGGGGTCTCGATGCCGCCGGGTGCCGTTCGATCACATCACGTCGAAGAGGCGCGGGCCGTTGCCGCGGCGCGCCTTCCGGCCCCGATCGCCGAGGCGGTGTTGGCAGTCGAAGACCTCTTCCTCCAAGTCGTGCTCGATCTCGAAGTACCGCGGATGGTGTTCGGCCGCAGTTGTCTGATGGGCGACGCCGCCTTCGCCGTGCGACCACACGCCGCCGCCGGCACGGCAAAGGCCGCGGCCGACGCGTGGGCATTGCGTGACGCGCTGGAATCGCATCCGGACGACGTCGACGCGGCGCTCGCCGTGTGGGAACCACAGCAACTCGCGTTGGGGCGAAGTCTGTTGGCGCGCACGCGTGCGATCGGCCGCCGATCGCAAGTCGACAACTCGTGGCGAGCCGGCGATCCCGAGCTCATATTCGGCCTGCACGGGCCGGGGGAGTGAAGATGGACGAACAACCCAGCCCGGCACGCACCAGGGTCGCGATCGCGATGGCCGACGAGGCGTCGCGACTGATCGACTCGCTCGACGATGCCCAGCGCAAGTTGGCGCTGTACCCGTTTCCTGCCGACGAGGAGCGGCATCGCTGGTTCTACACGCCGACCGATCACGGCGGGTTGACGTTGGGCGCGATGACCCAACAGCAGCACCGGATGGTCTTCCGGCTCGTGGCCAGCGGCCTGTCGACACCCGCCTACGTCACGATGTCGACGATCATGGGACTGGAGAACGTGCTCGACCAACTCGAGGGATTCACGGCATCGTTCGAGCGGGCGCGTGGACGCGACCCGTTGATGTACTTCATCCGCTTCTTCGGCGCGCCGTCGCCGACCGGAACCTGGAGCTGGCGACTCGGCGGTCACCACGTGTCGTTGAACTTCACCATCATCGACGGAGTGCTCAGTGGCTCGACGCCGCTGTTCCTGGGAGCCGATCCGGCGAGCTCGCCGCTGCTCGGGCCGCACCCGCTCCGACCACTGGCCGGCGTCGAGGACCTCGCCCGCGAACTCGTCCGCTCGCTTCCCGACGACCAGCGCGGGCAGGTCATCGTCTCCACTCACGCACCGACCGATCTCGTCGGCGCCAACCGTCCGTCGTTGTCCGACGGTGACCGACCGTTGGATCTGCCGCTGGTGTGGCGCAAGCAGTTCGATGGTGGGGAGGGTGAGAGGCTGCACGATGCGCAGCGACGTCTGACGGATGCGACCGGTGTCACCGAGGCCGATCTCGTGGCGATGTCGTTCACGCAACGACCGAAGGGTCTTGCGGCGTCGGCGATGAGCAACGCGCATCGCGAGATGCTCGACGCGCTGTTGCGTCTGTATGTGAACCGTCTTCCCGACGATGTCGCCGACGAGGAGGCCGCGAAGTTTGCCGGGTCTGCACTCGACGACGTCCATGTGCTGTGGGCCGGTGCACTCAACCCGCGCGAGCCGCACTACTACCGACTGCACGGGCCGTCGATCCTCGTCGAGTACGACAACTCCGCTCGCGACGCCAATCACGTCCACACCGTGTGGCGTGACCCGCGCGGCGACTTCGCCGACGACCCGCTCGCTCGACATCGCGCCGAACATCATCACCACTGACTGTCCGAACGGGCAACTGCTCGCCGGAGGCTCCATCTATCGTGACGACATGGGTGTGCAGGTGGTCGGTACCGCGCAGATCATGTGCAGCTTCGGTGTCGCGCCGGGTGTGTTGACCGTCGTACCCAAGGGCAAGCCGGTGCAGGCAGGTGGACAGATGGCCGCCACGATTCAGGACTTCGCCCCGAACGTCAACATCCCTCCGTTCGGGATGTGCACGACCTTGTCGAACCCGCAGGTGGCGGCGGCCACGTCCGCGGCGATGGGGGTGTTGACGCCGCAACCGTGCATCCCGGTGACGACGTCGCCCTGGTCGCCGGGGTCGCCGACCGTGCAGATCAACGGTGCGCCGGCGTTGACGAACACCTGCATGTGCAACTGCGCGTGGGGTGGGGTGATCACGATCTCCAACCCCGGGCAGATGCAGACGCAGACGGCCTGAGCGGGTGAAATGGGCCACACGACGTATTTCACCTGATGTGACGATCATCACTATTCAGTGACTGTTCAACCACGGTCCGTGGACAAATCGGGTGATGTGCGGTACGGTGCCAGACGGCGCCAGTGCAGTGCGAAGGGACGGCCGTGAGAGTCGCGTCGAGGACCAGAAACCCTGGTGGTCGAACGAGCGGCGCTCTCTCGCGCCAGCGAGTAGATGCCCTGATCGACAAGCTCTGGCTGTTCCGACTCACCCTCGTGGTGGCCCCGGCCGGTTCCGGCAAGACCACCGCATTACGGCAGTTCGCCGGACGCGCCGAGCCCGTTGCGTGGTGCTCCGCCGATCAACTGGAGATCGCCCCCGACGGATGTCTCGCCGAGATCGCCCGCGTCGTCGGATCGGCGATCGGTGTCGAACTCGACGGCGCTTCGACCGCTTCGCTCACCGCGGGCATCGACTCGTGGCCGGGCGAACGCGTCGCGCTGGTGATCGACGACTTGCACGTGATCGCCTCGACCCTGGCCGAATCCGAGCTGGGTCGTCTGATCGATCGACAGCCCTCGAAGTTGGTGATCGCCGCCGGGACGCGCTGTCATCCGGAGTTCGACATCAGCCGGCTGCGCCTCGCCGACGAGTTGCTCGAGATCACGGCCGACGATCTCCGCTTCCGCACTTGGGAGGCCGATCGACTGTTCCGCGACCACTACGACATGATCCTCGGGCCGGCCGACGTGGCCATGTTGATCACGCGCACGGAGGGTTGGGCGGCAGGTCTGCAGCTGTACAACCTGGCGGCACGCGATCAGCCGCTCGACGCCCGTCGACGACTCATCGGCGAGCTCAGCTCGACACGTTTCGGGCGCGACTACCTCGCCCGCAACGTGCTCGCCGGCTTGCCCGCCGATCTGCAGACGTTCCTGATCGAGACATCCGCGTTGCCGGTGCTGACCGGACCGCTGTGCGATCGGGTCACGGGTCGACGCGACTCGGCGGCTGTGCTGGACCATCTCGAGCGCAATCAGCTGTTCACGAAATCCATCGACCAACGCGGCGCCTACCGTTATCACGAGGTGCTGCGTGCCCATCTCGACGCCTGCCTGCAGCAGCGACTCGGTGCGGCGGAGGCGGCCGCACACCACCGCAGGGTCGGCGAACTGCTCGAGGCCGAGGACAGGATCGACGACGCGTTGCACGCCTACAGCAGGGCCGGCGATTGGGCCGCGGTCAGCCGGCTCGTGGCGCACCGGATGGTGCATCCGTCTCTGGTCGGTCCCGTCTCGGACGACGCGTGGATCGAACTGATACCCGCGCCGATCGTCGAGAACGATCCGTATCTGCTGCTGGCGAGAGCTCGGGAGCGCACGGTGAACGGACGCCTCGGTGCCGCGCTGCGCGACTACGACCGCGCGGCTGTCGGCGCGGCCATCGACTCACTGGCGCGCACATGTGAGGACGAGCGGGCGGTCCTTGCCGGATGGTCGGATCCGAACGCGCCAATTCCCTCCGGATGGCTCGGCGCGCTCCGCAGCCATGCTCAGAGTGCAACAGCGCTCGCCGAATCTCTGGCATCGAGGCCGACACGCACCACGGATCGACTCGAACCTGGCGAACTGAACGAGGTGCTCGGTCGAGGTCTGGCGTTGATCATCGCCAACCAACCGCTCGCCGGCGGCGACGTCTTGTCCCAGGTGTTGCGGCACCCTGTCGCGGACAGCCGCTCGGCGGCGCTGGCCGACCTCGCTCTGATCCTGGCCGATGGACTGATCACCGTGCAGGAGGGTCTCGATCCACTCGAGCCGTCGCGCATCGAGAACGTCTCGTCCGTGCTCGAGCGATGTGGTCTCGGATGGGCGGCACGGATGACCCGTGCCTCGCTCGCGTTGACGACGCAGGGCGACGGTTGCGCGGCCGCGCGCACCGTGCACGAGACCTGTGTGCGCGACGTCGATCCGTGGGGCGCAGCGCTGGCTCTGCTGCTCGAGGGAGTCGGGCATCTGATGCGCGACCAGGACGCCACGCCCGCCTTCGATGCGGCAACCGAGGCGTTCTCCGATCTCGGCGCCGACTCAGTGATCGCGCTGATCCGACAACTGCGGATTCTCTCGGCGCCCGACCGTGCGGGTGGCCCCGGGCGAATGGCAGCGGGCTCGATGAGCGTGCGCTGCTTCGCCGCGCTCGAGATCACCATCGACGACGTGCAACTGGACCTGTCGGCGATTCGCCCTCGGGCATTGTCCGTGTTGCGATTGCTCGCGCTCAGCGCCGGGCGATTCGTGCACCGTGAGGTACTGATGGATTCGCTGTGGCCCGAGGTCGACCCCGACTCGGCACGCCACAGCCTGCAAGTGGCGGTGTCGATGTTGCGCAAGTTGATGCCCGATCGGCCGTCGTCGGGGATCGTCCGCCAGGGCGACACGTATCAGCTCGACCTGGGTCCCGACGCGTTCGTCGACGTGCGTGTCTTCCGGTCATTGCTCTCCTCGGCATCGAGTGCTGCGTCGAAGGGGGAGCACCGTCGGGCATTCGACGACGCCGCCGGCGCCGCTGAGGTCTATCGCGGCGATCTGCTGCTCGACGAGGGCCCGGCCGATTGGGTCGTCGGTCAACGTGACTCGCTTCGCCAGGAGATGGTGCGCGCCTGCACGATTGCCGGCGAGGCGGCCATCGCGTTGGGGCTGCCGCAGGAGGCAGCGAGGATGGCCGAGCGCGGCCTCGCCGTCGACCGGTTCGCCGATCAGTTGTGGCGCCTGCAGATCGAATCGCTCGAGCAGTCGTGCGACAGGGTCTCCGCGGAGCGGGCGCGCCGCTCGTGGAACGAGATGATGGCCGAGCTCGGCGTCGCCTAGGTCGCCTTTTCGCCGGCTCGCCGATAGCGGACGAGCCGACGCATGTCGTTCGTCGTCAGCGGGATGCGCTGGATGACGTCGACGACCGCGCCATCGGGATCGCTGATCATGAAGTGGTGCTGACCGAGTTCGGCGGCCAGGTCGATCAACATCTCGCAACCCATCTGCGTCGCCACCTCGTAGACCGGCGCGACATCGTCGACCTCGAACGACAACAGGACTCCTCGCGGAGCGGTCGACGCGACCTCGGGGATCGTCTCGTGACCGCGCTCGACGAATGCGATCAACGATCGATCGCCGGCTCCGAGCTCCGCGTACCAACCGTGATCGGTGATCACGTCGAGATCCAACAGCCTTCGGTAGAACTCGACCGAGCGGCCGACGTCGGCGACCACAACATCGGCAAACGAACCCAACACCACGAGACCAGCCTTCCCGACCCGCGCGGCGACGGTCAAACCCAGCCGCGGTGACTAGAACAACGTGTCGCGGCGGCCGTCGGCGTAGATCTGGAACGGACGGTGAACCTGGCGGCCGGCGGACCCGTCGACGCCGGACTCGGTGACGTAGAAGTCGACCACCATCGACGCGAGGTTGTTCTCGAAGGCCGGCCGTCCGAATGAAACCTGCACGTCGAGGCGATCGACGCCGGTGCTGCCGACCCAATCCACCCAGCCCACCGCGTTCTCGATGAACAGGTACTGATCGTCGTCGTGCTGCCAGGCCCGGCCCTGCCAATTGCAGTACAGCTGGTACTCACCTCCGGCAGCGACCGCCATCTGCCAGCGCAGCAGATAGTCCTCCGGCAGCAGGTCGTCGCGAATCGAGGCGATCATGTGCTCGCCCATGTTGATCGGATACGCACACGCCGCGACGGGCATGCTCAGCGGGCTCGACGACGCGAAGATCGGGTACCAGGTGTCAACGATCCGGTTGTAGGCGTCGCTGAGATCGAATTCGGTTCCGGTTGTCACCGTGGGTCATTTCTTCTTGAAGAATTCGATCTCGGTGAGGCCCATGTCGGTGCCGTCGATCGATTGGTAGACGTCGGTGACCTCGATCTTGAACCGCTGGACGCCCTTGCCGTTGTGGATCGTCACCGTCTGTGCGTCGGGCGAGTTCTTCAACTGCACCTCGTACTGGGTGCCGGTGTCGAAGACGAACAGCAGCGTCTTCGGCCGGGCATGGCCTTGGAAGTCGTCCGACGCGCCGGTGCGAACGATGATCCGTTCCAAATCGACCTTCTCCGTCAGGAGCACGTCGAGTGTCGGTTGGAAGTCCGCGGTCGGCGTCGGGCTGAGCCAGTAGGTGTTCTTGAACCCGTCCGTCGCCATCGTCGCCGGATGGTTGGGATCGAGCGGCGTGGTCTCGTTCGACGTCGTTCCCGGACCGACCGTCACCGGATCGAACTGGGGGTGGATGACGGACAGCACCTTGTCCTTGACGCCGGTGTACCGATCGTTGACCCAATGGCGGAACGGCGCGTAGATCCCGTAGAGCAGCCCGAGCGCGACGAGCAGGATCGAGCCGTACTTGCGCAGCGGCGGGACGATCTTGCCCAAGCCGCTCCGCTTCGGCTTCTTCTTGCTGCCGTCCTTCGCGGTCCACGGCCGCTCGCCGGCCATCGCCTGCTTCGGCTTGCGCCGGAAGATCCGCTTGTACCACGGGATCTTGACGACCACGGCGGCCGCCAACGAGGTGCCGCAGCGGCTGCAGAACTTGCGACCGGGCGGGTTGGCCTCGCCGCACTCACCACAGATCAGGTCGCCCTTTTGTGGCGTGCGTGACGGCTTGCCGGGCTGCACCTTCGGCGGCTTGCGGCGCTGCGGTGCTTGCGGCTGCACAGCCTGAGGCTGCACGGCCTCTGGCTGATCGTTGGTCGTCGGCACCACGAGCGCGGCCGCGGCGGCAGTCGTCGCAGCTGCGGGCGGCGGTTCGGTGCGCGACGGCAGTGCCGGGCCCGTTGTCGGGTCGGCCGGGGTGGGTGGCTTGGCGACCAACGCCGCGGCCACCTGGCGGGCCTCGGTCGAGCCGGGTCCGGCTGTGGGTTGAGCACCCGGCGGTGGCCCGGCGAAACCGGTCGGACCTGGAGGTGGACCGCCGGGCCCGGGTGGTGGCACCGGTGGGCGCGGCGGACCGCCGGCACCTGGTGGTGGACCCGGGGGTGGGCCGCCGGACCCCGGAGGTGGTCCGCCGGGTCGTGGTGGTGGTCCCGACGGTGGGCCGCCG
>Ga0105242_10003220_pt1 | contig 12722 bp, 14 predicted proteins | sample KBSM24metaG_FD_81521 | JGI IMG/M metagenome (GOLD analysis project Ga0105242, IMG submission 81521) | Miscanthus rhizosphere microbial communities from Kellogg Biological Station, Michigan, USA - KBS M2-4 metaG | ecosystem: Host-associated > Plants > Roots > Rhizosphere > Soil | place...
GAGGCGAGTTGCCGCGCGAAGCCGCCGGACTCCTGTGGGTCGAGATGCCAGATGCGGTCGAGGTCGGCGCGCAGCTCGCCGAAGAGCGTCGTGGCGCCCACGACCATCAGCACGCCGCCCACGAGCGCGGGCGTGAGCCCCTCGTCGCGCGTCCCGGCGGCGTCGAGCAGGGTCTCGATGGCCATGGCGGCCTGGTCGCCGAGGAGGGAGCTCACTTGCGCCACGAAAGCGTCGTGCGCGTTGGCGGCGCCGAAGAAGAAGCCGGCGAGGCCGAGCGCCACGAGTAGCAGGGGCGCGAGCGACAGGAGCGCGTAGAACGCCAACGCCGCTCCCATGCTGGGCGCCGAATCGGCGATCCACCCGTTGACGGACCGGCGCGCGAGGTCGGCGAGGTCGCGCGCGCTCATGCGCCCATCAGCCGGCGCAGCGCCACGAAAAGCGCGATGACCAGCGGAACCGTGAACAGCGCGTGGAAGACGAGCGCCGGGTCCTGCGCCTGCTCGCCTTCGTCGTCTTCATCGGGGCGGCCGTCCAGCACCGCCCGCAGCTCGTCCCAGAGGGTCTTCGGTTTTCGCTTCATGCACGTTCGAAAGTAGCGAGCCACGTTGGTTGCTGCGCCCCTCGGACCAGTCACTGCGAGAGACGATCGGCGCCGCCGTTTTCCTACGCGCGTGCGCGTGCGCTGCCGACACTGCGCGGCGCGCGGACGGCCTACAGTGTCTGCCATGAACGACGAATACTTCTACGCCGACGTGAACCTGCCGTTCCATGTCTGGGTTCGCGAGCGGTCGGGCGCACACGGCTTTCGCTGGGTATTGCGCGAAGCCCCGCAATCGAACCAGGCCACGCAGGGAAACGCAAAGGCGACGACGCGCGAAGGTTCAGCGCGCGGCGCGGATCTCGCCTAGGCTTTCATCCGCCCGGGCAGTCGGATGCGGTGCCGGCCTCCCGTCGGGGGTCGCCTACAGTAACGCGCGTTTACAATGTCGGTCGATGAGTAACCCCGTCCACGCGAGCGTCGCGTTCCTGCGCATTCCGGAGTTCGCCGAGCTGCAGGTTTCCGAGCAGGCGAGTCGCAAGGAGCACCTCGAGGCGCGGGTGCGGGCCGGCCTTGCGCGCGTCGCCAACGAGGATCGCCTGGTGCTCGACGCCGACGACGGCTTCGCGGTGGTGCTGTTCGACGAGCCGGCGCGCGCCCTCGACATCGCCGCGGAGCTCCACGCCGCGGCGGGCGCCGACGCGCTGCAGGCCGGCCTGGGTTACGGGCCGCTCGCATTGAGCTCCGCGGGAGGCGATGCGCGCGTGTTCGGCGACGGCCTCGCCAGCGCCATGACTGCGGCGCGCTTCGCGGCGCGCGGACGCATGCTGGTGAGCGACGGGTTCGCCCGCGCGCTGCGCGCCCTCGCGCCGGACCGCGCCACGGAGCTCGCCCCCGCCGGCGACTTCACCGACACCGACGTTCGCGTCTATTCGTTCCATGCACACGACACGGACCTGCGCGCCGTGCGCCGCCGCAAGCTCACGGTGTTCGCGGTGGGCGGCAGCATCCTCATCCTGCTGGCGGGAGTGATCGGGCGCGACGTGTACCAGCCGCTCTTCCGCACCCGGCCTGCGATCGTCACGCTCGACGTGAAGCCGCGCGGCGAGGTGTTCGTGGACGGCAACGCCATGGGCAAGATCCCGCCGCTCACCCGCATCGAGCTGGCGCCCGGCCGCCACCATCTGTCGATCCGCAACGCGGGCTCCGCCCCCTACGAGCTGAACCTCGAGCTCGAAGCCGGGCAACGCTTCAACATCTCGCATACCTTCACGCCGTCGCGTTCGCAGAAGTCGGACCTGTGGCGCGACCTGCGCAGGCGCTTCGGCTCGTGACCGCCGCGCCGACACTCCCGGCCAAGTTCGGCCGCTACCGCGTCGTGAAGCAGCTCGGGCGCGGAGCCATGGGCATCGTGTACCTCGCCGAGGACACCGAGATCGCGCGCCGCGTCGCGATCAAGACCATCGCGCTCACGGGCGACGACCCGGAGCGCGACCGGCTCGAGGCGCGTTTCCGCCAGGAGGCGCGCGCGGCGGGCGGCGTGAGCCACCCCGCCATCGTCACGATCTACGACGTGGGACGCGAGGGCGACGTCGCCTTCATCGCCATGGAGCTCGTCGAGGGTCGCGAGCTGCGCGACCACATCCAGAGCGGCTTCCTCACGCCCTCGCAGGCGGTCGAGATCGCCGCGCTGGTCGCCGATGCGCTCGCATTCGCGCACGAGCGCGGCGTCATCCACCGCGACATCAAGCCGGGCAACATCATGGTGCTGCCCGACGGCCGCGTGAAGCTCATGGACTTCGGCATCGCGCGCCTCGCGCAGCCGACCGTGAAGACGCAGACCGGCCAGATGCTGGGCTCGCCGCAGTACATGTCGCCGGAGCAGATCGCGGGCGACGAGGTCGATGGCCGCGCCGACGTGTTCTCGCTGGGCGTCGTCCTCTACGAGATGGTCACCGGCGTGAAGCCCTTCGACGCGCCGGACCTTTCGCAGGTGCTTTTCTGGGTGGTGAACATGCCGCCCAAGCCGCCCAGCGAACGCCGCCCGGGGCTGCCCGTGGTGCTCGACTACATCGTAGCGCGCGCGCTCAAGAAGAAGCCCGGCGAACGCTATGCGACTGCCGCGGAGCTCGCCGCGGATTTGCGACGCGCGGCCGAGGAGGTGCGCGCCGCGGAGGCGACGCTCTCGATGGTTCGCGGGGACACGATGCCCCTCGACCAGGCGATGCCGCCCACCGAAGACCGCGTGGAGCTGCGGCCGTCGCGCGGCTTCGAGGGTTCCGAGGCGATGGCACGGCTCTCCGTCGTGCCGCGCGACGCGGGCACCGAGTCTCGCGCGGGCTGGACCGTGCAATCGCCGCGCCCTCGCCGCCACCTCGATCGCGCGCATCTCATCCTCGGCGCCACCTACGCCGTGGCAGCACTCCTCGCTCTCGCGATCGTCGTCCTCTGACGGACTAAAGCCGGGAACACAGAGGACACGGAGAAGCACAGAGGACACGGAAAAGGCAAAACCCGTGTGTGGTTCGTGCCAATCGCCGAGATGTGCACCACGAGCGATCGGTTTGTCTTTCTCTGTGTCCTCTGTGCTTCTCCGTGTCCTCTGTGTTTCCGGCTTCAATTCTCTAAAGCAAGATTTCCGACCGCCGCGGGTGAGGGTCATACACCCGTCCCACGTGACGACTAGCTCGCGTCCTACGCGCTTTCCGGCCTATGTGACTGGCCGCGCCGCGGCGCGCGGTCTAGATTCGCAGCAAGCACAAACCAAACACACGGACGAACCCCATGAAGCCGAGAACCGAACTGCGCCGCGCCAAGCTCCCGCCGATCCTCGAGATCGACGAGGACGGCATTCCCGTTTCCGAGCACGAGGCCTGGGGTCACCCGCGCTGGAGCGAGGACGGGGAAGCCACCGGCGTGCAGCTGGGCGATTGGCCGACGGAGCTCGACGACTGATCCGAATGCCGACCAGACTAGGGCCGCCGGCAACTCCGCGGGGGCCCGCCCGATCGAACTAGAGACGATCGGATAAGGAGACTTCCATGCGCAGCCTCAAGCCGCTCTGCCTCACCGCCGCCGTCGCGCTCGCCCTCGCGGGCACGAACGCGCTCGCGGCGACCACCACCACGGGCATCTCTGCCGCGGGCGCCTCGACCTCGGCGACGACCGGAACCACCACCTCGGGCACCACGACCGGCACCACGACCGGCACCACCGCGGGCCAGGCGTCCACGTCGGGAACGACGGCGTTCGTGGGCGGATGCACCGGCACCAATGGCAGCACCTGCACGGCGACGACTTCGGCGCAGTCGAATCCCACGACGGCCAACTCCACCACGACCGGCGTGGTGACGCAGCAGAACGTGCCGCCCGGGACGCAAGGCAACCCGTCGGGCACGGCGACCGGGACGAGCTCGACCCAGGTTGGCGACACCACGCCGCCGGTTCGCAGCGGGCAGGGCACCAATTCCGTGAACGCCGACCCGACGCTCTCGCGTCCAGGCGCGTTCGATCCGGGCGGAGCGTTCGGCCCCGAGGCGGTTCCGGCGACCACGACGACGGGCGTCGTCGAGGGCGGCGGCCTCATCGTGCCGGGTACGGGCACGACGGGTAGCTCGCAGCAGAACGTGTTCGTCCAACCGCCGGCCCAGTCGGGCGTGACCGTGATGAATACGCCGATCTTCGACCAGGCGGCCCGCAACGGGCAGGCGCGTGAAGCGCGCCGCCGCGCCGCCGGTGACGAGCCGCGCGTGATCGGCATCGCGCCGCGCACCGAGCGCGACCTCACCTGGCAGATGCCGGACGACCCGATCATCCGCTACTGACCGGCGGGAGTCTCCATGCTCTCGCCTGGCCAACAGGCGGGGATCGTGGTGGCGCTCTCGACCCTCGCCGTCGTGACCTCGATGGCGGTGGGAGAAACCTTCCGAACCGCGCCCCCGACGCTCGCCGTCGCGGGCGCGGCTTCGCTCGAGGTCCCCGTGAAGGCCTCGCTCGAGGCCGAGCCCACGACCTCGCACCTGCTGTTTCCCGTGCGCGGCTTCGACCAGGCGCCGTTGCGCGACACGTTCAACGACAAGCGCGGTGTCCGCCGGCACCAGGCGCTCGACATCTTCGCTCCGCGCGGCACGCCGGTGGTCGCGGTCGACGACGGGCGCATCGCCAGGCTCCTGCGAAATCCCCTCGGCGGCATCACGCTCTACCAGATCGACGTCGAGGAGAAGCGCATCTACTACTACGCGCACCTCGACCGGTATGCCGCGGGAATCTTCGAGGGGATGGACGTGCGGCGCGGCGACATCCTCGGTTACGTGGGAAGCACCGGCAATGCGCCGGCACGCTCGCCGCACCTGCACTTCGCCATCCACGAGCTGGGCGGCGACAAGCGCTGGTGGAAGGGCAAGCCGGTCGATCCGTACCCGTTGCTCAAGGCTGAGTAGAATCGCGGCCCATGGGCCGCATCTTCGCCGTCGTCCTCGCCGCGCTGCTGGCATTCGGGTGCGGGAGCAAGAACCGCATCGACAAGCTCGATGCGAACGCCACCGTGCTCGCCTTCGGAGACAGCCTCACCTTCGGCACCGGCGCCGCGCCCACGGAGTCCTACCCCGCGGTGCTCGAGCGCAGCATCGGCCGCACCGTGGTGAATGCCGGCGTCCCGGGCGAGACCAGCGCGCAGGGGCTCGAGCGGCTGCCGGCGACGCTCGACGAGGTGAAGCCGAAGCTCCTGCTCCTCTGCCACGGCGGCAACGACTTCCTGCGCCGCCTCGACGACGCGCAGGCCGCGTCGAACGTGCGCGCGATGATCAGGATGGCGCGCGAGCGTGGAATTCCCGTCGTGCTCCTTGGGACGCCCAAACCCGGCATACCGCCCTCGGTGCCGGCGTTCTACGGCGAGATCGCCAGCGAGATGAAGGTGCCCTACGAAGACTCGGTGCTGCGCTCGGTGCTGCTCGACAACGGGCTCAAGTCGGACATGGTGCATCCGAACGCCGCCGGCTACGCGAAGATCGCCGCGGCGGTGGAGAAGCTGCTGAAGAACGCGGGCGCCCTCTGAAAATGAAACGGGGAGGCCGAAGCCTCCCCGAGTGTGCGCCTTGTGGTCGTTGCTTCTTCGATTACTTGAGCCCGGCGTAGCAGCTGCCGAGCGAACCCTTCGTGTTGCCGGTGATGGCGCCCTGGCCGACCAGGTTGCCCAGGTGCTGCGCGACGCACGCCTGGAAGTTGCCCTTGTTCTTCTGCGAGTCCGCGCAGAGGAACACCGGACCGGCGTAGATGTCGCCGGTGTCGGACACGCCCGGGTTGCCCGCGACCGGACCGCAAGCCGGCATCGTGAGCTCCGTCTTCCAGCCGATGTCCTGGAAGAGCGCGGCCGTGAGGTCCACGTTCGTCGAGGCATGCAGCAGCGGCGTGTTGGCCGGTTCCATCAGCAGGCTGGGCTCGGCCACGACGTCGAAGTGCGAGCCGGAGGAGCCCGATGCGACGGTGGTCGGCGCGTAGATGCGCACGTGCCCGGACAAGTCGGTGCCCGCGAGGCGCGTGGTGCTCACGACGAACCCGTTCGCGTGGAAGCTGCCCGCCGCGATGAGGGCGTCGCCGCCGACCTGGCCCGCGCTGATGGCCGGGATCGTCACCGTGGGATCGGTGCCGCCCATGCCGACCGGGCCGCCGCCCGCCGCGTTGTTGACGATGATGATCGCCGTGGCGCCGGCGTTCTGCGCGTTCTTGGCTTTCACCGCGAACCCGCACGTGCCGCGACGCACGATGGCGATCTTGCCCGCCACGGCGCTGCCCAACGTCGCGCAACCATCCACGGGAGTTCCGGTCACGACGTCGCCGGTGAAGGCCGCCGAGGTGGCCTGGCCGCCGAAGGAGGCTCCGCCGAGGAAGTCGTACTCGCCGGCAACCGACGCGGGCGAATCGACGCTCAGCAGCGTCGCCGGGCCGAGCACCAGCGGCGCGCGCGCCGTGACGTTCGGGCCCATCCAGACTTCCTGGCCGTCGCGGATCGCCGCCGCCCGGATCTCGGTGGCGGTCATCTCCGACCAGCGCTTGCCGGTGAGGTTGTCGCGAGTGAACGTCATGTAGACGTCGTTCATCCCGATGGTGCGGGCGCCGCTCACCTCGCTCACGAAGTTCGAGAAGCCCAGGCCATGCGACAGCTCGTGCATGAACACGTTGAGGAAGTCGGTCTTGTTGGCCGGGGAGTGGCTGTCGAGTCCGTAGTACCAGGTCGAGCCCTCGATGCAGCCCGGCGCACCCAGGTTGCCGTTGAAGTTCGCGACGATGTCGGCGCCGTCGATGATGGCGCCGCCGTCCGCCGCCGGGTCACCCACGTACAGGTCGAAGCCTGCGAGCGAGTTGGCGAGGGCCGAGTGGTACAGCGTGTTCGCGAGCGGCGCGTTCGGGTAGTTGAACTCGATGTTCCACGCGCCCGCCTGCGCGAGCGTGCCGCCGGTGGCCGTGCAGCTGAGCGGCGCGAACGAGCCCAGCACCGTGATCGGCACGTCGCTCTTGAGGATGCTGCCCCACAGCGACAGCGCGCGGCTGTAGGCGATGAGGCGCTGCTCACCGACCGTGGTGCCGGGGTTGCCGCCGACCGGGGTCGCGGGCGTCGTGTCGTTGAAGCCCACGCCGGACGGATCGGTGTTGACGAGGACGAAGTTCGCGGCCTGCGCGGGAACGATGGACGCGAAGCCCAGCGCGACACCGGCGCAAAGCGCCTTGAAGGAGGTTTTCATGGCTTACTCCTTCGGCAGTTGTTGGGTGGCGGGCGCGGCGTGCGTGCCGCCGTGGCGAAGGACGACCTTGCCGTCCGCGGTGCGCGTGGCGACCAGGGAGTCCAGGTCGTCGAGCGAGCGGCGCACGGTGCCGCTGCCATCGGCCCGCGTGACGACCGTGGTCGTCGGCCGGCTGAGCGTGAGGACGCTCGGCGGCAGCCTCGATCCCGACGCGCTCATCTCCACGATCTCTTCCGACGTGGCGGCGCGCAGCTTGCCGGTGTCCTTGTCGCGCACGACCTTCATCGTGTCGAGGCCGGCGGCCTTCACCACCGTGACCTTCGACTCTTCAGCGCTTGCGCTTCCAACAGCAAAAGCTACCGCCGTGCCCGCCGTGAGGGCGAGCAGCTTCAAGAACCTCTCCATGTCGTTCCCCTGTGGTTGGTTTGACTTCTACTTGTTATGACCCGCCGCCCTTCGTGGAGCGCCGGTGATACAGCGTCGCTGCGGGAGGCCTGGAGCCTCCCGCAGGATGTGCGCCTTGTTTTTGGTTATTGCGTGACCGCGCGATACGCGTTCACGTAGCCGTTGCCGTAGAAGTTGTCCTGCCCGACCTTGCCGGCGTCATCCGCCGTCTGGGCGAGCTTGGTCTTCAACTGCGCCGGCGTGGCGTTCGGGAAGCGCTGCTTGATGAGCGCCGCAACCGCCGCGACTGCCGGCGTCGCCATGCTGGTGCCGGCCGCCCACGAGTACCCGCCTGCAGCCGTCGTGCCACGCGAGGTCGAGAACACGAAATCGAAGACGTAGCAGCGCTGGACCACGAGCCCGCTCGGCTGCGCGGGACGCGCGCAGACGTCCGTGGTGTTCGGGTACGACGCGTCGCCGCCGGGGCCCGCCACCCACACCATCGAGTTGCCGTAGTTGGAATACGACGCCGGATGGGTGAAGTTGTCGGTGCCCGGCAGGCCCGTCGCCCAACCCACGGGAGCCGTCGCGGAGACCGCGATCGCATTGCCCGACTCGGCCGGCGTGTCCGTGAGGTTCTTCGCCGCGTCGAAGTCGATGCCGGAGTTTCCGGCGGCGGCCACGACCAGCGCGCCCTGCGACGTCGCGTAGTTCACCGCGCGGTTCATGAGGGAGCGCAGCTCCGCCGCGCCGTCCTCGTTGCGGTCGAACTCCGCGCCGAGGCTCATGTTGATGATGTCGGCGGCCGCCCCGCTGCGGTCGCCCGCGTAGATGATGGCCGAGATCACGGCGCCGAAGTCGCCGCTGCCGTTGTGCAGGGCCTTCACGCCGATGATCGTCGCCTTGGGCGCGATGCCGATGACGCCCTTGTTGTTGTCGCGCGCGGCGATGATGCCGGCCACGTGGGTGCCGTGCCAGAACGTGCCGACATCCTGGTTGAACGCCACGCCGTCCACGAACGAGGTCGACTTGGCGACATCGATGGCGCCCTGCAGGTCCACGTGGGCGTCGTAGATCCCGCCGTCGATGACCGCGACCCGCACGCCGCTGCCGTCATAACCCGCGGCCCAGGCTTCCGGCGCGTGGATCGACTGCGGCGCCCACTGCACGTTGTAGTAGGTGTCGTCGGAGGTGTTGACCGACGTTTCGACCACGGAGAGCGGCTGCGTCCACTGCACCACCCTGTCGGCGGCGCCGCTGGTGACTGCGCCACCGGCCTTCACCGCGGCGAGGAAATTGGGGTTGTCCGATTGGACTACGGCCATGCCGGCGCCGTCGTGGGAGAACTTGACCGTGCCGCCGGCCTTCGCCACCGCCGCCTGCTGGGTGGCGCCCCACTTCGGTGCCTGTAAAACGTACTGGCTTGCCTGGGCTCCCATGGCCATGAGTGCGCCAAGCGTCGCTAGCGCGAGCTTGCTGATCTTCATTTGGTTGGATATCCCTTCGATGTGGTGCCGGTTTTTCGTTGCCCTTTTGGGGCGCTGCCCGTCGCGCGAGGCGCCCCGCGCGTGGGAACCGAATTTGTGAATTACTTCACAGCAATTGTCAAAGGAACGTGATTCCTGATTTCCTTGACACGATTGAAACGCAGCTGTACCCGGCTACGTTCTTCCCGGAGGAACGCCGTGCCGCGCCGCAGCATAGGCGCGCGTGAATTCGGCGCCGAGGAAGAAGATCTGCGCCGAGTAGTAGACCCACACGATCACGACGACGAGCGTCCCGGCGGCGCCGAACGGCGAGGCGACGGCGCTCCGCGCGAGGTAAAGGCCGATCAGGTACTTGCCGATCCAGAAGAGGAACGACGTCGCGGCGGCGCCCACCCACACGTCCCTCCATGCGACCGGCACGCTCGGCAGGATCTTGTAGATCATCGCGAAAAGGCCCGTCACCAGCGCGAAGGACACCAGGAACTCCACGGCACGAAGGATCACCGGTGCGCCCGGCAGGTATTGCGCCAGCATCGAACCGAAGGCGGTTACGAGCGCGCTCAACGCCAGCGACACCATCAGCAGGAATCCGATGGTGAGCACGAGCCCGAAGGACCACAGGCGCGCCCACACGATGCGCATGATCCCGCGCACCTCCGGCCGCTTCGTCTTCCAGATGCGGTCGAGGTCGCGTCGCAGCTCCGCGAACACCGTGGTGGCGCCGACGACGAGGGTGATGGCGCTCACGATCGCGGCGATCACGCCCTTCCTCTGGTTGTCGGCCGCCGTGAGGACCTGCTGGATCGCCTCGGCGCCCTGCGAGCCCAGCAGCGTCGTGAGCTGGTCGGTGATCATGCCGCGCGCGGAGTCGGTGCCGATCGCGATGCCCGCGATCGAGATCACGAGCAGCAGCAGCGGCGCCATGGAGAAGAGGGTGTAGAAGGCGAGCGCCGCGCCCATGCTCGCGGCCTCGTCGGAGAGCCAGTTGCGGCAGGCCTCGCGGAAGAGGCCCGCCAGGTGCCGTGGCGTCACATCGCGCGCGGCGCGCGCCGGAGGTTCTCGATGCGCTCGGCGGCGTGCCAGAAGTAGCCCGCGAGCTCGTGCAGCTCCGCCGCCGGATCGCCCGCCTCGGGGCTCGCCACCAGCCAGGTGCGCACCACCCGCACGTCCTCGGGGCTGTCGATGCGCATCTCGCGCCAGCCGAGCGTCACGGGCTCGAGCTCGCGCGCGGACCAGAGGGTGAGGTAATCGCGTGCGCTGCGCGCGACGTCGTCTTCCGTGTGCGCGTGATCCAGCTCCTGGTGCCAGCAATTCATGGTCGGCTCCTTCGCGATTTTGGCTATCAGGCCACAAGCCCCGGGGCGGGGGAGTCGGCGGAGCTCGACGGTTCTTGTCGGACCTCTCCGACGCCGCCGCCGTTTGGATCGCGCAGCGAGACCATGCGCGCGGACACCTCCGCCCAGTCGACCTTGCGCGTCGCGATCATCGCGATCGCCAGCACGCCGAACACTAGCACCGATCCCATGAGGAGCGCGTGGTCCTCGCTCTTGAGGATCACGAAGAGCGCGCCGTAGAGGACGGCGAGGAGGGCGCCCAATCCTGCGGCGCGCAGGCGGGTCCCGAGCCCGTGGCGCAGGTAGAACGCGACCAGCAGCACGCACGCGGTCGCCGCCGAGCCATAGGCGATCCCGAATGCGACGTGCTCGGAAAGCGCGATGAGGAGGAGGAAGAAGACCGCGAGGGCGAGGCCGGTGAGGAGGTATTGCATCGGATGGAGCTTCACGCCCCCGACGACCTCGACGAGGGCGATCGCGGCGAAGGTGAAGAGGACGAAGAGGAAGGCGTACTGCGTCGCGCGATAAGACAGCGAATAGACGTTGACGGGGTCGAAGAGCACCACGCCGGCGGCGCGCGTGGAGTCGAAGAGCTTGCCGTCGCGAGCTTGCGCTTCCCACGCGGTCCGGCCTCCGGTCGCAAGGTGCGTCGTGCGCCACGTGGCGAGGAAGCCTTCGCGAGTCACGTCGCGCTCGTCCGGGCTCCAGCCGCCGGCGAACGACGGATGCGGCCAGTTCGACGTGAGGCGGATGTCGGTCGCGTCGCCCACCGGCGCGATGTCCAGGCGCGAGGTGCCGATGAGCTGCAGCTTGTACGCGAACGGCAGCGTGGAGCCCGCGTCCCGCGACCGGTACTCGCCGAGGTCTTCCCGGATTGCGAACTGCGACGGCGCGAAGTCGGTACCGCTGGCGTCGTGGATCAACGCGCCCGCGGTGGATTCCGCGCGTTTCACGCCGCGCGCGTCGCGCACCGCGGTGACCAGGTACGCGTGCTTGTACACGCGCGGGTTGATGCCGTTGGGCGTGGCCGGCTTCGGCCACTCGATCTCGCCGTTCAGGTCGAGGGAGGCGCGGAAGAGGCGGATGGTGTAGATGCCGCGATGGCGCGCCTCGACCGGCACGTGGCCCGCGATGCGCAGCACGCTGGGCGTGAAGTAGGCCGTCGGGCACGCCATCGTCTTGGTTTCGGAGATCGTCTCCTCCTTTCCCCCGCGCTTCACCTCGCGCTCCGCGACGTAGGTTTCCTCGCAGGTGAGCGCGAGCATCGGCCCCGCGATCATCTGCGGGCCGCTCGTCTCGGCGGCGAACTGCGCCTCGACGGAATCCGCGAGCTGGTGGCGCTCGTTGATCTTGCCCTCGATGAGGGCGATGGGAAGGAGGAGGACCAGGGCGATGGCGCCCACGATGGCGATGCGGCCGAGCAGGGGGATCTTCATGCCTGCAGCCTGGGGGCCCACCATGGCTTCCCCGTGGCGCAAAAATGGCGAAGTGCGGGCATGCCGTATCCTCTGCGGGATGAACGACCGCCACGACAAGGACGCGCGCCTCACCGAGGACATCCGCCTCCTCGGGCGGCTGCTCGGCGATACGATCCGCACCTACGAGGGCGAGGCCGCGTTCACCCAGATCGAGGAGATCCGGAAGCTCGCGGTCGCGAGCCGGAAACAGGAGGACACGGCTTCGCGCGATGCCCTATCTCGCACGCTCGATGCCCTCACCACGGACCAGGCGGTCGCGGTGGTCCGGGCCTTCTCGTATTTCTCGCTGCTCGCCAACATCGCCGAGGACCGCCACCACATCCGCCGCTCGCGCGACATCCGGCGCGAGGGTGGCAAGCCGCTGCCGTCGACCGTGCGCGGATTGGTGGTGGAGGCCCAGGAGCGCGGCACGACGGCGGACGAGGCGGTTTCCCGCCTCCAAGGCATCTGCGTCCACCCGGTGCTCACGGCGCATCCCACCGAAGTGCAGCGCAAGAGCACGCTCGACTGCCAGCTCGCGATCGCGCAGTGGCTGGCCCGCATCGACGCGGCCGACTCGCTGCCGGAGGAGATCGAGAACGCCACGATGGAGCTGCGCCGCCTGATCGCCACGCTGTGGCAGACGCGCATGATCCGCGCGGTGAAGCTCGCCGTGCGCGACGAGATCGAGAACGCGCTCGCGTATTTCAACTACACCTTCATCGAGGCGATCCCCGCGATCGTGGCCGACGTCGAGGACCGCGTCGCGAACCTTCCGCAGGCCA
>Ga0105242_10003226_pt1 | contig 12716 bp, 14 predicted proteins | sample KBSM24metaG_FD_81521 | JGI IMG/M metagenome (GOLD analysis project Ga0105242, IMG submission 81521) | Miscanthus rhizosphere microbial communities from Kellogg Biological Station, Michigan, USA - KBS M2-4 metaG | ecosystem: Host-associated > Plants > Roots > Rhizosphere > Soil | place...
AACCAACCGACCAGGACGATCGACACCAGCGCCAGCCCACAACCGGTGATCGTCAGCGTCCGCTGCCAACCCCGACCCTTGGGGGTAGTGGTTTGTTCAGCGACGTCGGGTGGCTCGCGATCGCCTGCCGTGAGCGTGTCGCCGACGGTCGATGGCGCGTATGTCTCTGGAGGAACAGATTCGAGGTCGACCACCGTCACGTCGGCGATGAAGCGGTACCCACGTCGGGGCACTGTCTCCACGAAGCGAGGACTCTCGGCGGAATCACCCAATGCCTCGCGGACCTTGTTGATGGCTTTATTCAGCCCGTGCTCGAAGTCCACGAACGTATCCGCGGTCCACAATCTGTCCCGGAGTTCGTCGCGAGTCACCAAGTCGCCCGGTCTGGTCAGCAGCACGGCGAGCACCTGAAACGGTTGCTCCTGCAGCCTGATCCGCGCTCCGCGCTTCCTTAGCTCGCCCGTCCGAAGATCCGCCTCGAAGATCCCAAAACGTAGACGAGCAGGAACGCCGCTGGAGGGTCGCATGGTGGCACTGTCGGGGACGCGCGAGTCTACCACCTGCTTCAGGGTGAACAAACCGGCTGGGGAGACGTTCCCGCAAGCGTCGTCTTGCCAGCGAGTTAGCGGGAGAGGTCGATCCTACCGATCAAGGAGAGGCAATCCATTGAGGCCGCCGCCCCACGAGCGCAGATTCGACGGCATGCACAACGAGCATTTGGTCGACACACCGCGTGGCAACTTCGCCGAGATCATTCTTCCGCATCTCGATGCGGCTCACAACCTCGCGCGCTGGCTCGTGCGGGGCAGCGACGATGCGGAAGACGTTGTTCAGGAGGCCTGCCTGCGCGCCCTTCGATACTTTGGCACCTTCCGGGGCGGGAATCCGCGTGCCTGGCTGCTCAGCATTGTCCGCACCACCGCGTTCAGGTGGCTGCAGAAGAACCGCGCGCAGCAACTCACGGCCGAGTTCAATGAAGAACTACATAGCGAGAGACGTGAATCCCTCAGTCCTGAAACCGTGTTGCTTCAATGCGCGGACACGCGACTGCTCGAGCAGGCGATGGATCGCCTGCCTGCTCGTTGGCGGGAAGTCCTGGTGCTTCGCGAGCTGGAAGGGTTGTCTTACAAAGAGATCTCGGAGGTTGTGGGCGTTCCGATGGGCACGGTCATGTCGACCCTATCTCGCGCGCGGGAACGGTTTCGGCACGCCGCGAGCGATCTGGCGAGTCGGCAGGCGCAGGGTTTCTCGGCCGTCACCGATGCCGAACGACAGGAACTGGAACAGGATGCCGTGCCGGTATGAGCAATCGCGTGGCTGCAGAAGGGTCGATGCTCGCGAGGGACGGGGGCGGAATATTTCCTAGGCTGGTTTGGTCTGTATGTGTGGAACCAAGAAACAACAACAACCAATTGCAGAAGGAAAACAACATGCGTGTATTCGTCACAGTCAGCACAGTGGTCGCGCTGGGCCTCGGCGTATGGGGGTGCGGTGGGAGCAGCTATTCCAACGGAAGCAACGGCAACAGCGGGAACCCGGTCTCTCCGACGCCAAGTACTCCCGGCGTCGTGACCATCAACGTCGTCGCCGTCAACGGTGCGCAGTCCTTCTCACCGAATCCTGCGACCCTGCCAACCGGACAAATGGTCGTGTGGCACAACGTCGACACCATCACTCATCGCGTCGTCTTGAACGACCAATCGGTGGACACGGGGAATCTCGCGCCAGGAGCGTCGAGCCAGCCGATGGCGATCGGGGCCGCCGGGGGGCAGTATCACTGCTCGATTCATCCCGTGATGGTCGGCAGCGTCAATCGGGACACCTCCACCGTAGCCGTCCCCTGTGAGGGCGCCTACTGCAACTGAAGATCACGTCAACCACAGGGGCGGCGACGAGTCGAACACAGGATGCCGTCTGGGCTTGATCCGATTCTCCGGGTGCGTCTCAACGGCCGCATCCCTTCGGAATAATCGGCACGCAATCGCGGTCTCCATCTCTGACGTGCTCGACTCGGGTTGCTAGTCGAGCCTGACAAGAGGTACGGCCATGAGGACGCTGTTCGCGAACCTGACCGCAGCCGATTTCACAGGGCGCTCAAAGAAGGCTCTGCGCAGCGTGGAGCGGCAGCGTGTGCATGCGCTGTTCGACGAGGTTCAGATCGCCATCTACAACGACGACCGCGCGAGGCTCGACGTCCTCATGGTGAAACTCGCCCTCGCGACGGCCGACCAAAGACGCGCGAGTTAGTCAGAAACGCGCGCGCGTTACAGGGCGACTTCCGCGCGGCCCGCGTGAGCGGCGGGGGACAACCAAGTAAGAAGGCGTCGTCGCCGGCATCGCCTTCACGCCGTAACGCGGGAATAGACCCGCCTGCGGTCGAGTCTACAGGGTGATTGCCGGGTGACGGTTGCGGTCATGGTTCGTGCCGGGCGGGCGCGCCCCGGCGCCAATGCAGGAGGCTGTGTGGCGAAGAACGCTGAAGACAAGCATCTGGATCGTCGCGGGTTTCTGGAGTGCATGGCGTGGGGCTCCGTCTCGGTGCTGAACGGCTATGTTCATCAGGTGATGCAGAAGGTCGTAGGGCACAACGAGGAACCGGCCATGGCCTCCGTCGGCGATCACGCGGTGAGCGCAGCGCTCATCGTCGGCTAGGCCATGCGTCGAAGACTCCGTCTCTGGTGGCGCGCGGCGGTCGCAGCGGCGGCGATCCTGGCGCCGCACGTGGCCGCAGCTGATCAGCCTGTGCACGACATCCAGATTGTGGCGACCCAGTACGCGTTCGAGCCGGCGACGATCCAGGTCACGGCGGGCGAATCGGTGCGGCTGGTGATCCGATCGACAGACGTCGTGCACGGGTTCGCCATTCCAGACCTGAAAATTGAGGCGCGGATCCCGGCCGGCGGCGAACCGGTCACCGTGGAACTCGTCGCGCCGCCGCCCGGTCGCTATGACATTGCCTGCTCGGAATTCTGCGGCAGCGGGCATGGCCAGATGAAAGCCTCGCTGGTGAGCGTGCCCACGACGGGAGCGCCTGCCGGTGCGGCACCTCCAGCCGATGCCGCTGACGAAGATATGAGCATCCGTCTGGCAGAACCGGACTTTACGCTCATCGGGCTGCCGACTGCTCTTCGCGTGCCTCGATTCAAGAGCGCGTTCCGTGTCACGCACCGGTTTACACAACCGTTGAACGCCAGCGTCGGCTATGTCGCGAGCACCCTGTTCGGCCTGGACTCGGGAGCGCAGATTGGCCTCGAGTACCGGTTCGGGATCGTCAGGAACGGCGAGGTCGGCCTCCATCGCACGAGCGACAAGACGATCGAGTTCTTCAGTCAATACGGGGTTGTCCGGCAGACGTCGAGCCGGCCCGTCGACGTATCAGTCCTGGTGAGCGTGGAGGGGACGAACAATTTCCGAGATCAGTACTCGCCCGCAGTGGGAGCCATTGTGTCGCGGACGTTCCGTGAGCGCGCGGCGCTGTACGTGGAACCCGCGTGGGTGCACCACGCCAACGTGCAACCCGACACGGCGATTACGGGAGCGCCCACCGATACGGTGATGGTCGGCCTCGGCGGCCGGTTTCGCGTGCGGCCGACGGTGTCGATCGTCGCGGAATTCAGCCCTCGCCTGTCTGGGTTTCGGCCCGGCGTCAACCACGGCGGGCTGGCGATCGAGAAGCGTGCCGGAGGGCACATGTTCCAGCTGAACGTCACCGATTCGTTTGCGACGACCATGGGCCAGATCGCGCGCGGCGGACCCGCGGGCACCAATTGGCACCTCGGTTTCAACATCTCGCGGAAGTTCTTCTGACGCGTGATCGTCAGCTATCGCGGGGGACGCACCGCGGCCTTCGCCGCCCGGAAACGCGTCAACGCGTTGTTGGGCGTCGAGCGGTCCGCGTGGCTTGCACTTGAGCGGCTCGCAGCAGTCCACACGCTCGAAGACTTGAGAGCCCTGAAGGGTCACCGCCTCGAAACACTCACAGGCGCCTGCGGCGGACCATATGCCATTCGCATCAGCGAGCAATGGCGAATCTGTTTTGAGTGGCCGGCAACATCGCCCGGACCGACGAACGTGGAGCTCGTCGATTCGGAGTCTGGAGGTCACATGGCGCCTGTCGCGATTCACCCGGGCGAGCATCTGGCCGAAGAGCTTCGTGCCTTGGGCGTGAGCGCATCGGAACTTGCGCGCCGCATCAAGGTCCCGACGAATCGCGTGACCGGGATTCTGAACGGCCTGCGCGGCATCACCGGTGATACCGCCCTCCGCCTGGCGCACTTCTTCGGAACCAGCGCCGAGTTCTGGATGAACCTGCAAAGCATGCATGACCTGCATGTGGCCGAAGCGAAGACCGGAAAAATCATTGAGCAGCTGCCGACGCTGCGGCGCGTGGAGCGTTTCGCGAATGGCAGCCGGACTAGCTCCGATTCTGCCTCGGTGTGCCTCAGCCCACGGCGCCGCGGGGTGGATCCTGTTCGCGCCGAGCCCAAAGGAGATGCCACCTCAGAGACCTGAAAGAAGCGCAGGAGGTCGCAGGTTCGAGTCCTGCAAGGCGCACCAGCTCGCATGCGCGAGCTGGCTTCCCATGCCGTCATCAGCCACGCCGCGGTTCGCGTCGCTCACCGCGAGCGGGGTCGAGTCCTGCAAGGCGCACCATTTAGAAGCTCGCCGAGTCATTCATCGAGATGTGGTCTGCAGTCAGTACCGCAACCCGAAACCGAAGGGGTACAAGGTGTCGTGGGCGGGATAGCCCGGCACATCCGGGTCGTTATCAAGCACGGCCTGCAGGCTGTTGGCGAGGGCAAACGGAAGCTTGCCCCGCGGCTTGAACGTGCCGCTCAGGACATCCATCAGCGCCGTGTCGCTCACGCTGAAGTGGGCGAGGATGGCGCCGGCGTTCTTCAGGCCGCTTGCTTCGTCCAGCACGAAGGGCTGACGGAAGTAGATCGCGATGATCGTCTTCGTCGCGCCCACCTCGCTCATGACCGCCTTGATCTCAGCCAGCGAAGGCGTGATCTGCCACGACTGCGACGCCGCCATCGCCGTGAAGGACAGCGAGCCGGCTTCCGACGGGAGCGAACCGCCGAACGCCAGCCCATTGTCGAGCCCCGTGGGATCATCTGCACCGAAGGTCCTTCGCGTGATGGGACTGATCCACGCGGGGTTGGCTCCGGTCGCCGGGTCGCTGCTCTTGTAGCTCCGGGTCACCGACGCTGGATTGAGCGCCGTGACCGAGATGACCGCGTAGTCGTGGCCCGCCGCACGCGGACGAACCTGCCCCGCCGCGGCGTTCCCATCGGTCACGATGAAGCCATACCTCTCCGCACTGGCTTTCTTGAGGTCGCCCATGATGTAGAGCCGTGCCCCGGCTTTCAGCGGCAGAGTCTTGCCTCCGGTCTGATCGTGGTTCTGCAGAAGGACGATGGACTTGCGCTGGACGTCCAGCCCTCTGGCGCGGAATGCGTCCCGACCGACCGTGCGTGCCGCGTTGCCGGGATCGACATACGGATTCTCGAAAAGGCCGAGCAGGAACTGCTCCTTGAGAATCCGCCTGGCCGCATCGTCGACGCGAGCCTCGCTCACCAGGCGAGCCGCAACAAGATCGGTGATGGTCTCGTTCACGCTGAAGCCCGAAAGCATGTCGGTGCCGCCATTGATCGCGGCCGCCACCCGTTCGGGAACGGACTTGCTCTCCAGTCCCCACGCCCGGCTGTTGATGACGCCGGTATCCGAGTTCACGTAGCCCCTGAAGCCGAGGCTGCCCCGCAGCAGATCGGTGACAATCTGCTTCGAAAAGGCCATGCCGATCTGGTCGTACTTGACGCCGTCGTACGTCACGTCAATCGGTACGCCGTAGTACGGCATGATCGCCGATACGCCAGCTTTGATCGCCGCGATGAACGGCTTGAGGTGATAGCCGAAATTGCCCCCCGGGTAGACCTGGGTCTTGCCGAAGGTGTAATGCGGGTCCAGCCCGAGCTCCTGCGGACCACCACCAGGGAAGTGCTTGATGGTCAGCGCGACCGGCGAGCGTGGATTGAGCGGGCCGCCCTGCAGATCCTCGACCAGCGTTCTGACAATGTTGGCGTTCAGGTCGGCGTCTTCGGAGAACGTTTCGTGGATGCGGAACCAACGCGGCTCGGTGGAGAGGTCGGCCATGTAGCCGTACATGCCGCGTAGACCGACGGAGCGCCACTCTTCGCCCGCCACCAGGGCCAGGTCCTTCACCGGAGACATGTCACCCGTGCCCAGCGCGGCCGCGGCGATGCCCGGCTCCTTCGGGAAGGCGCTGAACGCACCGGCGGACTCGTTGATTCCGGCGCGGGCATCGGGATCGATGTGGTTGCGGGCGTTGGACTTGAACAACGCGGGGATACCCAGACGAGTCGCCTCGCGCAACTGCTGCACGGCATTGGTGAACTGCGCCGCCTGCATGGGCGTCACGGGCTGGCCGTTTCGCCCGGCCGTACTACCGCAGACCGCCGTTGCGGTCACCGGATTCCTGAAGATGAAATGACTCATCTGCTGTTTGCCGATGAAGTCCACGCCGACCGGCGACACCGTGCCCCCGCAGTCCGCATTGAGCGTCTCGATCAACATCACACCGGCTTTTTCCGCCAGCGTCATGTGCGCGACGAGGTCGCTGACACGGTCATCCACGGCGAGTCGCCAGTCCTCATAGGGATCAAGCACGCCGTTGCCGTTGGAATCCTTGAACTGCCGGCCTGCCACGGTGAGCACCGTCTTGACTCGCGCACCAATGACCGGCTGCGCTACTGGAGCCTCGTCGTTGCCCGAACCGCCGGCGGCTGCGAAAAGACCCACACTCACGACGCACATGACTGCGAGACGGTAGTGCATGTATCTCCTCGACGTGGCCGCGTTGGAACGTACGAGGCGTCGGATTAGCGAGCGTGCATGCTTATCGCATGTCACCCAGCGGCGTGACTACCGGACGGTGCGCCAGGCCGCGTCCGGATTATAAGCGGTGATTGCGGCGGCGACGGTGCCTGTGTCTGCGCCGAAATCCGTCTCGTGAACCGTGCCGTCCTGGTTCACGACAAAGGTCATCACGCCGCTGGCGTCGTACTGCGCCGGCCATGCGACGAGCGCGAACCCGGCCGACATCGCGCCGTTGACGACGTAGGATTTGGCTCCGCCCGGCGCGTTCGATCCTTGTGCCGTCAGGATCTTGAAGTAGTAGCCGTGAAACGGCGTGCCCTGCGCGATCGCCCGGCCTTCGGTCGATGCCTGCGCCACCAGATCGCCGATGGGGCTTCGTGGCTGACCATGAGCAGCTGGCCAGTACAGCCCGTTCTGCTTCCCCGGATCGCTCTGCAGGGTGGTCGCAAAGAGGCCTTCACGCTTTCCATCGTGTCCCTGCTGCGCGTAACGGTGCTGTGCCGAAACGTAGGCCCGGCAGATCCCGATCACGGCCAGCTCGTTGCGACCGATCCGGCGCGCGAGCACTTCCTCTTTTCCCGCCGCTGAGTCGAATCGCCAGCGCTTCCCGCTTTTCACAATGGGCACCGGGAACGGCCATCCCTCGTTGCCGACGATCAGCGCTTTGTGGTTGGTGGTCCCCTGATTGACGAGGCGCCACCCTTCGGCGACGGCGACCGTGAAGACCTCGCGATTCCTGCGCGCGGTCGCCGCATCGGACGAAGCGATCAGGTCATTGCCCTCGGGCCCGAAGATCGCCCGGAGGTCGTCGAGACTGCTCGCCTTGGCGGCCTCCGTCAGCGCGCGCACCGCGTCTTCCGGCGTGGCGAACGTCCGCTGCGCGGGGCTCTGTGCGGTGACGACCAGCCCGCACGCCGCGAGCGCGAGGCCCATCCACACCGCTGCGGTCAGGTGACGCGGGGCCGTCATCGCCGCCTCCCGCCGCCCCCGCTCTTGGAACGCGCGCTGCTGCGGCTGCTGTTCCCCCGCGAGCTGGCCGCGCGTTCCGACTTCCCGCTCGAATACCCTGAGAAGGCGTCCGACTTGGTGCCGCTGCGTTCCTGGGTCGCCTTCTGAGTGCGGGCATCGCTTTGCCCGCGCGATTCATAGGAGCCCGAGCCCGCGGTCCGCGTTCCGGTCGACGCCGCTTGTGTGGACGCGGTGCCGCTCCGCTGTCCGCGCTGTGCCTGAGAGTCGGGGCGGTTCTCCTGGCGTTCGGTGCGCTGCTCCTGCTTCGTACCTTGCCGCTCGGTGCGCTGTTCCTGTGCGTTGCCCGCACGATCGCCGCGTTCGTCGGCGAGATCCTCGCGATGATCCTGCCAGTCCTCGCGCGCGTCCTCGCGATTGTCGTAGTAGTCGTCCCACGCGTCGTTGTACATGTAGCCGCCGCCGTGCCAGCCGTAGGGACCGTAGTAGTAGTTGTTGTTGACGGCGGCGCCGATCGCGATGCCCGCGGTGAAACCAACCAGGCCCGCGACCGCGGCATCCGCGCTGTTGTTGTTCTGGACGACCACCGTCGTCGTCGGCTGGACGTAGACCGTCTGCGGGTTGTACTGCGGCACGTAGATCACCTGCGGGTTCGCCGGCTCGATGACGATCACCTCCTGGCCGGTGGACGTTGTCTGCATATCCACCTCCTGCTGCGGCGTCGTCTTGAGCGTTCCCGCATCGTGGGCTTGTTTTCTCAGCCGCTGGATGCTCGCGAACACCGCGGTTCGATCCGCCGTGAACGCCTGACCGAGCCGCGTCGTCGAATCGAGCTGGTCGGCCATCTGTTTCACGATCTGCGGAAAGAGCGCCATCGCCACGAAGCTCGGTTGGAAGTTGTCCTTCAGGACGGCATCCTGCAGATCGGTGCCTTTCAGGCTCGCGTGACTTCTCAGGAACTGGTCGAGCGCCGTCACGCCATCGGGCTCCGTCGCGCACATCAGTATCTGCGCCAGGAGCTGGTCCGGATAGAGGGCGACGGGAGCGAGCAGGCGGTCGAGGTCTGCGGCGGTCAGGGTCTGGCCGGGCGAGGCGTTTGCCGTGCCGGTTCGGGCCTGTGCGACCGTGCCGCGCCGAATGGCCGGACCCATTGCCGCCAGGACCAGCGCGACGCCGACGGCGAGGGTGAGCTTCCTCATGTTGGAACCGGTGTCGTGCGTGTTGCAGAGCAGAGTGCGTACCGCGTCGCGGGGCTCGCGGCGCCGGTGGGGAGGCGTTTTGATTCAACGGGTTAGCAGCTTCCCGCCGGCTGCGGTCGCCACGGCGGCTCCATCAGGCCGTAGCTTCCTCCGGTGGTTAGGTGTGATCTCTTGCGGCGCGCCTGACGGGCGCCTTACGAGCGCGTCGTCGGCTTGCCGCGCCAGGCCCATCCGGCAATCGCGGCCACGCCAAGGCCGACGATGCCGCGCGTCACCCAGCGTTTCGTGCCGGATGCCTGCGGCGCCGGATTGAGCAGCTGACGGTAGATGTCGGCGGTTTCGCGCGAAGGGACATCGCGCGGCTGCGTGCGCCGTTCCGGGGCCGGCACCCAGCGGCTGATGTAGGCGAACGATTCCGAACTGCATTGAGGACACGTCGGTTGGTCGTGGACGTCCTCGCAGTCGAGGCAGAGGCGCGCGACGTGAAGTTGCATGCGTTCAGTGTACGTCGTGGATCTGGCTCAGCTGGCCAGGTGACGGCGAACGTAGGCGTCGCCCTCCGCTCGAACCATCAAGCCGACGCGCGTCAGCGCCTCGAGCACGGCCTTGCACTGCCCCTCCGGCAGGCCGCTGATCTCCATTGCGTGCGGCACGCTGACTTCATCGCCCTCACCCATGGCCAGCAACAGATCCTGCAGCTTGTCGAGGCCGGCATCCAGCACATGCGATCGCCACATGGCTACGCTTCCTTTCCCTTGGTCACACCACGGGATCGCAAGCGATGTGCCGCTCGGCCATTACGAATGTTTCCAGCAAAGCGACCGAATACTTCATCCGGTCAGGAAGGAGCGTCGCGTTCGCCAACGGGGGTGGGAAAAATCTACCTGCGATCCCGACACGCTAAAGTCGAGCTGTCGATGCTAGTTGGACACCGGGCGCGCGGATCGGATCGCTTCGCGGATCGCCTCGATCAGCGCCGCCGGATCCGAAATGTCGTCGGTCACGGTCACGAACGGCACGCCGCTCGGCCACGCCGCGCGCTGCAGCGGCGACACGTCGCGTCCGCGCGCGACGATGACGTCGGGCAGCAGGGTCGAGATGACCTGGACGGCCTTGTCCACCGAGTCGACGCGGGCGACCGCGAACCGCAGCGTCGCGAGCAGCGCCTCGCACATGTCGCCGCTCGCCGCGTCCTCGTCGGCGACGAGAATCAGCGGCGCGAATCCTGTCTTGTCGGTGGGCCGCCGGCCCCCGCGCGGCTCCTTGCGTCTGTCAGGTCGCTGACGAAGCTCAGGCGTCATGTGGCCTCATCCTACGCCAGATCCAGGCCCGGAGCACGAACCCGATTGCGGCAACCGACGCCAGCAGGACGATGGGGCTCGGCAGCCATCCGGTGGAGCGCGGGAGCGCCCGTGTGTCGGTTTCCAACATTCGCTCGAGCACGTTGCGAGTGATCCGCTGCGCCGCCTCGCTCACCCGGCGTGTGTGCCAGGCCGGCGCGTTATAGCCGTCGAGGCCCCAGCTCCACTGAATCGATCCCGTCGCGAAGACCAGCGCCGCGCTCTCCGCCGAATAGATCGTCATATCGGCGTACCGGATCGCGCCGCGCGCGCCCTGATCCGTGAACGGAGAGTGGGCGAGGCGCTCTCGCGGCGGCGGTCCGCCGCCGGGGGACATGGCGTCCACCTCGTAGCCGAGTAGGCCCGGCAGCGCATCGCCCGTTTTCAGGCCGGTGCCGGCAAACGCCCAGTGATCGGCGCGGTCGACGATGATGTCGGCGTCGACCGGATCGGCGACGTACATGACCCCGACCAGCCGCTCTTCGGGCCGCGACACGGGGCGATCGCGCCAGCGGCCGGTGATCAGGCGGTTGTTCTGCGGACGGCCGTCGAGCGCGAGCGGGTCGAGATTCCCGGCGGCCTCCTTGTACCCGACGATGGTGCGGTCCGCGTCGCCTCGTGCGTTGGGCTCGAACCGGATCTGCCAGTAGCAGACGTCGGCGCCGAGGAACGCGAGGTGCACCCCGCGGTCGCGCGCCGACTCCACGTGCGCGCGCATCGGCGCCGACCAGTACTCGTCGTGGCCCACCGACAGGAAGACGCGATGACGAAGCGGGGCAGCGGCGTCCACCACCGGGCGCTCGTGGGTGTCGACGTCGGTGCTGTAGCTGACGTCGTATCCTTCCCGCTCCAGAAAGCGGACGGCGTTGTACTCCCAGCGCCGCAGAAAGTCGCCGGCGCCGTCGAGGCGCACGCCGTACGGGTTCGCTGCGTACGGCCGGTCGAAGGAGACCTTGCGCGCCGGCGCGCCGCCGCTGTTGAAGGCATACAGCGACTTGCCGCCCCAGTTGTTGTACGCGGCGAACGTCGTCACGCTCGATTGGAAGAGGAGCGCGGCGGGCCGGGCATCGTCTCTCACGACGAAGACGATGAAGGTCTGCGGGCCGGGCTCGTTTGAGTCCGCTGCTTTCTCCGCCGGCAGCGTCGTCAAGCGCGCGAGGTAGACGCCGGTCGGCCACGGTCCTGATTCGTCGCGCGTGCCGAGCTGATAGGGGTCGCGCCATGCGCACTCGACCATACCGGTGATCGGATCGGGCGGAGGGACGTCCTGCGCGATGCCGGTCCGCACGATCGGCCCGGCGACCCGGCGCGCGCCGGCGCCGGCGTACCAACCCATGCGGAAGACGTCGATGACGTAGCGCGCCGCGCGCGTGCTGACGAACAGCTCGATCGGATCGCCGCCGTTCACGCTGGTGCGCGATGCGTAGCCTTCGATCTCCTGATGCAGCGCGGGATTCGAGATCTCCCAGTCCGCGGTACCCGGCTTCTGGTTCTCGACGGCGACCGTCGTGGCCAGCGCGAACAGGAGAGCCAGCATGCCCTGATATTATGCGAGCCTGATGTACGAGGAATGGATGGCGGCGGCGCTCGAGGAGGCGAGGCGCGCGCTGGCGGCGAACGAAGTGCCGATCGGCGCGGTTGTGGTGCTGGACGCCGCGATCGTCGGCCGCGGCTTCAACCAGCCCATCTCATCCGGCGATCCGACGGCGCACGCGGAGATCGTCGCGATCCGCGAGGCCGCCCGGCTCACCGGGAACTACCGGCTGACCGGCGCGGTCCTGTGCGTCACCATCGAGCCGTGCCTGATGTGCGTGGGCGCGCTGGTTCACGCCCGGATCGGGACGCTGGTGTACGGCGCGGCGGAGCCGAGGTCCGGCGCGCTGGTGTCGGCGGTGCGCGGGGCGGAGCTGCCGGGTCTCAACCATCGCGTCGAGGTGGTGGGCGGCGTGCAGGAAGCGGCGTGCCGCGAGCTGATGCAGGCGTTTTTCAGGGAGCGGCGCAGCGCCCAGCGGTGAGCGAGTCTTGGACATCACATCCGCCCTGGCGCAGGACTTCCAGAAGCGCGGCGGACCACGGTATAATCATGGGTCCGCTTCAAGCTGTTCCACCTGACCGGAGAGGTACCGAAGTGGTCGTAACGGGCGCGCCTCGAAAGCGTGTTGTCGGGTAACCGGCACGTGGGTTCGAATCCCACCCTCTCCGCCATTCGACTCGCCGCCGTCTCGCCTTCGGCGAGGCGGACGGCTCGCTCATGGCAAGCCATCGGTCACGAGATTGCCCTGAGCGCCCAGCGGTCCACACACGTGGCAAG
>Ga0105242_10003227_pt1 | contig 12708 bp, 13 predicted proteins | sample KBSM24metaG_FD_81521 | JGI IMG/M metagenome (GOLD analysis project Ga0105242, IMG submission 81521) | Miscanthus rhizosphere microbial communities from Kellogg Biological Station, Michigan, USA - KBS M2-4 metaG | ecosystem: Host-associated > Plants > Roots > Rhizosphere > Soil | place...
AAGCAGCGGATCTTTCGTTCGGTGCAGGCCTGGAAGACTCCGCGGCCGGCCTCGTTGGCTTGGTGGAAAACGAAATCGGCGCCGGCATTGATCAACGAGAGCGTGGCCAGCTTGGCAGCGCCGAGGTCGTCGAAGTTGCCGGTGTAGACCTCCTTGACCTCGAACTTCGGATTCACCGACTGCGCGCCGGCTTTGAAGGCCAGGAAGCTCGAGGCGATCGAGGGAAGGTTGATGCCGCCGACGAGTCCGGCCTTTCCCGTCTTCGATTCGCGCGCGGCGATCACGCCGAGGAGATACGTCGCTTCTTCGATCTGAAAGCGCATCGGAGAGACGTTCGCCGCGACGGTGTTGCCCGAGCTGGTGATGAAGACCGTCTTCGGATACTCGGCGCCGGCCTGCTTCGCCGCTTCCTGATATTCGAAGCCGTGTCCGAACGCGATGTCGAAGCCCTTCGCGCCGTAGGAGCGGAACCCCTCGAGGAACTCCGGCGGCGTCTTCGTCTCCTGGTGCGAGATCTCCGCGCCGAGCTCATTCTTGATGTGCAGGAGTCCTTCGTAGGCGATCGCGTTCCATCCGCCGTCGTTGATCGAGCCGGGCGTGAGGAGACCCGCTTTGAACGGCGGCGGCGCCGGGACGGCCGGCGCGGGAGCGGAAGTCTCGCGCGCCTGGCAGGCCGCGAGAGCAAGGAACGCGCAAACAAGAAGACCTCGTTTCATGGCGGCGGATTGTAATGGAGGGCGGGCGTCCCGCCCGCCGCGGTGGCGGGCGAGACGCCCGCCCTCCATCTGTGATACACCGCTCGCCGAAGGAGAGCGTCATGGACGACATCGAACGGAACGACGGCGACTACGAAGACGAAGACGAGCAGATCGAGCAGATGATCATCGAGAACGGCATCCTGCTTCACAGTCTTGCCGCCCTCCTCGTCCGCAAAGGCATCCTCAAACAGGAAGAGATCGACTCCGAGATGGACCGGCTATACGACGAGATGGAAGACTTTGAACAACAGTGATCAGGTTGCTGGGTTGCTAGGTTGCTAGGTTGCTGGGCGTGTGGGACCCAGCAACTCAGCAACCCAGCAACCGACTGGAATAGCCCCTACCTCAGCCTGTTAGCACGAACCGACATTACGACCACCGGAGCATTCATGAACATCCGCAGAATCCTCATGACGGCCCTTATCGTGGCCGGTGCAGCGGCCGTCGCAGTGAGCGCGTTCGCACTCTCGCCCGAGCACACGGAGTGGGGGAAGGGACCGGCCCAGTTTCTGATGACGAAGGAAGAGATCGCGCAGTGGAAGGCGATCAAGAGCGACGAAGCTGCGGACAAGTTCGTCGCGCTCTTCTGGGCGCGCCGCGACCCGACGCCCGACACGCCGCGCAACGAGAACCACGAGCAGTTCGAGATTCGCGTACGCCAGGCCGATGCGAACCTCGGCACTGACAAGGTCCGCGGTGCGCTGACCGATCGCGGCAAGACGCTGATCCTCTACGGCATGCCGAAGAAGATCGAGCGCGCGGGGCAGCAGCGCTCGGCTTCGCAGCCGTCCGGAATCCCCGAGGATCCGGCCAACGCGCAGGTCACCGACAACATCGAGACGCTGATCTGGACCTACGAGGAAGACGCGGCGAAGAAGTACTTCAATCAGCCGCGCGCGCAAGTCCGGTTCATCGACCGCTTCGGCAACAGCGATTTCAAAGTCGAGCGCGGCGGCGTCGATCTGACGTCCGCGCAGCAGCGCGCCATCGCTTCGATGATCACGCAGCCGAATCTCACCGAGCCGGCGAAATTCGCCGCGGCCGCGCCGCAGGCAATGCCGGCGCCGCAGGCTCCCGCCGCGCCAACGATTCAGACCGAGCTCACGACCGAGGCGCTGAAGAGCGCGGTCGCGGAATTCAAGAAGACCAGCAAGAGCGACAAGGCGGTGTACGCGGCCACGGGAGAATTCGTGACCGCCGACGGCAGGACCTATGCGCCGGTGCTGCTGTACATGCCGAAAGGCTCCGCGCCGGCGGCGGACAGCACGTTCTTCGGCGTCGTCGAAGACGCGAGCGGCAAGAGCGTGCTCGCCTTCGAAGTGCCGGCGAAGCTCACCGCGACGAAGGACGACTTCTTCGTCGACAAGTCCCTCACGCTTCCCGCGGGCAAGCATCGCGGCTACTTCGGCATCGCGGCGCCGGGCCAGCCCGCGGCGATCGTCGCCGTCGACATGGACCTCACGGGCGCGCTCGACAAAGACGCCACCGCGGCGTCGCCGCTCATTCTCTCGAACAACGTCTATCCGCTCACCGAAGCGCAGGCGCCGACCGATCCGTTCGCGTTCGGCGGCTTGAAAGTCGTACCGAAGGCCGACAAGACGTTCCACACCTCCGACGAGCTGTGGTACTTCGTCGAGCTGCGCAACCCCGGCGTTCCCGAAGCGGCGCCCGCCGCCGACGGCACGACACCGCCCGCGGTGATGCCGAAGGTGCAGGTGAAGCTCGAGGTCGAAGGCGTCGATGCCACCGGCAAGAAGACGAAGATGACGGCGCCGCCGATGGAAGTCGAGGCGATCGCGATCAAGGGAGTGCCGAACCACTACGCCGTCGGCAGCTCGATCCCCCTGACGAGCTTCAAACCGGCCGACTACACCTTCACCGCGAAGGTGATCGACACGGTGAAGAAGAGCTCGTATACGTTTACGGAGAAGTTCAAGGTCGTCCAGTGAAGCAGATGGCAGAGCGCAGAGGGCAGAGGGCAGAAGAGGTTTCTTCCGCCGTCTGCCATCCGCCATCTGCCGTCTAGGAAGTAGAATCGAACGCCAAGCCCTTCGCCACTGTTGAAGAAGCCGCCGAGCTCTATCGCCGCGGGGAGTTCGTCATCATCGTCGATGACGAGGACCGCGAGAACGAGGGAGATCTCTGCATCGCCGCCGACAAGGTCACGCCCGCGGCGATCAACTTCATGGCCACGCATGGGCGCGGGCTGATCTGCCTGGCTCTGACCGAGGAGCGCTGCAACGAGCTGGAGCTGCCGCTGATGGTCGAGCACAACACGACCAACTTCGGCACAGCCTTCACGATCTCGATCGAGGCGCGCGGACGCGTGACCACCGGGATCTCGGCGTTCGATCGCGCGGAGACGGTGCGCGTGGCGATCGATCCGAAGACGCGGCCGCACGATCTGGCGAGGCCGGGGCATGTGTTTCCGCTGCGCGCGCGCAAGGGCGGAGTGCTCAAACGCGCCGGGCAGACCGAGGCTTCGGTCGATCTCGCGGCGATCTCGGGCATGACGCCGGGGGCGGTAATCTGCGAGATCATGAACGCGGACGGCACGATGGCGCGGCTGGCGGACCTGCGCGAGTTCGCGGTGCGCCACGGCCTGAAGATCATCTCCGTCGCCGACATCATCAAATACAGGATGCAGACGGAGAAGCACGTGCACTGCCTCGCCGCTCCGAAACTGCCGACGGACTACGGCGACTTCCGCGTGCACGCGTACAAGAGCGACATCACCGGCGAGGAGCACGTGGCGCTGGTGAAGGGCGAGATTCGCGAAGAGGATGAAGTGCTGGTGCGCGTCCACTCGTCGTGCCTCACCGGCGACGTCTTTCACTCCAGCCGCTGCGATTGCGGCGATCAGCTCGACCGCGCGTTCGAGTTGATCGAGAAGGAAGGGAAGGGCGTGGTCCTCTATCTCCTGCAGGAAGGACGCGGCATCGGCTTGATCAACAAGCTGCGCGCGTACGAGCTGCAGGATCAGGGCGACGACACGATCGAGGCGAACGCGAAGCTCGGCTTCGCTCCCGACATCCGCGACTACGGGACCGGTTCCCAGATCCTCCGCGACCTCGGCGTCCGCAAGATCCGCCTGATGACCAACAACCCCGCGAAGTACGTCGCCATCGAAGGCTTCGGCCTCGAGATCATCGAGCGCGTCCCTCTCGAGATCGCCCCGTCGCTGACCACGCGAAAGTATCTCGAGGCGAAGAAGAAGAAGTTGGGGCATATACTCGAGCTCGTGTAGCTCGCTTCGCTCGCTCCACTTGCGGTTCCTCGGTTTCCACCGCCCACCCTCCGGTTTTCCCCCAACCGCACACCCGTTACGCCACGCGCGCCTTCGGCGCGCTGTTTTTCGCGAGAAACAGCCGCGCGCGTGCGCGGCGTGCAGCAACGGGTGTGCGGCTGGTGGAAAACCGGAGGGCGGGCGGTGGAAACTGCGCAACCGAGGTTATGATCCGGCCCGCATGTCCCACACCGGTCCAATCCTCGAAGGCCGCGGTAACACGGATTACGAACGATACGTGCGTGTTCCCGAGTTGCTCGAGTTGCAGAAGCCGGTCGACAGGCTCGCGAATCCGGAAGAGCGGTTGTTCCAGGTGATGCATCAGACGGCCGAGTTGTGGCTGCATCACATCGACTACGAAGTCGATCGGGCGGGGGCGGCAATCGATGGGGACGAGCTCGAGCTCGCCGCGGAGCTGCTGCACCGATGCCGGCTCATCGTGGACCTGCTGCGCGAGCAGATCATCATTCTCGAGACCATGGCGCCGGTCGACTACCACATCATCCGCATCAACTCCCTCGGCCGCGGCAGCGGGCAGGAGTCGCCGGGCTTCCACCGCCTGCTCGACGTCGGCAAGCGCCTCTGGCCGCGATTCCGCGACGCGCTCGCGCGGCGGTCGCTCAGCGTCCTCGACCTCGAGCGCGCGCCGCGCGAGCACCAAGCCGCGTTCCGGCTGTTGCAGTCGATGATGGACTACGACGAGGCGTTCATGAAGTGGCGCTTCTCGCACATGCGGCTCGCCTTCCGCATCATCGGGGACAAGGTTCTGTCGCTGAAAGGCGTTCCCTCGGCGCAGCTGGAAGCGGGCACGCGGGAGCCCTTGTTTCCCGAATTGTGGGACGCGATCAACGAGTTGACCGCGGAGTACAAACCGACGTACTGAGAATCCCCATGAGAGCTCTGATCAGCGCCATCGTCGCAGTCAGCATCGCCGCCGGCGCGGCCGCCGCGTTGTCGAAGGAGTACGCCGGCTTTCCGACCGGACCCGCGCAACTCCTTCTGACCGCCGAAGAGAAAGCGCAATGGAATGAGGTCGAGACCGACGCGCAGGCGAAAGCGTTCATCGATGCCTTCTGGGCGCGCCGCGATCCGACGGCCGGCACTCCGGAGAACGAGTACCGCAACAATTTCGACAAGCGCGTGAAAAACGCCGACATCAACTACAGCAATGCGAAGCAGAAAGGCTCCGTGACCGATCGCGGCAAGGTCTACGTGCTCATGGGTCTGCCGACGAATCTTCAGAAGAGCGACAAAAAGGCATCGAACATTCAGAGTCCGGCCACGATGCCGGGCAGCGTTGACGCCGCCGCTGCGAGGGGCAATCGATCGGTGCAGGCCTACACGTCCAAAGAGGTATGGATCTGGGATCTGGGCAAGAGCAATCTGAAGCTGGGACAGCCGAAGGTCGAGCTCATCTTCGTCGATCAGTACGATTCGAACGAGTGGAAACTCGATCGCCTGCCATCGACGGATCCTCTGGTCGTGTTCGAGCGCGTCGCGAAGGCGTTCATCTTCGACCCCGGTGCGAACGATGTTCCTGCATTTGTCGATCCGTCAACGGTTGCCGCGCGGCCGGCGGCGCGGATGACCTTCACGAATGACGCGCTGCGTGCGGCCATCGATGAGATCCGTGCCGGCAAGGCGGGCTCGCCGAATCTCTTCGTTACCTCCGCGGAATTCGTCACTCCCACGGGCGACCAGTTCGTGCCGGTGCAGCTTTATGCGCCCATCGGCACCGGACTCGAGGCGAATGCGGCGGTCACGTTTTTCGGAGCCGTTGAAAAGGGAGGAGAGACCATCGCCGTTTTCGAACAGCCGGCGACGCTCCTGCCGAGCAACGGCGCCGTCTACGTCGCCCGTTCGCTCGTGCTGACCCCCGGAGAGTATCGCGCGATTTTCGGAGTGGCCGCGCAAGGGAAACCGCCGGTGGTCACCTCCGCGACGACGATCTCGGTCGCCGGCATCGACAAAGATGCTGCCGGCGTTTCGCCGCTGATTCTCTCGAATCACGTCTACTCGCTGGCCGAGGCGCAGGCTCCGACCGATCCATACACGTTCGGCGGGCTGCGCGTCGTTCCGAAATCCGACGGAGCGTTCCGCACGAATGACGAGCTCTGGTACTTCATCGAGTTGCGCAATCCCGGGCTCGATGCGGCATCAAAGGCTCCAAAACTGACGGTGAAGCTCTCGCTGACGGGCAAGACGAAAACGGGTACTCCCGTGAAGATGATCTCGCCGGCGGAGGAGACTCCTGCACAGGAATTGAAAGGTGTTCCCGGACACTGGGCGGTCGGGCAGTCGATCCCGCTCGACTCGTTCAAACCGGGAGAGTACACATTGGCGGTGAAAGTGACGGACCAGGCGGCGAATCACACGTACGATCTGACCCAGCAATTCCGCATCGTGGAGTGACGCGGTTTTCTTTCGCGAAGCTCGCGTGTCGAACCGATCGAGAGGGGTGTTTTTCGCGGGCGTTTCGGAGTGAACTTTTTTGGCTAAAACTTTCGGTTTCAGGTATTACCAATTGGGTTGACGGTGAACAGGCCGATCTGTATATTCGCTCACCATTGCCTGACGCGGGCCGGGAAGCAGCCTGACAGCGCCCCCTGCAAAGTTCTGCGATCACCTATCAGGGAGTTCGGAATCAACATGAAAAAGAAGTTGTGCCTATTCGTGGCACTGTCTCTTTCCCTATCGTTTCTTGCCGGGTGCAACAAGATTCAGGCCCGGATGGAAATCCGTGACGCGAACGATGCGTACACGCGGGAAGACTACGCGGCGGCGCTCCAGCACTACCGGAAAGCCGAGGAGATCGACGGCAAGAGCTTCCCCGAGCTCGATCGCATGATCGGTTACTCCCTGATCGGTCTCTACGTTCCGGAAGACAAGTCGACGGCGAACGTGAAGAACGACGACGCGGCGATCCTGAAGCTGCGCGAGTATCTGAGGAAGAAGCCGGACGATCGGATCGCCCGCGAGGCTCTCATCAACCTCTACCTCAACGCCGAACGCATCACCGACGCGATCAACTACTTCCGCGAGTGGCTGAAGACGCATCCCGCCGACCTCGACGCGGTGCGCTCGATCGCCACGCTCTACGCGAAGCAGGGCAACTTCAACGAGTCCCTCAACTGGTACGAGAAGATCACCCTTCTCGACAGCAAGAATCCCGAGGCCTATTACATCTACGGCGTGGTCTGCTACGAGAAGGTGGCAAAGAATCCGCCTGCCGACATGAACGAGCGGATGCAGATCATCGAACGAGGCAAGCGGGCGCTGGAGAAGGCGGTCGCGCTGAAGAAGGATTACTTCGAGGCGTTGGTCTACCTCAGCCTTCTGTACCGGCAGCAGGCGCCGCTCGAGGCCGATCCTTTGAAGCAGCAGCAGCTCGTGGCCGAGGCGAACCGCATTCGCGACGAAGCGATCGCCATCGTCCGGAAGAAGAAAGCGGAGGCCAACGCGGCCGCCGGCAAGAAGGGCTAGCACGGACAAGAGACGAACATGTTCGAAACCACAGTCGTCGAATCAAGAAAACAGAAAGTCGGGATTCAGAAGTACCTGACTCTGCCGGTGTCGCTGGCGCTTCACGTGGTCGTGGTCGCCGGTCTGGTTTTCGGCGCGGTCTGGAACGTCGAGTTCCCGACGAACTCTCCGGCGCTGGTGGCCCAGTACTCGGTCGCCGCGGCCCCTCCGCCTCCGCCGCCCCCGCCTCCGCCGCCCAAGGCCGCGACGGTCAAGCCGGTGGAAGTGAAGCCGGTCGAGATTCCAAGGGACCTTCAGAACCTCGCGCCGACGGTCGTGCCTGAAACGGTCAAGCCGGTCGAGAGCGCGTCCACCGACGTCGGTGTCGAGGGCGGCGTGGAGGGCGGCGTCGAAGGCGGCGTGGTCGGCGGTGTGGTCGGCGGAGTCGTCGGCGGCATCGTGACCGACACCGCTCCGCCCGTGCAGACCGCACCGTTGCGCGTCGGCGGCGACGTCAAGGCGCCGGTGGTCATCAACCGCGTCGAGCCGCACTATCCGGAAGTCGCGCGCAAGGCGCGCATCTCCGGCATCGTGATCGTCGAGTGCATCATCGACAAGAACGGCAACGTGCGCGACGTCAAGGTGCTCAAGCCGCTGCCGTTCGGTCTCGACCAGGCGGCCGCCGAAGCCGTGCAACGATGGAAATTCCGCCCCGGTACGCTCAACGGCCAGCCGGTGGATGTCATCTTCAATCTGACTGTCAACTTCAAACTGAACTAAAAGAAACGTTCCGGCGCCGCCGGACGGTAACGGAGGGAACTGCCTTATGGATATGAGTATTACTGCTCTCTGGAGTTCGATGTCCGGCGTCGCCAAGGGCATCGTCATCCTGATGGCCATCATGTCGGTCTACTCATTGTGGGTGATGATCGAGCGCTTCATCGTCTTCCAGCGGGCGAAGACGCAGTCGCTGAAGCTGCTCGGTGCGCTCACGAACCTGCTCACCAAGAGCGAGTACGCCCAGGCCATCGAAGTGACGAAGAAGTACAAGAACTCGCACCTGGCCAAGGTCATCGCCGCCGGCCTGCTCGAGTTCGAGGCCTCGCGCCGCGACAAGCGCATGGGCGATACGGAAGTGGCGGTCGAAGCCGCACGTCAGGGTATGGACCGTACGGCAATGATCACCGTCGCGGAGCTGAAAGAGAACCTCGGCGTTCTCGCCACCATCGGTGCCACCGCGCCGTTCGTCGGCCTGCTCGGCACCGTCATCGGCATCATTCACGCGTTCGAGAAGATGGCCACCTCCGGCGGCGGCATCGCCTCGGTCTCGGCCGGTATCGCCGAAGCGCTCATCACCACCGCGTTCGGTCTCGGCGTGGCCATCCCCGCGGTCTGGGCGTACAACTACTTCCAGAACCGCATCGACCGCTTCACCGTCGAGATGTCGAATTCCGGTTCGGAGATGGCGATCTACTTCCTGAAGGAAGTTGGCGGACATGAAAAATCAGTGGCATAGCTCGGTCGACAAGCTGCAGAAGACGAACCTGAACGCGGACATCAATGTCACGCCGCTGGTCGACGTCTGCCTTGTGCTGCTGATCATCTTCATGGTCGTCACTCCCATGCTGCAGAAGGGCGTGGCGGTGAATCTGCCGTACACGTCGGACCCCGAAAAGACGCCCGACACCGACAAGCAGTTGCAGATCTCGGTGAAGGCGGACGGCACGGTGTACGTCGGTCCGAACGCCATCCGCAAGGAACAGGTGCGGTCGACGCTCGAAGAGATCCACCAGCGGACGCCGGACCGGGAGATCGCGGTCAAAGGCGACAAGCTGGTGAAGTACGGCGAGGTGCTCGACGTACTGAAATCCTTGCGCGAAGTCGGCTTCAATGACGTCGGCCTGATCGCACAACCTCTGAAAGGCCCGGGAGGCGCATAGTCACATGCAAGTCGGTGGCAGTGGTTCGATTAAATCGGACATCAACGTCACGCCGTTGGTCGACGTTGTTCTCGTCCTCCTGATCATCTTCATGGTTCTCACCCCCGTGGTGCAGATGGGCTATCTGGTGAAAGTGCCGCCCAAGGCGCCCGCGAACCTCCCTCCGTCCGCGGTGCAGGACCAGATCGTCCTCCGCCTTGCCGCGGGAGGCCGTGTCCTGATCAACAAGGAAGAGATGTCGATCGAGCAGTTCCCCAACCGGATCCGCGAGGTCATGCGCGGCAACCCCTCGAAGATGGTCTTCTTCTCCGGCGCACGCGATGTCGACTACGACACCACGCTGAAGTTCCTCGACCTCGCCCGCCAGAGCGGCGCGCGCAACATCGGCATCATCGTCGAGGACCCGATGTCGACGCCGGCCGTTCCGCAATAAAAACACCCCTCATCCGCCTTCGGCACCTTCTCCCCGCAACCGGGGAGAAGGGCTCTCGATACGACCGCGCCGCGAGTGCCCCTCGCCCCGCTTGCGGGGAGAGGGTGCCCGAAGGGCGGGTGAGGGGTCTCAGGCCGCCGTTTTCTTCTTGCGGAACCGCTCTTCGATGCGCAGCAGCGCGTCCAGCGAGAACCGGCCGCCCCCCGTCAGCAGCAGCGCGAGCGAGATCGCGAACAGCGCCAGCGGCGTCTCGATGCCCCGCAAGGCAACGAATGTCTTGATTGCGCCGGGCGGAACCTCGTACAACGCGTCGGGAAGCTGCACGATGAACGTGGCCACGAACATCGTGGCGGCGAGGAGGAGCGCATCGAGCCGGGTGAGAAGTCCGACGATCAGGAGAATGCCTCCGATGAATTCGGCGTACGCGGCGACGTAGCCGAGGAGCGCGGGGAGGTGATAGTTGGCGGCGATGTCGGCCGCGAACGCGGCGGCGCCGCCCTCGCCGGCGATCTTCGACCAGCCGTGCGGGAGGAAGATCAATCCCGCCGCGATGCGCAGGATCAGCGCGGCGGCGTCAGCGGCGAATCTGGACATGCTCCCTCCACGGTGGGTCCCTTCAAACGGCGGGCGCTCGAAGCCGATCGCTTCCTCGCCCCGCTTCTGTTGTTCGTTTGTTTCTATGTTGCCACATTGTTCGCCCTGACGTGGCTCCGCTTTCCGCTGCGTTACTGGATCGGCCTCATCTCCGTCACCGTCGCCACGTCGCTGACGGTCGCCATCTGGGAGCATGGCCGCTGGCCGCTCGGCCTCTTCGTCGCGCCCCGCGTCGCCGCGCGCGAGCTCGCCACCGGCATCGCCTGGGGCGTCGTTCTCATCGGGAGTTGCGCGATCCTCATCATTCTCTCGACAAAGGTACGCCACGAGCCGGGCCGCGGATTTCCGTGGCTCGAGCTCGTGACCGTGTTCGCGCCCGCGGCGCTGCATGAAGAGATGCTCTTTCGCGGCTACCCATTTCAGAAACTGCTGCAATGGAACCGCACCTTCGCGTTCGGATTCGTCGCGTTCATCTTCGCCGCGCTTCACGCGGGCAACACCGCCGTCACGGTCCTCGGCCTCACGAACGTCTTTCTCGGCGGCATCCTCCTCGGCCTCGCGTACGAGCGCTATCGCCGCTTATGGTTTCCGATCGGTCTCCACCTCGCCTGGAACCTCATGAGCGGTCCGATCCTCGGACACGAAGTGAGCGGCTATTCGGGGGAGGCGACGGTGCTCGTCGAGCGGGGATCCGGCCCGTGGTGGCTGACGGGTGGAAACTTTGGGATCGAAGGAAGTGTTTGGATGACGGCGGTTGAATGCGCGGCAATCGCGATTCTCGCCAGGCAGCATATGATCCGATCGAAGGAGCAACAGTGAAAGACATCGTCATCGTCAACGGCGCACGGACGCCGATGGCGGAATACAACGGGCACTTCAGCGACATCAGCGCGATCGACCTCGCCGTCATGGCCGCGAAAGAGGCGCTCTCGCGCAGCGGCTTCGCGCCGGAAGAGATGGACCACGTCATCGTCGGCAACGCCCTGCAGACTTCGGGCGATGCCATCTACGGCGCGCGTCACGTCGGCCTCAAGGCCGGCGTGCCGAAAGAAGTGCCGGCACTCACCGTCAACCGTCTCTGCGGCTCCGGCATCCAGTCGATCATCAACGGCGCGGAACAGATCGAGCTCGATGAAGCGACGTCCGTGCTGGCCGGCGGCATGGAGAACATGAGCCAGGCCCCGCATGTCATTCGCGGCGCGCGCAAGGGACTCAAGTTCGGCCAGGCCTCGATGGAAGACTCGCTCATGGTCGCGCTGCTCGACTCGTACGCCGGGTTGTACATGGCCCAGACCTCCGACAACCTCGCGCGCAAGCACAACATCTCGCGCGAGGCGCAGGACGAGTACGCGCTGCGCAGCCAGCGCTGCGCGGGCGAGGCGCTGAAAGCGGGCCGCCTGCGGGAGGAGATCGTTCCGGTTCCCGTCGGCCGCAAGGGCGAGCTGGTCACGGACGACGATCACATGCGTCCCGACACGACGATGGAGGGGCTGGCGAAGCTGAAGCCGGCGTTCGCGAAAGACGGATTTGTCACCGCCGGCAACGCCTCTGGCATCGTCGACGGCGCGGCGATGGTCGTGGTCACGACGGCGGAGAAAGCGAAAGAAAAGAACCTGCAGCCGCTCGGCCGCATCGTTTCGTGGGGCGTGGCCGGATGCGATCCGGAGATCATGGGCATCGGCCCCGTTCCCGCGACGCGGATCGCGCTCAAGCGCGCCGGCATGAAGCTCGACGACATCGACCTGATCGAGATCAATGAGGCATTCGCCGGCCAGATCCTCGCCGTGGCGAAAGAGCTCGGCATCGACATGGAGAAGCTGAACGTCAACGGCGGGGCGATTGCCCTCGGCCATCCCCTCGGCGCGTCGGGCACGCGGATCGTGCTCACGGTCCTGCACGAGCTGCGGCGCCGCCAGAAACGCTACGGCCTCGCCTCAGCCTGCATCGGAGGAGGGCAGGGGATTGCGATGATCGTCGAGCGTGTTTAACCGATCACTCGTGAAAGCCCTCGTCCTCATTCTCGCGCTCGCCACCAGTGGAACGGCGGGCTCTCAGCCCGCCGTCGATTCCAGTGGAGCGGTGGGCTCTCAGCCCACCGACGTTTCCGGCGCGGTAAGACCGCGCCGCTCCACTGTCACGCTCGACGTGAAAGACGCCGACGTGCGCGACGTCCTTCTGTCGCTGAAGACGCAGTGCGGGATCAAGAACATGATCATCGACGGCGAGGTCGCGTTC
>Ga0105242_10003228_pt1 | contig 12708 bp, 11 predicted proteins | sample KBSM24metaG_FD_81521 | JGI IMG/M metagenome (GOLD analysis project Ga0105242, IMG submission 81521) | Miscanthus rhizosphere microbial communities from Kellogg Biological Station, Michigan, USA - KBS M2-4 metaG | ecosystem: Host-associated > Plants > Roots > Rhizosphere > Soil | place...
CCTTGCCGCAATCCTGATGATGGTTGCCTGGAATATGAGCGAAATCGGCCATTTCTTCCGCCTGCTCAAATCTCCGGTCGGCGACGTGGCCATTTTGGCAGCGGCATTCCTTTTGACCGTATTCGTCGATATCACCGTAGCGATCACTTTCGGCATGGTCCTTGCTTCATTCGTCTTCATGAAGCGGATGAGCGTTTATTCCCGGACCATTTCTCTGACTCAGGGATTCCGGGAACGGGGAGGGGAGTTTCTCGAGTTCAGCGACCCTGACGCCATTTTGAAAAGAACCATTCCGGAAGGAGTGGAGGTCTATGAGATCCGAGGGCCGTTCTTCTTCGGAGCTGCTGATTTGCTCAAAGATGTGATGAGCCATTTCATGGCTCCTCCCAAGGTATTCATTCTTCGGATGCGTCACGTTCCAATGGTCGATGCCTCTGGGATGCACGCTCTGAAAGAATTTTTTGAAAACTGCCGGAGAAGAAATACGGTCCTTCTTCTTTCGGGCATTCATGCGCAGACCCAAGAAGACTTAGAGGCCTTCGGATTTGTAGGCCTCATTGGAAAACAACATATTTTCCCCCACATCGATGCAGCTTTAGCCAAAGCCGCCGAACTTGTCGAATCGCCGCATTCTTAGAGACTGAGACCATTGTATAACTACCCCATGAGGCTGTAAATATTTGCTTCGCAAGGAGCATTTATGGTGCAACAAGTTTCTGGATAGATGGACTTTGCAGATTCGGTTGTCTCCAACAATCCCAAACTGAATCAGCGACTGGATAAGATTGATCGCTTAGTGAAATATTTTTTAATTATTTTTGATCTTTTATTATATTTCGTATATAATGTGTCGGACATGGATGAATTGAAATGAATTTATGGATTGTTTCCACATCAAATAAAACTTTAACATCATCCGATCTGCTGCGCGTCATTCAGTCCAATGATCGATCGGCCTTTGATCACATCCTGAAATCGAATCCAGGTTGTTATAAAGAGCCTTTGTCCAACGGTCATATTCCGATCGATTACGCTATCCGGAAGAGCCATTACGATATCGTTAAGATATTATTAGAATGTTGTCCAATCGATTTAGATGAAAAGGACTCTCAAGGTTTGACTCCGGTTGATCACGCTGTCATTAGCGGCGATCCCAAGATGCAAGCTTTGGTTATCGGGACCGTGGTCGGCAAATGCTATGAAAATGCAGAGAAAGAGGCGGAGCAAGTAAGATTTTCTTTAAGTCGGCAATTGTCCGAGGAAGTTCAAAAATTGCGAACACCTGACCTAATCGGAGCATCGGAATTTCAGCGAGAGGTCTTTAACAGCGGTCTCACCCAATTGGAGAAAAAGCTGGGATCCGGCGATATCAATTTTCAAGATGCGAAGGGCTGGACTGCGCTTCATTACGCTTGCTTGAGGGGGGAAGAAAAGGCTGTTGAATGGCTCCTCAAGAAGGGCGCAAATCCCGACCTTCTTTCCCATGATCGGAAATCTCCTCTTCATTTTGCTGCGATCGGCCGGAGCGACAAGGTATTGAAGGTTCTCTTCTCATCGACCAAGCTGAATCCCAATGCGGTCGATGTGCAAGGACGCACGCCTCTCCATTATGCCTCAGTCGATCCATCCATGAAATCTGCCACAATTCTGATCCAAAAGGGTGCCGATCCCTTGAACCGAACTTTAGGCACAACTCCGTTGGGTCTCCTTATGCATGGGATCCGGACGCAGGCCAGATCGCGCGATTCCTTGAAGATGGATATCGGTTCGGTTCTCATGTGCGTCTCGATCGTCGGGTCTTGGATCATGCGTTTTAAAGGCTACCATCAATCCGCCGAAGCCCTGCGCTGGCTTGCATCCATTGCAGCGATTCCCATGGCTTTGAATACAGTCTCTCCGAGGCTTTTAATGACCTTTTGCTTGCTATTGCCTGGCAATGCTGAATCAGTAGCGGCGTCCTTGCAAATAGGAAAAACCGCATTAGTCGGGATCAATTATCTAAACTTTGCTGCTGAAAACCGAAAGAATAGCCATTTGGAAATATATCGCCCTCTAAGGAACGCGTTGGTCCATTCGATCAATCTCGTCAATACCGCTATTGAAACCCTCGACCACTTTACATTACCGCAGGGCGGCAGCCATGGCTATGGCTATGGAGGCTCATCCTATGCTGGCGGATCTTCGGTCAGCAAGCCTGATACTTCTGGATGTACAGGGGATAAAGACTGCATTAGGATTATAACGCACGGATCTGATCTAACCCACAATGATCTTACCGACAACGCCAAGCTGGATCCTCGGATTGACGCCAAAGTAAAAGAGAAGGCGAGGAATGTTTTGGGAATCCAAAATACATCTAATCGTCAAGAATGCAAAGCCGCCTATCGCAGATTATCTAGATACCACCCGGATAAGTGTGGCCAGGACCCTATCTGCCAACAGGTTTTTTCTCTAGTCGGTATAGCGTATAACAGTCTTGATTCTTGCAAAAAAATAATTTAGTAATTATATTTTTAGTTGTTTAAAATAAATTAGAGAATTTGATATAATATACTCTGTATGGCTAATAGAATTTTTGGATTAGATTCGGTTGTTAAAAAATTTTCTATGATTTCCGAGGAAGCGCGTAAGATTTCAGCTGCTTTGGCTGTACAGGAAGCCGGATCTTGCCTGCAAGGGGGATTCCTGACCTATGCCTTTGCCTGTCATAATCTTATTGTAAAATCATCTTCTCTCCGCGCGGCCAATAAGGACCTAGATGCGGAGCTTCAAGGGCTGGCCGGAAGGGTTCAGGCTGCTTATGCAAAGATCGCTCCTTCCGAATTTCTCAACGCTATTCGGGAAAACGATGTAAGGACTCTTGATAAGATATTGGAAATTAGTAGCTTGCATAGCAAAAAAATGTCGAATGGCGAATTGCCGCTTCATTATGCCATCCGTTGTGGAAGCCAGGATGTTGTGAAATATTTGCTTGGTACCGCGCGGGTCAATCCGCTTTCCAAAGACCACCAAGGATTGACGGCTTTCGACCATGCGTACTTATCACAGGACCGATCCGTTATCGCGCTCGTCTTAGGGGCGTCTTTAGGGACAACGATCCCGGATCAACTTCTCGATATTGGGATCGATCCGGCCGAAATTCAAGTTATGCAACAGCAAATGAGGCAATTGCTTCATCCTCCTATCCCGAATTTATCCCCCCTGCATGCGGCTGCATTCATGGGCGATATCAGAGCGCTAGAAAAACTGTCCAAAGAATCGGATATCCGGGGGTCGGATCTCATCGGCATGACGGCTCTCCACTATGCAGCGTTGAGCGGGAAAGAAGATGTCGTGAAATGGCTTCTCGCAAAAGGGGCGAAGCTCGACGGGAAGGCGGCATCCGGTATGAATCTTCTCCATCTTGCCGCCATTAGCGGTTCGGAATCTGTCATGAAGCTTCTCCTCGATACGAAAAAACTGAATCCAAATGCTGCAGATGTTGCAGGAAGGACACCGCTCCATTTTGCGATGACAGCCGAATATTTAGCTGCCGCAAGGCTCCTTGTTGAAAGAGGAGGAGATCTTCAGGCTAAGACCATGCGGACGATGCCTATATCGATTCTCAGTGTATTGTCACAAGTGAGAGCGATCCAACGCGATCCGTTAAAACTAAACAGTTCAGCTTTTTGGACCTTCAGTTTCTTTGCCTCAGCCGCCCTTTTCCGTTACTTCGGCTATCCAATCCCATCCCAGGTTTTCAGCGCTCTTCCTGTCTTTGGCGAATTGTTGAAGCACTCAAGCAACAACAGACCTGCATGGCAACGCTTTGTGGGTAACTTTTCTTTGACCTCTGCCATCATTGGCTATTTGAGCCAAAGTGAGACAACTAAATCGGTCTTCGAAGGATTTCACACGGTGCAACTCGGGAGGACTTTGATCGATAATTTACGAGCATGCTGGAAAAACAGCGGAGTGGAGACCTACCGCCCTTTCCGAAACGCATTGATCCACAGCGCGAACTTCCTCTTTTCGGGATGGGAATTCCTGCAAACGATCGGAAAAGATCACGAGGCCCTCAACATTATAAGGAACGGGACGATTCTTACCAACCAAGGTCTTCCGAAGAACGACCCCAAAGTAAAGGAACTGGCGAGGACAGTTTTTGGAATTCAAGATGGATTTAAGAAGAAAGACTGCAAAAATGCCTACAAACGCTTATCTCTGAAATACCACCCGGACAAGTGTGTTGGTGACTTGGAAACCTGCGCACAGGTTTTCCCTATAGTCGTTGCAGCGTATGAAATTCTTGAGCACTGTAAATAAATTAATTAGAAGCAGCTTAAAAGGCTGCTATCCCCTAGCAGCCGGCTCGGCTATCTGGTCAAGAACGAGGTGGAAGACCCTGTCAGGGGAGTCTGCCGCGTTGATTTCCCTCAATACATCTTTCTTCCCATAGTACTCGATAAGAGGCTCTGTTTGCGCCCGGTAGACTTCGAGTCTTTTCTTTAAGATTTCTTCTTTGTCGTCATCTCGTTGAAAGAGGGTTCCTTGGCAGAGGTCGCATTGCCCTTGTGCGGCTGGAGCGCTGTACTTTTTATGATAAAGCTTGCCGCATTCCTTACAGGCGAGCCGTCCCGATATTCGTTCGACTAGCAAGGGATCGGGAACATTCAAATTGACAGCGATCACGCGGGAGTCTTTGAGCCTTAGATCTAGGGCTTCGGCTTGGGCCATTGTCCGGGGAAATCCATCCAGGATATAGCCTTGGGTGCAATCCGGCTGATCAATCCTGGCAAACAGCATATCGAGGACAACGGCGTCGGGAACTAGCTTTCCCGCATTGATGTACGATTTCGCTGTTTGGCCGAGCGAGGTTTGATTTTGGATATTTTCTCTGAACAGGTCGCCGGTGGAGATGTGGGGGATTCCAAGCTGCTCTCCCAGAGGTTTGGCATGGGTGCCTTTGCCCGCCCCGGGCGGTCCCATTAAGATTACGACAATAGGCTTTTCAACGACAGAACGACTCAAGGCAAATGTTTCGCCTGCTACCATCATACCAAGCATACAAATCCATCCAAGCAAAAATCTCATGTGTTTATCTTTATCCCATATAATGTCGATGTTCGGCTTCGAGTGTGCCGATTTTCGATGCAAAATTTTGAGGGGCATGGGTACTTGTCGGTATTGCTCCCAAATTTCGAAGTCGAAAAGCGGTCGAAATCATCCCAAAAAACGGCGAACCCTCAATTTGCAAACACCCTATTAGGGGGATTTCGGGCGTCTCAATTTTTTCGAGAGCTATTTGCACCTATCCATTTTACTAAAATGGACGCTTAAGAATCAAATTTGCTGACACCCTCTCTATTTGCTGAAATTTTGAATGTCTTTTTCGATTTGATTTCCCCCAAAAAACTTGATAGATAGCGATCCGGCAATTGAGTACAGCGAGCGCAAAAAAAATCTTCAGGCGGGTCTCGTGATTCAGTTGGGATAGCGCTTGGAATAGAGGGAAGTTTTCAGTTTGAGAAGTCCATGATGCAGCAACTTCGTTGTAAGAAGCTGCTCGAACTGCATTGGAAATTTGATCTTAATTTTTTTTTATACCAAACGAGAAATTATTTGTGCCGATTTTAGTTGAAGATTTAGAAATAGCTTGCTATAATTAAGTCACCACTCGATTTCTATGGAAGAAAAAATAAAAATTCCCGATCCTATCACCATCGATATTTCCAATAGCTTGGGATATCAACTCTATTGTCTTCCGCGCATTTGGAATCGTTCTTCTTCCGATTATCCCTATGCGGAAAAATTTTACACTCTTCATCGACGCTCCATACGATGCCAAATCTATGAGAAGAAAATGAACCTATCTCAATAAATCTATTTCGTGATCTTTGAGCGCTTTTTAGCTGATTTTTTATACCAAAATGGTTTCAAAATTTGGGGATTTGGCAAGGAGGCGGCGCAAATTTTATGTCTGGAGCAAGCGACCAACCCACGGGGTTCCCCGCCGCCGGTTCGTCGGAAGGGATGGGGGCCATTGTCGTGAGGCAATGGCGCAAGTGAAGACCAAAAATTTGCTGCCAAGCGGATGAAGCCAAAACCAAATTTTGAAACTATTTTGGTATAACTCGCTCGTCGCCTACTTTCTTAAGCATGCCTCCTCATTCGTCTACAAAAAATTCGCAGACAGACTCTTAGGCTCGAACAACTTGAAAAGTTGATGCCCTTGAGTATAGCAAATCTTTCAATTTTTTCCATTTTGCTTTGAAAAGAAGCGCCGATCGATTATCTTTCTTCATTTACCCTGAGGTATGGCTTGGAAAGTTCGACGATGGCGCCATTCTCTTCCGTGGTTACTCTGAAAGAAGGCTACGATCCAAATCAGGATGAAAAGATCGAGCTTTGGCGCATCTCAATGGACGCGCTGAGCGCCGGGAAGATGACTTGGGAAAAATTTCTTCAGGGCGTTCCGGTAGTGGCCCATCCTGCCCGTCTTTTGACTACGACCGAAACGGGACAATCCCTTTTGCATTTGGCTGTTTTGGCAAACCGGGAAGAAATTGTAGCGGCGATCATTGCGGGGCTTCCTCAATTGAAATGTCGCCGCAATCGCTTGAATTGGACGCCGCTGGAACTGGCTCAGTTTTTGCCCCGGGAAAGGCTCGTTTCTTTGCTTCAGCCAACTCCTCCGCCCCTCTTTGCCGCCGATCAGCCGAATGTTTCGATTCCTGAACTCGGCCGGTTCGAATCGATTCCTAAAGTCGACTACTTGCCTCAGCCTCTTTTTGAATCGGAAGCCATCTTCGACGAGATTCTCAATCGTACGAAAAAAGCGAAAAAAGAGGATGCGATTCCTCCCGAGAGGATTTGGATGGGGATCTATTTCGATAAAGAGATCCAGACAGGGGCGCATCCCAAGGTGTCGATCCGGTTCATCGATGAGGAAGTTGGGGTTGGCGTTTTTGCCGAGCAGAGAATCCCTTCTTGCGCTTTTGCAGGAGAGTATCGGGGAATTGTCAAAGAGAGGAAGAAAAAAGAGCTGAGAGACAAAGTCCATTGCGTTCGATACACCGTATGGGAGATGGGTAGACGAAAATTTATCCTCGATGCGGAAAAGAGGGGGAACTTCACCCGTTTCATCAACCATAGCGACAAGCCAAACTTGAGCCTTCAATCTGTTTATTGGCGAGGCATTCCGAGGATGATTTTAGTCGCGTTAAAAGAAATATCGGAAGGAACTCAGCTCACTTTCGATTACGGCACCTTTTTTTGGAAGGAGTGCAGTCAGACTCCGGTTCTTTTCGAATGAGTACGTAGAGATGGTATTGTCTCCTTCCTTGCGCAGCGCCGGTTCGATCCGGGTCTCTAAGAATGGGGATGAACGTCTTTTGACAGTTCTTGAATACGAAGCCGCGATCGGCGCGGCGTTCATCCCAAAGCTCGATTTTGGCGACGATTCCATCATCCAAGATATCAGGGAAAGGACGCAAAAGATTGATAAAAAAGGGGAGTTGACGAAGGAGCAGCTTTGGCTTGGCAGTTATTATATCAAGGAGATCCAATCTCTCGTCATCCCTGAAGTGACGATCCGATGGGTCGATGACTCCGTCGGATGGGGATTATTCGCTGCTAAATCCTTCAAAAAGAGGGAATTCATAGCAGAGTATTGCGGCAAAGTACGGCGGAGGCGGCGCCAGGATAAAGAAAACGCTTATTGCTTCGAATATATCGTGGCCCCTCATGTTCCGACGCCCTATACGATCGACGCTCAAGACCAAGGAGGGATCGGACGCTTCATCAATCACAGCGATCGGCCCAATCTCTTGTCTGCTCTGGCCACTTTTGATTGGATCAGCCATATTATCCTCATTGCGAACGAACCAATTGCGGCAGGAGATCAGCTTTTCTATGATTACGGCCCCGATTATTGGTCATGCCGATCGAAACCCAAGAGCTTGACTGAACGAAATAACGTGAGTACTTTTTAAGCCATGCGCAAGTTGTTTGTGTATTTCTTTGCTTTTCCTTTGTTTGCCACGGTCAACGAACCTTTTCGCTGGGAATTCTTCAGCGGATACCGAAACGATAGGCTCCATTGGCATCTGCAAACTGGCGGGACAGGATTATTGAATACCAGCGAGATCTACCGGGATGTTCAATTTTGGGAAAATGGCCTCACGATCCAGACGATCAATCGAGATCTTGTCATTTTCCTCCGCGGCAGCTATGGCGCATTTGGCAAGGGAACTCTTTTCGAGAGGTATGCGAACCTTCCATTTACATCCGACGAGCCACAATTCCGATTCGATACGAACGGTTGGGCTGCAGACACTTCAGGATATTTTGGCTATGCGGTCAACCTGACGACGGACCGGACCTATAAGGTCATTTTAATTCCGCTCGTAGGATTTTCCGCTCATTTCGAGCATCTCCGAGGAAACGACGGACGGCCCAATCCATTCGAATCTTCTAATGCCATCGGCGCAAATTCCTATACCATGAACTCATCATTGCCCGGCAGTCTCTATTTGACCTGGTTCGGAGCATTTCTCGGCGCCGGGTTTCAGATCCAACCCGGAGGCAGGCTGAATTTCAGCGGAGGATACAGTTATCATTGGCTCTACGCCAGGTTTAAGACGGAGTATGAAAACACGGTTTCTCTCTTCGATCCGGGCTTGGCGAGCGAGAAGCAAAATTCTTTCCATTTCCGGACGAAAGGAAGCGGCAACCTCGGCCAGACCGGCTGGGGACAGATCGATTATCTGATTTCCCGTCTTTGGCGCACTGGCCTAGGAGCGCAGATCCACTATTATTCATCCGAACTTCTCGAATCGAACCTGCATGAACAAACTGCCCAGATCGTACCGGCTGGAGGAATCACTAGCTCCGTAATCTCCCAAAAACTTAAAATCCGATGGACTTCCATCTCAGGCTGGTTCATGATATCTAGAGACTTGTAGTATGAACGATCCCCATTCCTATCGCCAGCCGGGGTCCCGCCTGCCTCCTCGAGACCAACTCATCATGGGGATCCATGCCGTGCGCGAAATTCTTCTTCATGCGCCTGAGCGGCTTCTTCGGGTCTATTCCAATGAACCTCAAAAACAGGGGAGGAAATCCCAACTTCTGGAGCTCTGCGAAAAGCAGGGGATTCCTATAATACCCACGTCTGCGGATGCTTTGACTAAGATGACAGGGTCTGATTCCCATCAGTCTGTCGCAGCGCACGTTAAGGGGCGATCCTTTCTGGATGTTTCGGGATTTCTCAAGCGGATCGAAGGCCAGGAGCGTTCGTTTGTCCTGATGGCTGATCAGATCTTCGATCCTCAGAATTTCGGAACGTTGATCCGAAGCGCCGAGTGCCTTGGGGCCGATGCAATCGCCTGGTCGAAGAACCGGGGTTCCGATATCACGCCCGTGGTAGCCAAATCTAGCTGCGGCGCAAGCGAGCTGCTCTCTTTGATCCGTATTTCCAACTTAGCTGAAGCTGTAGGGCAATTCCAAGACGGAGGGTTCGACGCCGTAGCCGCACTCCTCGAAAAAGATTCCAAAAACGCGTTTTCCTTTGATTTTTCCCCTCGAACTTTATTAATCGTAGGCTCGGAAGGCGAGGGAATCCAGCCCCTTATCCGCAAAAGAGCCGATCGTTCGATCTTTATCCCAATGAAGGGAAAGATCGAATCGTTAAATGTCGCTCAAGCCGCGGGTCTTTTAATGGGACTTTATCAAAAACAATTTCAATAAATTTTTTGCCTGTTTTATTTTAGTTTTTTGGGCCAATTAAAGGATAACGTAGTCCGTCCGTGCCTGGACAGCCAAGATGCTATGTCGATTTCTAGCGTTTTGGCTCGGACGACGGCCTCCATCAGCTCATCCCAGTTATCAACCGTCCTAGCATCCTCTATAAGCCCCAGAATCTCGTTATAATAGTCGTCGTCTAGGTCGATCATCCCTTCTTGAACGCACCGGTTCAAGCTGGCCTGAATCGCTTCCAGATTTTCTAAAATCGTTTGTTTGGCAAGTAAAAGCTGTGTGTCTTTGACCATCTATTCCTGTACTTATAACAGTTTTTTGAATTCGATAGAAAAGATAAAATTTTTATTTACATCGTCGACTTCAATATAAATTTAATTCGTAAGTTCTTAATTAAATTAACTTTATTGTTACTTTTTTGTTTTCATATAATTGCAATTCTGATATAATTGCATTGTTTTTGATAAACTTTGTAAATAAAGGAAGAGAAATTATGGCAAACTCAGTAGGATTAAGTCCTGTAGCCCAAGCTCGAGTCGAATTGACCCAAGCTAGGGAGAACTTGAATACCCGCTTGGATTCATCTCGAAGACTCGTAACAGCATTTGAGAACGTTAATGGGCAGAGCCCGGAGTATTTCGAACAGCAGAAAGGAACAATCAAGCAATTAGTCGTCAGAACAGACGCTTTGGGTAAAGCGCTCGCAACTCTCGAACAAGCTGGAGTTGATGCAGGCTCATGCAACATTACGGTTCCTGGAAAGCTCTATGGCACAAATAAAGTTGAAAGACCAGTTGTTGAAGTTCAAAAAGAAATCCAAGGCAACCTCGATCAAGATGTTGTGAAAGTCGGTCTGCGCACTTTAGGCATCGTCGAAGAGCCAAAAAAATCAAGGTTCTCGCTTCCAGAGGCTCCATCTAGCCGCTCGGTAGCAAAAGTAACAGTCGGGCTTGGTGTTGCGGCAGGTGTTGTCACAGCTGGAATCTACCACGAGAGGATTATTCAGGCAGCAAAAGACGCAATAGACTATGTTCAATCTCTTGATTGCCAGAGTCCAAATCATCAAAACGACAATATTTGCAGAGCTTACGCCATATTGACTGGCAATCCATCAGTCAACGCATTCTTCACACATCCAGCGACAATTGGAGTTGGAGTAGCCGGTGTTGCAATCGCTGGCGTCGTAGCGATTGCCAAAGCTGTCAAAAACCGTAGGAACCAACAAGCCGAAGCAGCTGCTGCAGCGAACGCTCCAGTAGAAACGCCTGTGGATGCTGATCCTAAGGCAAAGATCGCCTAATTTAAGGGCTTCTAGTTTTTCTATGCCAACGCCTCTTCCGGTAACGGATGAGGCGTTTTTTTTTATTCCAGACACGTTTTTTAAAGGACTTGTTGAAGAACTTGTCCTGCAAGGATCAGAAAAGCAAAAACCATCAGGATGGCAAGGAGCGGCTTTCCGCCGGGAAGCTGGCGCGTGCCGACAGGGTAGCGCTGGATATAGCGACCAATCCAGACGATGAGGGGAGGCATGAATCCGAAAAGAAGAGCACAGCTAATTCCGCCTGCATAGCTAAGAGCAATGAGAAAGATGTGGGGATAGATCAAAGCGAATATCAGGGGCACGCCAAATACGAGACATGTAAGAATAAAGCGGAAGAGTCCGTCCTTCTTCCATTTGAACCCGTCAGCCAGGAAGTCGAAAAATGAGAGGGCAAGAGGAATATAGGAGGTCGTGATTGCAAAAAAGGCAAAGTATTTGCCTATGGCGAAAAGGTAGGGGGTCGTTACGAATTGCTTGAGCGGCCCGATCGCATTTTGGCCTTGTTTCGCAGCTTCGATGAGTCCGTTCGGACCTTCTGCCGGAATGATCCCGAGGATAAGAAATTCCCAAATCAGGTAGATGATTAACGGGATCGTGGATCCAAGGATAACAGCCATCCTTACTTTTTTGACGTTCCGCTCCATATAAGTCATGAGCGTTGGAATGATGACCTGATAGGTAAAGGCTGTAAATAGGATCGGCAGGGCGAACGTGGCTTTTCCCCAATTGGAATAGGTCAAAAGGCTCAAATCGACATGACTGTATGAAACGACGATAAAGGCCAAATAGCAAAGGATTACGCCGCTGATCAGGCAGATATTGAGCCGGTCGACCGAATGGGCCCCCAAGTAGACTACAGGGGCCAGAACCCCCGTATAGATGATGGCCGATGCCCAACTGGGCAAGCTCCAGCCGGTAACGTCCGTCAAGATGGAACCGCCTCCAGAGGCATGCGCAATCATCACCGTGACGAAGAGGAACAGGTACACGATCCAAAATAGAATACGCCCTGCAGGTCCCAATATTTTCTCGGCCATCGAGATGAAGCTGGTGTCTTTCGGCATCCAGAGGTTCGCTTCCACAAGAAGAAGCCCCGTGCATAGCATGAAAGCCCAGCAGATCAAATAAATAATGGCCGAAGGGATGAACCCGCCAGATCCGGTAGCGACAGGCAAAGCTAGCATGCCGACGCCTACGGCGGTCCCGGCAATCAATAGCGTGCCTCCAACGATATGTCCGCAAGAATGAAAGATTTTCATAAAAAATAGTATAGACATCAGCCGACTAATCGGCCAGGAAAATTGGCTGAGCGAGCTATACTACGCACGGCCTGAAACTTGGATTTGGACCTACGCGAAAGCTCCCGCGGTTCGTCGATCGTAAACAGCGCAATATTAACCTGAGTTTTGGGTTCGATCCGACTCAGCCTCAAGGATCTATTCGCGATCTTTCGCACTTTTTTACTCATCCATAGCGCCTTCGGCTAGGGATTTCACAAAAAAATGCAAAATTTCATCGAAAATTTCTCTTGAAGCTGAGGGAAACGAACCCAAAACTCAGGTTATTAGCAATATGGGCTCGTTTACGATCGGCAAACCCCGGGGTTTTTGCGCGGTCGAAATTCCAAGTTTCAGGCCGCGCGGAGTATA
>Ga0105242_10003234_pt1 | contig 12700 bp, 9 predicted proteins | sample KBSM24metaG_FD_81521 | JGI IMG/M metagenome (GOLD analysis project Ga0105242, IMG submission 81521) | Miscanthus rhizosphere microbial communities from Kellogg Biological Station, Michigan, USA - KBS M2-4 metaG | ecosystem: Host-associated > Plants > Roots > Rhizosphere > Soil | place: Michigan...
ATTGCTGGTGCGATCATCATTTGCGGCATTCTCATTAGCTCGGCAATCCTGGAGCTCAACAAGAGACCGTAGCTGACGCGCATTTGTCTTTTGGCACAGGCCGAACACGTCTTTGGACCGGAGCGGCCGGAGCGGGTCTCGCATCGACCGTGGTGCGGCGAGGGTTGCGTGAGGTCGCGCCGTGGCCCGGTCAACTCAACAGTTGGGCGCTTCTTAACTTTATCAACAGTGAGCTTTCGATCCTTTAGACAAATTGCCAAATGGCCCAGCATCGTCTGGGCTGCTATCGCGCTTGCCTTGGTTGTCTATGTGCGCACCAGGTTCGTCTTCGATTCGGGGAATGTTGCTGGCATGCTGGTTCTGATCGCGATGATTGCTTCGGTCTTTACACTCATTTTTGGTATCGCCGCTCTTCCCCGTTGGCAGGGAATTGTCGCCTTGCTCATTTTCATTTACGTTGCCTATTGCATCGGCTTCACTCGGATGTACGGTATAGCCTAATGGGAACGCCACCCAACAAATCGTTGGACGGCGAGCGGCGGGAGCGAGGAAATGCAAGGATGAAGGATGAAGGCGGAAGGATGAATTGAAATCGCGGCGCCGCGTCAACTCCAACGTTGGGCGGACGATAGTGCGACGAAAGTCTATTACCAGGTCATTGACCGCTACCACCAATTCGGAGACCGCAATGTTCAAGGCGACACACCCGATTCTCGGTACACGGGACATTACGCGAGCGATTGCTTTCTATACCGAGCTACTCGGTTTCAGACTGGCTTTCTCAGATGAAGGCGATCCCCCGAACTACGTCGGCTTTCGGCGCGATGCCGTCGAGGTCCATATGCAGTTTCAGTTCGAATACGAAATGGGAACGATCAGGCTGCGGTTTCTCGTGGACGACCCAGATGCACTCTTCAGCGAATATCGCCAGCGCGGCATCGAATGTACTTCAGATGGTGCTCGCAATACCCCCTGGCTAACGCGCGAATTCGCCCTCTACGATCCGGATCGGAACGCACTCACTTTTTACCGCCCCCTCACGGTTTCAGAAATGAGTTCTGTCCGCGTCAATTGGTTTTATGCGGGCGTTGGGAAAATCCCCTTAGTCCGATAGCCTTGACTTACGAGTATGCTGCCACCGCCCGTCGAAGAAAACAATCGACACCACGACGCATATGTCGAACGAATTTGTCGTACGCACAGGTGCGCAAATATTACGACGCTGAATTATCAAAACACGGCTGGTCTTTTTATGCACCCCTGGTCGGCTATCGCTCGTGGTTCAGATCTAAAAACTAACTCGCAGTCCAAACTGAAACTGGCGCGGGTCGAAGGCCTGGGTTGGTTGGCCGAATGTTGGTAATGGAACTGCGCCCGGACCGAAGGTGTTGTTCGGGACAGAGTAGTTGGCTCGATTCAATAGATTAAATCCGTCGGCGGTGAACTCCACGGCCAAATGCTCGGTAATACGAAAGCGCCGGCTCAGTCGCATATCGAAACTTGCATAATCAAAACCACGGCCGGTGTTGCGGCCCACGCCGAGCGGCCGATCATTGTTGTTGGTGTCGAAGTTGCGGTCGCTGCCGAGCAAAACGTTGAAAGGCAGACGCGAGGCGTAAGTGAAGATGTAACTGAGCGTGAAATCGTGGAGCGCTTTGGGAACGGCTGAATGTTTCTTTGGCGCCTCAAAGGTTCCGCTGATTACAAACCGATGTCGCTGATCGTTATCGGACAAGCCGCGGTCGTCGCGAATGTTGAAGTTATCCTGCGGCGTCGAAAAGAAAAAGTTTCCCGCATCGTCGATCGCTTTCGATAGCGTGTAAGAGACTCGCACAGTCGCCCATGAACTGGCGCGCTGGTTGAAAGAGATGATCATTCCGTCGTAGTTCGAATCGCCCGAGCTTTCATAACGCGAGATGTTGCCCCAGTTTGGATCGGGCCGACCGAGATTCGGCACGCCGGCCGAGGCCGGGAAGCGCGGCACGTTTACATTCCGTTGCACAATCAGATGTAGACCGCGCAGGTGCAGATAACCAATCGACAACGAAGCACCGCCGGCAAGCTCGCGCTCAACTTCAAAACTCAACTGCTCACCGTAGCTGGTGTCGATGGCCGTGTCGATGCGGGTGATGTTCGGTTTCGTTACCAGCGTCGCCGGCTGGGCCACGAGCACACTGGGAAACACGGGGGCGCCCGCCTGGTTTGGCGCGAGCTGCACCACGACGTATTTCGATCCATCGCGCTGCAACGCATTCGAAGTCGCGCGTAGCGGAATCCGATCGAAGTAAAGTCCGGCGCTGCCGCGAATGACCGTCTTCCGTTCTCCCGGTGCATACGCAAAGCCGAAGCGCGGCGCTAGATTGTTGTTGTCGGTTTGAATCGGCGCAGGCAGAAATTGCAGGTCATAGCGCACGCCGAGGTTGAACGTCAGGCTCGGCCGGACGCGCCATTCATCCTGAATGAAGAAGCCGACGTTCGGATTTGATTGAATTTGCCCAGGCGCGCCGAACGCTTGCTGAAACGACAGGTAATTGCCCGTCAGGAAATTGCTGAGTGAAGTGAAATTGTACGAGCCCTGAATCGCTCCCGGAAAAAGTATGTTTGCGCGATTGTAGAGAAAATCAGTTCCCGCTTTCAGTGAATGCAGCCCGGTTTGGAAAGAAAGGTTCTCGACAGCCTCAAACTGGTTGATGTCGCGCGCGAGCGGCGAAACGGTAGCCGTGCCAAAGTTGGCAACCCCCGAGATCGAGACGGCCGGCCCGAGCGCGTCATTGATCGGCGCGTCGAGCCGGCTCTGAGTGAATTGAAAACGCGCTTCGTTGACTTTGCGGCCGATGGTAGCGACGTCGCTGACCGCGATGGTCTGGTCTGTATCGCTGAGCCCTGAGCCGCGACTCACCGCATTCAATCCGCCGACGCTGCGCGAGTTCACGGCGTCAATGTGGTAGAGACTGTAACGGGCTGCGAGTTGATTGTGATCGGTCAGCTGGTGATCGAGCCGTGCGAAGAGATTCGACGTATCGAAGCTCGCCGGTACGACACCCGTTTCGATCGATGAGCCGCGATATCCAACCGCTACCAGACGATTATTGACGGCCGCAACGGCTGCCGGGGCGATCGTAATTACTGCCGAATAATTCCTGCGTGTCTGTTCGAAGTTCGCAAATAGAAAAGTGCGATTGAGCCGCAGTGGACCGTGGATCGTGCCACCGTACTGCGCCTGCGTGAGCAGATCCTTCTTCGTGGCCAGAGGGTTGCGCGCGTCGAATCTTTGATTGCGACCGAAACCATACAAATCGCCGCGCCAATTGTTTGTGCCTGATTTGCTGATGATATTGATCACGCCAGCCGACGCGCGGCCAAATTCAGCGATGCCGCCGGAAGTGATCACCTGAAATTCGCGAATCACTTCCTGGCTGAAATACGTTCCGGTGAGGTCGGCGGCATCATCATTCGCCGAAATGCCGTCGAGAATGAAGCTGTTGTAGAGATTTCTTTGGCCCGCGACCGAGATGCCCTGACCCGGCACGGCTGACGTTTCGGCGAAGCGTTGGTTGCTGCCGGTGTTCGTCGGCGAAACGCCGGGAACCAGCAGCGCCAGATCCAAATAGTTCCGCCCGTTGAGCGGCAGTTGATTTATTTCAGCCGGACGAATTGTTTGTGTGACCTGGGTGCGAGTTGTCTCGATCGGAGAAGCATCGGTGACGGTGACCTGCTCGGCCACGCTGTCGACGTCGAGTTTGATTACCAGGTCGAGCGCCTGCCCGACGGTCAGCATGATCTCGCGCGCAGCGATACGAAAGCCTGATGCGGCCGCAGAGAGTTTGTAGCTGCCGACCGGCAGATAAGGAAATTTGAAACGGCCCTGACGATCAGTGACAGTGGTGCGCGTTTGATTGGTGTCGACGTTCGTGGCCGTCAAGGTAACTGCGGCGACCGCAGCGCCATTGATGTCCTGAACTATGCCGCCCACACTCGCAGAACTAACGTTTTGCGCGGTGCTATTCGGATGGATGCCGGCAACCACTGCCAGCGCCAGCAGGGAAAGAATGACTTTACGGATCGATGGTCCGACGGTGACTTTCATGAATTGCAACTCCGCGTGCGCCAGCGGCGCCACGCACGGAAACCGTGGTCTAGGAAACATCTGCAACGCGATCACAAATTGGCCGCGTCACATCTGAATCCGTTAGTGTCCCGAAGTTTAGCTTGGGTAGGTTGGTGGTCCGCGAGGTGAGTGTTGCCGCTGCGAGACTTCGTGTGACGAAACGAGATTGGATTCAATCGACCACCTCGTTCGCGACGGCTGCAATCGATACGTGTCAGTAATCGTGATCTTGTCTTTTGCTGAAATCGAACTAACCGCGCAGCTTCCACAATCAGCGTCACAAGGCCGCGTTAACGTTACTACGGACTCGGTCGTTGCCGGCGTGTCAATCGATTTCGCGGTATAGCGAAGACGTTTAGCGAGGATCCTCAGCCCGCAGAATTCGTCGGGCGCGACTGATGAACGATGCGGTTCATGTTTGTGGAGATTGAGCGACGCATGACAGGTCCCATTCATGCAAGACCCAGCCGCGTGTGGCGCACGAGCCGCACAACACTCCAGACGGCACACATTCCCCGCCGATACGGAAGCAAGCGGCAGCGCTGCGCACATGAATGCGGCAGCAAGTAACGCCGCAATCATCATGCGAGCCGCTGCGCCTGGTCGCTCGATCGCCTGTCGATTCATTTGAATGAAGCCACGGGATTGTTGCACGTGTTCATAATTGCGTGCAAGAGAATGCCGGACGCCAACTAATTTGCCGGGGCTCATGTAGAATTGCCTCAACCTTGGATTCAATCGACAAGAACACACACATCGACCCGGTCTGCGGGATGACTGTGCGTCCCGAGAAGGCTGCAGGTTCTTTCGACTACCACGGAAACACCTACTATTTCTGCGCGAGCGGTTGTCAACAGAAGTTCAGTGCCGATCCGGAGAATTATCTCGAACCAAAAGCGCCTGCTTCGATAGCTAGTCAGCGCCTGCCCGTCAAGCCGCTCGCTATCACTCCCGGTTCTGATATGCCGGTCTCTGCGCGCCGTAATGAATACACCTGTCCGATGCATCCGGAGGTGCGCCAATTCGGTCCGGGTTCGTGTCCGAAGTGCGGTATGGCACTGGAGCCGGACACGATCGCAGCGCTACCACAAAAGATCGAATACACCTGTCCAATGCATCCTGAGATTGTGCGTGAGACACCCGGGTCGTGTCCGTTGTGTGGGATGGCTTTGGAACCGCGCACGATTGCACTGGCAGAGGAAGAAAGCCCTGAACTGATCGATATGACGCGACGGTTTTGGGTGTGCGCCCTGCTGTCGCTGCCGCTGCTGTTGATTGCGATGAGTGAAATGCTGCCGGACGATCCGCTCACGAGTGTCCTGGCTAAGCGGCCGATCGTGTGGATTCAAATGGCGCTGGCCGCGCCGGTGGTGATCTGGGGCGGCCGGCCATTTTTTGTGCGGGCCTGGCAGTCAGTCATCAATCGCAGTCCGAATATGTTCACGTTGATCGGTTTGGGGGTGATGGTCGCGTTCGGGTACAGCCTGTTTGGGACGCTGCTGCCGCAAATATTTCCCGCGTCGTTTCGCGATCACCTGGGCAATGTGCCCGTTTATTTTGAAGCTGCCGCCGTGATTACCACGCTCGTGCTGTTGGGCCAGGTGCTGGAATTGAAAGCGCGCAGCGCTACGAGTGGCGCCATCAGAGCACTCCTCGGTCTGGCGCCGAACACAGCCCGGCTGATTATTGAAGACGGCACAGAACACGACGTGCCCCTCGATCAAGTGCAGGCCGGTAATTCTTTGCGCGTCCGTCCGGGCGAGAAAGTTCCGGTGGACGGTGTGGTAATCGAAGGCGTGAGTTCGGTCGACGAATCGATGGTTACCGGCGAGCCAATTCCGGTTGAGAAGCAGTCTGGTGATCGCCTTATCGGCGGAACGATCAACGGCAACGGATCATTTGTGATGCGCGCTGAGCGCGTGGGCGCAGAGACCCTGCTTTCGCGGATCGTGCAAATGGTCGCGGAAGCCCAACGCAGCCGCGCCCCAATTCAAAGACTGGCCGACGTGGTCGCAGGCTATTTCGTGCCGATAGTCATTCTGGTCGCGCTTGGCACCTTCGTTGTTTGGGCGGCGGTGGGCCCTCAGCCGCGGCTGGCGTACGCGATCATTAATGCCGTCGCCGTGTTGATAATCGCTTGCCCGTGCGCGTTAGGACTGGCGACGCCGATGTCGATCATGGTGGCTACCGGCAAAGGCGCGCAGGCCGGGGTGCTCTTCAAGAATGCGGAAGCGATCGAAGTGTTGCGGATGATTGATACGCTGGTCGTCGACAAAACCGGCACGCTGACTGAAGGCAAGCCCAGGCTGGTTTCGATTGAGCCGTTTGACGGATTCGACGAACGTGAGTTGCTGCGCCTGGCGGCCAGCCTCGAACGAGCCAGCGAGCATCCGCTGGCGGCAGCGGTCATCGCGGGCGCCCGGGAGCGCGGCGTCGAATTCGAAAAGCCCGAATCGTTTGCTTCGATCCCCGGCAAAGGCGTGACCGGAACTATTGATGCAAAATCGGTGGTCGTCGGTAATCGTGCGTTGCTCGATGACCTGAAGATCGATGCGGCCGCGTTGTTTGCGCGAGCGGAAAGCCTCCGGGCAACCGGCCAGACGGTCATGTTCGTTTTGATCGACGGGCGGCCTGTCGGTCTTCTCGGCGTCGCCGATCCGATCAAGCAAAGCACCCGCGCGGCGATAGGAGAGCTGCAAGCAAAGGGAATTCGAGTTGTGATGCTCACCGGCGACAGTCGCACGACGGCGGCCGCGGTGGCTGCTGAGTTGGCCATCGATGAAGTGATCGCCGAAGTTCTGCCGACGCAAAAGGCGGAACTGGTGAAGTCACTTCAGACCGAGGGTCGCAAAGTTGCGATGGCCGGCGACGGTGTCAATGATGCGCCGGCGCTGGCGCAAGCCGACGTCGGAATCGCGATGGGCACCGGCGCCGACGTGGCGATGCAGAGCGCGGACGTGACATTGGTCAAAGGCGATTTGCGCGGCATCGTGCGCGCTATTCGTTTGAGCCGCGCCACCATGCGGAACGTCAAGCAGAATTTATTCTGGGCCTTTGTTTACAACTCGATCGGTGTTCCCGTAGCTGCGGGCGTGCTCTATCCGTTCTTCGGATTGGTTCTAAGTCCGATGCTGGCCGCGGCGGCCATGAGTCTTAGTTCAGTATCGGTGATTGGAAATGCGTTGCGCCTGCGCAGAGTCAGGCTGTGACTAAACCGCTGCGGCGGCGGCGGCGATCTTTTGCAGCGAACCCCACCCGCGGGTCGTGCCGGTGACGCCGAATTCCTTTTCAATCCAGTTGTTTGGGTAACCAAACCAGCCGGTAGGCTTCCGCCGCGCGACGATAAAGGCCGCGCGATCTTGAAGCGCCACGACCTTCAGCCTTTCCGTTTTTGATTCGAGCGGGATCTTCTGCGGGATCGTTTCATTGAACAACGTGACGCACAGCATTACGTCCTTTGAAGGTTTGATTCGGGCGTAAGGATCGTTTGAGATCAGTGCCTGCAACTCCTCAAGAGTAAACAGAGCTACGGCAATTTCATGTCCGAACTCTGCGGTCAACAGCTTTTCGATTTTTCTCGTCAGCGCCTGGCGATCGGTCGCGCGCGTCTCAAAGATGACGTTACCGCTGGCGATGTAGGTTTTGACTCGGCGAAAACCCGCGGCGGTGAAAGCTGCGGCCAGGGCTTCCATCTTGATCAGTTTGTTGCCGCCGACATTAATACCGCGGAGCAAAGCGATGTATCGGGTTTCGGCTGCCATTACGGCTGTCTCCGGAAAACCTTCTTTACTTTTTGGGCGCCCAACGACGCGAAATTGAATTTGCCGAATTTACTGCGCAAAGGGCTGGCCGAAGTATATTCGATCAATGTATTCCCATCGTCGGACAATTCCCACCTGTCTGACACGTCGCCCATGATCACGTCGCTACCCATCGGTGTGGACTCTGTGCCGTCGGTGCCTACAACTTTATCTCGCCAGGAAGTTTTCGATTCAACTTTACCGTGTTCGTTAAGGTTAACGTTGGTTTCTCCGCGAGCATCGGTGTAATAGATCAATTCCTGTGTTCGGGTGGTCTTCTTCTTGGCGATCTGACGCGTGATCTTCAGAACTGGATCACTGTGAGAAATCACCAACGTCAAAGAATCGTAAATGAGATAGGTCTTGTTCCCGCCGAAATCACTTGCCTTGAGATCAAGAGTCCAGGTGCCGGTAAGATTCACCGGGCTCTTGGTAGCGGCAGTCTGTGCCACGGCTGAGGCAGCACCAAAGCAACAAACAAACAGAAAGAGCGAAAAAGACAATCTCATGAAGTTTTCCTGAGACGACCTATTTGTTCGCCGGCTTCAATCCGCGCTCTTCAAGCAAGGGCTCGACGATCGGATCGCGTCCGCGGAAATTGCGGAAGGTCGTGGCCACGTCTTGCGTGCCGCCTTTGGACAGCACCAGATCGCGGAACCTTTGACCATTCGCGCGCGTCAAGCCACCGTGCTCCTTGAACCAGTAGAACGCATCATCATCCAGCACTTCGCTCCACAGGTACGCATAGTAGCCGGCCGAATAGCCGCCGTCCCAGATGTGCGAGAAGTAGGTTGTGTGATAACGCGGCGGGACCTGCGGCAAGTCGATCTGAAAACGCTTCAGCGCTTCGGGCTCGAACTTGTTGGCGTCCTGCTGCGGCGCCGTCGGCGGCAACGAATGCCAGGCCATGTCCAGTAACGCCGCGGCCACATATTCAGTGGTCGCATAACCCTGGTTGAACGTGCGCGAGCGCTTGATCTTATTCACCAGTTCCTGCGGCATCGGTTTGCCGGTTTGATAATGCTTCGCATAGTTTGCGAAGACCGCCGGATCCGTGGCCCAGTGCTCGTTGAATTGGGAAGGGAACTCGACGAAGTCACGCGAAACGCCTCCGAGCATCGGGTAACGGATGTTGGAAAACATCGCGTGCAGGGCGTGACCGAACTCGTGGAACATGGTGGTTACGTCATCGAAGCTCAACAGCGCCGGCTGGCCCGCACTTGGTTTGGTGAAGTTGCAGACGTTGATGACGACGGGCTGCGTTCCCAGCAGATGGCTCTGATCGACGAAGCTGTCCTGCCACGCGCCGCCGTCCTTGTTCGAGCGCTGAAAGTAATCGGCGTAGAACAAAGCGAGAGATTTGCCATTGGCGTCGAAGACCTCAAAGACGCGCACGTCGGGATTATAAACCGGCAAATCCTTTCGCTCTTTGAAGGTAATTCCGTAAAGTTTGTTCGCGGCGAAAAAGACACCGTCGTGCAACACGCGATCGAGTTCGAAATACGGTTTGATTTGCGAGTTGTCGAGATCGTATTCCGCCTTGCGAACTTTCTCGGCGTAGTACTGCCAGTCCTGCGGGCCCAGCGTGAAGCCGCCCTTCTCGGCGTCGATCACCTTCTGCATGCGCGCCGCTTCTTCGCGGGCTTTCGTCGTGGCCGCCGGCACAATTCCAGTCAGAAGCTTCTCGGCAGCCTGCGGCGTCTTGGCCATTTGATCGTCGAGTATGAAGGTCGCGTGATCCGGATAACCGAGCAGCCGGGCGCGTTGCGAACGGAGCTGGGCCAGCCGCGTGACGATCGCTTTGGTGTCATTCTCGCCGCCATCGTTCCCGCGCGTGACCGAGGCATTGAAGAGACGCTCACGCACCGCGCGATTCTTGAGATAGGTTAACGCCGGCTGCTGCGTCGTATTCTGCAGCGCGATCACCCATTTGCCGTCGAGCTTCTTTTCTTTCGCGAGTTCGGCCGCAGCCGCGATGTCGTTCTCGGGCAATCCGTCAAGGTCAGCCTTGTTGTCAATGACCAGCGCGCCACTGTTCGTTTCAGCCAGCACGTCGTCTTCGAACCGGGTCGTTAACTTCGCCTCTTCCTGGTTCAATCCGCGCAGCGTTTCCTTGTCGGTCTCAGAGAGCAGCGCGCCGGCGCGCACGAACGTCTTGAAGTAACGCTCGACGAGGTAACGTGATTCGGGATCCAGCTTCAACGCATCACGTCGGTCGTACAGCGCCTTGACCCGCGCGAACAACCTGGCGTTCAAATAAATCGAGTCGGAGTGCGCGGCGAGCTTCGGCGCTTCCTCTGACTTGATCTTCTGCAAAGTGTCGCTGGTGTTGGCGGTGGTGAGATTGAAGAAAACCTTCGTGACCCTGGTTAGCAAGGCGCCGGAACGCTCCATCGCTTCCAAAGTATTCGCGAAGGTCGGCGGCGCCGGGTTGTCGGCGATTTTTTCAATCTCCGCCAGCTGGTCTTTCATGCCTGCTTCGATCGCGGGCTGGTAGTCACTGTCTTTAATCTTGTCGAATGGCGGTGCGTGAAAGGGCAGCGTGCTCTCCGCCAAAAACGGATTGGCCACATCTGCCTCAGCACGCGCGGGATTCTTGAGTGTTACCAGGCTCATAGCAATAATCACGAACAAAACGGCGATCGCTTTAAATCTCATATCAATTAACTCCGATTAATCTTTGCCGGGAAGTTTCTGATGTTCATTATAGTCGAGATGGTTGCAGGGCTCGACGTCGGGGTGTTTGGATTGGAGCGCACTTCAATAATAAGTGATGGTGCGATAAGTCACCGTCAGCGGCACCGTCAAGGCGGCGGTCGACTTGTCGGCTTTCTTCACCAAATTCTGCACGCGCCTGGTCCAATTGCCGTGCGAGTCGTATTCGTACGCGTATGAGTAAGTCGATTCGCTTCCCACCTTCGGCGCGTCCGCGCTCGTCGATTGAATCACGCGCTGTGTCAGGTTCGGATTCTTATTCACTTCCGCGACAGAGGGTGGCCTGGTGGTGCCATTCGGGGAAATCATGGTCTCGCCTCTGATTGCATCGGTGACAACCTGGTGGGAATTGACTTGTTTCTCGGTCGAGATTAATTGTCCGCCGGCGGTGATCACAAACGGAGCATAATCAATGCGCGTTTCGGCGAGCGGGTTGCCATTGCTATCGAGTTGAACTGTGCTCTTCCATTTTGTGGATATGTCCCTGGCAAAACGGTCTCGCTCGCTGAAGGTGGTCTCGCGCGTGCTGTTCTTCTCTTTATACGAGTAAACCTGTTCGATCTTTGGCTTGTCCGTCGATGCCCTGACTTCTGCCAACCAGCCGGCCTTATCGTACCTGCGTTCGACTTTGAACAGTTGCGGTGGCGGTGGCTGAACTTTTTTTAGAAGCGCAAAAGCGGCCTGCTCTTCGAGGCTCGGCCGTTCACTCACGATGTAGGCGCGGGCGCCGTCTGCGTATCCGTAGGAATAAGCCTTGTACGGCAGGAAATCGAGATATTCGATCTTCGAGACCAGATATCCGTTCTGATCGAATTGTTCGCGTAGGCGTGGAAACCGAGTGAGGGGTTGCGCCTTTCCCAGATACTGTTCCTCTTCAACGTAAATGCTCTTTACCGGTCCGCGCAGATTGTCCTCTTGCGCATCGGACATTGGCCGGTTGATCGCCGGCTGCTGCGGCAGTGCGGGAGGCGCGAACGTTTGAATCAATCGCTCTTTCTCTTCCGCAACTTCCGTCGCGGTCAACAAACGAAATGAGTCCAGAGTATTTTGCCGCGCCTCGTTGACGCCAAGGTTGTCATTAACCGCGACACTGATCGTGTAAAAGTGCGTGCCGATCACAAAGAACCTCAAGTTGACTACTAAGCCTGCGTGCCGCTCAACCATTTGCCAGCCGGGATGGCCTTCGAAGGACCAGGCGCCTTCGTCGATGAGGGTGCCGTTCTGTTTGAGACAGGCGTCTGCGTATTGCTTGCGCAGGTCATCGAGAAACAGTTTTGTGTACTCCGGCTTCTCCAGATCGTTTGTACCTTCGCCCGTACTGATTGAGAAGATCTCGTGCTCAAAATTCCAGCGATAGATTCTGGCAGGAAAGCTATAGTTGGCGATCTTAAGGGACGCGGGTTTGTATTCCGAATATTTCTCCGGCAGCTTTATCGCGAATCCGCCGAAAATAGTGCGGAACTCGTTCACTTGCTGGGCCCGCGTGAGAATTAGAAAAAGCGGCAATCCGGCCAGCGCGAGAGAGAAGATTGCGATTCGCAGGATCGGCCTGAACACAAAAATCTTCATCAAATTAGCAAATGGCAAATGTCCAATGACAAATGACCTGTCCCAACTAGTTTGAGGTCTCGGCCAGGTTCGATTTGTATTTTGTATTTGTCTGGCGGTCGGTCAACTCAATGTAGATCCAACTGGGCGGAGTGACGCCATCTTCCAGCTGAAAATAGATCTGATTCAGATCCTGCGGCTTCGTCAGAGCACAAAATCCGTACAGCCGTTTGCCCCTTTGGTCGTACAAGTCGACCCAAGTACGTGATGACTTCGTGTTTGCTCCACAGGGAGGAAGATTTGGCGCCGCCGCGAACATGTCCGCGGGATACTGGTCCTTGTTGAATACGTCAAAATGGTAACGAGTGAAGGTCTTGCCGCCCTGTTGGAAACTTTCCGTGCCCATCAAGTAGATGACCGGGTTCGGTAGTGGAGGGGCGGAAGCGACGACCTTCGTGATAACCGTCAGAGCTAACACTAACAAAAGCCATCGTAGCGATCGTGTTTTGAATGGGAAGCGCATTGGGGG
>Ga0105242_10003236_pt1 | contig 12699 bp, 17 predicted proteins | sample KBSM24metaG_FD_81521 | JGI IMG/M metagenome (GOLD analysis project Ga0105242, IMG submission 81521) | Miscanthus rhizosphere microbial communities from Kellogg Biological Station, Michigan, USA - KBS M2-4 metaG | ecosystem: Host-associated > Plants > Roots > Rhizosphere > Soil | place...
ACTGCGGCGTCATGATTTCGTACGTCAGCGGATTCTTCAGCATGCCGTCCTGATGGATGCCGGCTTCGTGAGCGAACGCATTCCGTCCCGTGATCGCTTTGTTCGGTTGCACGGAAACTTTTGTGATGTCACTCAGCAACTGGCTCGCAGGATAAAGCTGCTCGCTCACGATCCCGGTGTCGAACGGGCATCGGTCGGCGCGCACCCGCATCGCCATCACAATCTCTTCGAGCGAAGCGTTCCCAGCGCGCTCGCCAATTCCATTGATCGTGCACTCCACCTGTCGCGCGCCTGCGTGCAACGCCGCCAGCGTATTCGCAACCGCCAGGCCGAGATCGTTGTGACAGTGGGCCGCAATCGTAACGTTTTCAATTCCGCGGACGCGTTGACGAATCATCGTTATCAACTCGCGGAATTCATCGGGTAGCGTGTAGCCAACCGTGTCCGGGATATTCAGCGTGGTTGCACCGGCTGCGACTACCGCGTTTAAAACTTCGATCAGGAAATCACGGTCGGTCCGGGTCGCGTCTTCAGGCGAGAATTGCACATCCGGGCATAGCGATTTCGCCAACCGGACCGCACTCGCAGCCTGCTCTATGCACTGCTCGCGTGTGATCTTCAGTTTGTGCTTAAGGTGAATGTCGGAGGTCGCAAGAAACGTATGGATTCGCGGACGCGCAGCCCCCTTCAATGCTTCCCACGCGCGTTCTATGTCGGGCGTGCAACACCGGGCCAGCGCCGCTATCACGGGACGCCGCACTGCCGCCGCAATGGCCTGCACCGCTTCAAAATCACCGTCGGAAGCGATCGGGAACCCGGCCTCAATCACGTCCACGCCCAGCCGGTCCAGCTGCCGCGCGATGCGCATCTTCTCGCGCATGTTCATGCTGCAACCCGGCGATTGCTCGCCATCCCGCAAAGTCGTGTCGAATACCGCGATTCGTGCCCGATCCATAGCCCAGAAGCCTCCCAGAGATGAGGCTTTATGCTACGTGCCAGACGTACTGAAGAAAAGTTTATATTTCTTGACGTATGATTAGTTTTATTACTAGTATAAGTAAAACTTATTGACTTCTATTTCAGCATAAAGGCTGCGTCCAGCAGCTCTTAACAGTCTAGTTCCCGGAGCCCCATGGATCTATCCCAGCTCGAAGTTTTTCTGACAGTGGCGCGCGAAGGACGCTTCTCCCGCGCCGCTGAGAAACTTTTCCGCACTCAGTCCGCTGTCAGCCAGACCATCCGCAAACTCGAAGACGAGCTCGGCGAGCCACTCTTTGATCGTTCATCGCGGGAAGGCGTGCTGACTGACGCTGGCAACGTTTTGAAGGACTATGCGGAAAAACTCCTAAACCTTCGCGCAGACGCGCAGGAGGCCCTCGTTGAACTTCGCGAGCTGCAAAAAGGCAAGCTGGCGATGGCCGCGAACGAATTTACGGTGCTCTATCTCTTGCCTGTGCTCGGAGAGTTTCGCCGCCTGCACCCGATGATCAAGATCATGGTGCAGCGCGCTCTGGGCAGTCACATCCCCGACGACATCATGAATCACTCGGTTGAAATGGGTGTGCTGTCGTACGACCCGCAGGATGATCGCCTGCACTCGATTGTGGTCTATCAGGACGAGTTAGCTTTCGTGGTTCCACCCACTCACCCACTGGCGGACGCCACGGAGGTAAGTATCCGCCAGCTTGGTGCCGAGGCGTTCGTCGCGCACATCGTATCGTCGCCTTACCGCGACAAGGTCATTCAGACATTCGGACGCTACAAAACTCCCCTGCATATGGCGATCGAGCTTCCCACGCTGCAGGCGATCAAAAGATTTGTTGCTATGGGGAACGGAGTCGCACTCGTGCCGCGCATCAGTATCGAAAGCGAATTGGCGCGACGCGAACTGGTTCACATTCCTGTGAAAGAGTTAGACCTTCAACGCAAGCTTCGCCTCGTCTATCGAAAAGGCGGCGGACTCTCGCACGCCGGACGCGCATTTCTCAAAGTAGCTGAAGCGGCAGCCCACGACCATCCCGAGCGCCACCGCTTTCAGCGAGAAAGCTAGGCACGTGCCGGTAAACGTGCCCGCAACACTTCATTCCTTGTCATTGCGAGAAGCAAAACGAGGAATCCAGTCGCTAATGACTACTGGCTACTCGCTGCTGAGTGCCGGCTCCGAACCACCGACTCCCGCACGCGCAAACGTCCGTGCACAGCCTTCAGCGCCTCATCGAGCGTGCCATACACCTCAAGCATTGAAACCAGGTTGGTCAGCTCGAGCACGTTCCGCACACGCGCCGTCGGAGCCGCGAAGGCGATCGCATATCCCATGCCGTCTGCCCACATGTGCAGCATGACCAGTTCTCCCAGGCCCGCGCTGTCCGCACGCTCGACCTCGGAAAGATCCACCACCAGCCGGCGAGTCAATCCAAGCAAATCACTGACGATCGTCGTCAATTCCTTGGACTCTTGACGATAAACAAGACGACCCCGGCAACACAAAAGCGCGACATCTCCGTGCAGGCGCAACTCGACACTCAGAGCTGAGGACGGCGCCTTCGTTGTCGGCACAATCGCCGGCAATCCCGATACAGCAGCTACATTTTCTCGATTCATGCCGTAAACTTAAATGTTCCCTGTCAAGCGTGAGTTTCAGTTTTGTAAAAAAACTGTAAATTCTTGTCCCATGCTCGGGGCAACCCCGGTCTTGCGGGAAAACTCTTAGTGGCTTGGGTTTACGGAGGAAGGAACTCGTGAAGAAATCAATCGCTCTGGCAGGACTGCTTTTCCTCGCCACTACGCTTTTGGCGCAACAGGAAAAAGAGATGTCCAGAGTAGATCTGTACGGCGGCTACTCGCAGGCCAAGGTCGATCCGTTCCAGGTCAGCACCCGAAGCACCCTGCGCGGATGGAACGGCTCTTTCGGCCTCAACGCCGCAAGCTGGCTGAGCTTAGTGGTAGAGCTCGGCGGCAACTACGGAACCGTAAAACTTCCAGTCGCTGTTCCCACTCCGTTTCCGACGTGCCCACCGTTCTGTCCTTCCCCGACAGACACGTTCAATGTCGACACTCGTATGGGAACGTATTTGTTCGGCGTGCACATACCTTATCGCAAATGGGATCGCTTCATTCCATACGCCAGCGTCCTGATCGGAAAAGCCACCGTCAACGGAAAAGTCGACAGTTTCGAGGAATCAAGCAGCGGCTTCAGCATGGCACTCGGTGGTGGCGCGGACATCAGGCTTACCAAGCGATGGGCGTGGAGAGTGCAAGCGGACTATCTACACACGGATTTCTATAAGCAGGTGCAAGACAACTATCGCTTCCAGACGGGAATCGTCTTGCGCTTCACAGGTGGCAAAAAGAAACGGCCGTATCCGGAAATTCAGCAGGACCCAATTCCTGCGACGCAACCACCGACCACGCCACCGTCAACACCGCAGACGGAACCAACCACACCCGCACCGCCTCCGCAAGAACAAACGACTCCTGCGCCACCACCTCAACAGACAGCGCCGCAAGCGGAGCCTCCGCAAGAGTCGACGCCTCCGGCAGCAACACCACCACCGGAGTCAACGCCGCCTCAAGAACCACCGAAGAAGTAGAAGAGCAACTGGCAATCGGCCGTTAGCGGTTCGCCTTGAATCGGACAACCCGGGCACTTACCTCGCATCCAACGGAAAATGTCCGGAGAATTTTCCATGCGTACGTTTATCGGCACCATTGTGTCTGCACTCATTCTCGCTCCATCGCTCTTCGCACAAGTTCCTACCAGCGGCAACATTTTCATCGGTTACTCCTACAATCGCGCAACGGCCACCGTTGACAACGCCACGAATCTGAACGGATGGAACGGCTCACTTGAAGGAAAGATCTTTCCGTTCGTCGGGCTGGTGGCAGATTTCAGCGGCTACTACGGAAGCGCCAGCGTTCCAGCATCATGTCCGGCGATCATCGGCGGCGGCCCATGTCTTACTAATCTCGACACGAGCGAACACAACTTTCTGTTCGGACCACGCGTTTCGTTTTCGGCAGGACGGTTTCGTCCATTCGCTCACGTGCTGTTCGGCGCATCGCACATCAACGTCAACGGTTTTGGGTCGGACACATCGTTCGGTTCCGCCTACGGAGGCGGACTCGACTACCGGGTGAAGGGTCCGCTTCATTGGCGATTCCAAGCCGACTACTTGCAAACGCACTTTTTCAGTCAAACGCAAAACGATTTCCGCTTCTCGACCGGCATCGTGTTTCACTTTTGAGAGTTAGGCACGGAGCACTGGCCGACCAGCAACGTGGCGCATTTTCTTACAGCAAACATGACCGGAGGACAATTTTGCGATTAGAGGCACTCCAGTCTCACGCGAAGCGCCGGATGACCTCTGGGCCATCCAAACGATCAGATGGCGATCCTGAGCGATTCTAGAGCATTTGGCGGTCATTTTAGGGGCGACTGGTGACGTCACCTGATGGACTTCGCGACGTTCGCTTCTCAAGATTGCCCGTTCGATCTTGAATAGCTCCATTGTTTCAATGATATATAGTTAATATAATCTATATCTACTAGGAAGCACGCTTGAGAGACGCCAATCACATGGTCTAGCTTCCGACCAGCAACCGCTACGCCCAATACTTGTGGTCGCGCAGAAAATATTCCTGGTTTCTGAAATTAAGGGCCGTGGACAGGAATAAACGCGCAACCCGAAAGTGTCCCATCTTTTCGAAGCGACGATTGGTCGTGTAGACGCCACCGCGAACGATTGCGAATTTGTTGCGGTCCGTCTGGCTCGACAACAAATAGTCTTCCGCAAAATGGACCTGTTCGTGAAATCCGCCAAGCGCTCGGAACGTCACCATCTCAACCAGCATGAACATGCCAGTGGCAAATGGGCGATGAAGGGTCGAAAGGTATTGAAAGAAATTGTTTGTGCCGTACATGACCTTATCGAACAAGGTGCAGTCGCGGCACAGAATGTTCGTGGTCACGCATTGGAGCGCCTCGCGTTCCGCTCGCTCCATCACGCGGCGAATCAGAGAGGCGGAGGCCAACTCGATATCGGCATCGAGAAAAAGAACGTATGGCGTGTCAGCGCGAGCCGCGCCGCGGTTCCGTCCGACGGACGGCATCCCGCCGGCGATGACCTGCACATTCAACCGGTCGCGAAAACTCATGACTATCTCAGGCGTACCATCGGTTGAGTGTGCGTCAGCGACTAACACCTTCGTACTCGACATCTTGGAGTAATCCTGCTTCGCCAGCGACTCCAGCAGGCGTGGAATCAGTTTCGCTTCGTTCTTCGCCGGAATCACGATCGTAAGTGCGCTCGCGGTATTCATGGATTTCGACTCCTTCGTCGCCAACAGTGATGTAGGTGGGGTGCGCATCAATCCAGCTGCCCGAGTTGTAGTAATGCACGCCGTCCTGCTCGGTCTGCATAGCGGCGTGAGTGTGTCCGCAGAAAATGCGTTGCGCGTGGTGCTCGCGCGCGTAGGCTAGCGCTCCGCTTGCCACTTTCGACGACATGCGCAGCCAGCGGGTGTTCAACCGGTCCAGCAGGCGCGACAGCGGAGTCCCTTTCAGGTCGAGCTTCTGCAGCCAGAGATAAGCGAGCGTGCCAAACAGATAGTTGAAGCGAACGTTATTGACAACGAAGCGATCGAACTGGTGGCCGTGGATCGCGATGTGACGCAAGCCTGCGTATTCCCACTCGTATTCCTGAAAAACTTTCACGCCGACCAGGTACGACATGATGTCGGTGAGACCGTGGTCGTGGTTTCCTTCGACCCAGACTACTTCGACGTTGCGCTTGGGATTGGAGAGTTTGCGGATCGTGCCGAGAAACTGCCAGTGTTCTTTCTTGAGGCGTCCGAAGTTGAGGTCGGCAAAGATGTCGCCAAGGAGGATGAGACGACGGAAGGAATTTTCCTTCAACATACGGTTCGCATCGCGGGCACGACTCATCTCCGCGCCAAGATGCACGTCCGAGAGGATCAGCGTGTCATAGACCTGCTGTTCCATGCACCAATTGTGGTGCAGTCGTGTTACAGCAGGATGAAAGGCGCGTTAATAGTTGCGCGCAGTGGTAACCCTCCAGTAACCGAGTGCAACGCCGTTCCGGCGCTGCAAGCAAACTCTCGGGATCAAAAGGTCATCTGATTGGCAGCGGAGAACGGTATGGCTGCCAAAAAGGAAGCGGCGAACAAGTCTGGGAAGAAACGAGTCAATCGTTGGGTGGCGAAGGTGAAGACGGTCTCGACCTTTCCGCCGAAAGGCCTCTTCACAAAGAGCGCGCCGGAAATTGCGCGCTCGCTGGCCTCCAAGAAGGTGTCTCCGAAGGGCGCGGCGTCGGGAATGCGCATGCTGACGTACTTCATCAATCGCGGGGGCAAGGGGTTATCAAAAACGCGGCGCGCGGAACTCGAAAAAGCAAAAGCGCTGTTATCGAAGCGAGTGGCGACGGAGCGAGCAGAACGAGAACGAAAGAAAGCCGCTTAAAAGCGGACAAGTCCGATGGACGCCCCGGGACAGTATACTTTCTGGCGTTAACCGTACGTCGCTCCGTGCTTCATGCTTAGACAAATCCTGCGAAGAGCCAGCCGCGGTGTGGTGCTCAAGCGGCGATTACCTGTCGAATTTGGTCGTGCCCCGATGTTCGTATCGCCCGAGGCGATGCTTGGATATTGGCGGCGCGATCTCGGAAAAGTTGATCCCTATCTGCTCTCAATGGTTCGGACGCTGGTACGCCCGGGGATGACGGTCTGGGACATCGGCGCCAATGTCGGCCTGTTTTCTTTTGCTGCGGCGGCGACTGCCTCCCGCGTTGTTGCAGTGGAGGCCGATACTTGGCTTGCGAATCTTGTGCACAGATCGTCGCTGATCAACGGTTTACCGGTAACTGTTTTGCCGGCAGCAGTGGCAGGCGAGTCCGGGGTGGTCGAATTGCACGTCTCGAGCGAAGGCCGCGCCTCGAATTCGCTGAACGGAGACGGTCCTGCGCAAACTGTGGTTGCAGTCACGCTCGACTGGATGCTTGAGCGTTTTCCCGCACCACAAGTCGTGAAGATGGATGTTGAAGGAATGGAGTACGAGGCGTTGAAGGGCGCTCAGAAGCTGTTGCAGATGAAGCCAACGATTCTGTGCGAGGTTACCGACAATCACGAGGCGGTAGGTCAGTTGCTTCGATCGGCCGGGTACACGTTGTTCGCCGCGGGCGTGGCCGAGCGGAAACCGATCTGGCGTCCGTCGATTGAGACGCTGGCGGTAGCAGAGGGTGTCGAGGTGCCAGTCGCGCGTTAAGAACCGTCGAACCACAAAGCTCGCAAAGTTTTGCAAAGACCGCGAAAAATAGTAGCCCGGTAAAAAGCAAACATGCCGCGCATTGGACGCACGATTCTTCCTCGCATTCGAAAGTCATTTGAGGATCGCGGCGTTCTAGTCACGTTGGCGCGTAGCGTTCTTCTGCCGTTTCATCTATTGCGCGAATATTGGGCCGCACGGGCGCTGCCACGGGACCGTCGGACCAGCGGGTTTGATCGGATGCATGATGTTGATACCGAAGGGGACTTCGACGGGTGGACTTATCTCAGCGACCTCAACATTGCGTCTCCGAATTGGATTCATGGCAAAAACTACGCAGCAATCGAGCCCGAGCGATTTCGGACGTTGATGGCGGCGCTGCCCGTCGATTTCCCTAAATTCACATTTGTCGATTTCGGATCGGGAAAGGGTCGGGCACTGTTGCTCGCATCGGAGTATCCGTTCAGAAAGATTTTAGGGCTCGAGTTTTCGGGCGAGTTGCACGATGTGGCGGTTGCCAATATTGGTCGCTTTCGAAATGACGCGCAGAAATGCTCGCTTATCGAATCGCGAGTGATGGATTTCGTGGAGTTTGAATTTCCTGACGAGCCTCTGGTGCTCTACTTCTTTGACCCGAGTGACGAGAAGGTGATTGGGCGGGTGATGAAGAACCTGGAGCAGTCGGCGCGGGAGCATTCTCGGCAAGTTTATGTCGCATATGTTGGACCACGAGCAATGGAATTAACGCAGGTTGCCGGTTTTCTGGAATCTGTGGTGATGGACACAAGCAGGCAGTTTGCGGTGTATCGGTCGAGATCCAAGAATTGAGAACATCACCGCCGCTAGAGGCAAGCGGCGATAAGCGTTCGCGCTATTCGTTCATTTCGCTTGAGTAGGTGGAACGTATTCGGGCGGCGGAGCTGCGCCTTCGCCGAAGAAAAACTGGTCCATTTGTTTGACGATGACTTCCTGGTCTTCGCGGCGGGCAGGATTCAAGCGGTATTCATTCAGCAGCATCTTGCAGTACTCGGTCCATTGCTTCCAGGCTTCCTCGGAAACGTTGTCGTAGATTTTGCGGCCGAACTCTGTGTCGAAGGGTGGCTCGTCGAGGCCGGGGAGTTGTTTCTTCAATTTGACGCAGAAAAAGCTGTGGTCCGACATGCTTTTTCTCCTGTGCGTGAAGGGTGATTATCTCATGGGAGATGGGCCAGTTGTGGGCATGACGGCCTTGCTTAGGCACCAGTTCGAGGTGACGCCGAGTTTTTGACGGGCGATGTGCTGACTAGGTGCGCTTGATTCTCGGCGCTCGATTACGGGAGACAAGAAGTTGGAGCAGGCCCCAAAAGACCGTCGCGAAAACAATGCTTCGGAGAACTGCGAAGACCACGCTGGTTCCTCCGGGGAATCTTGGCGTCCTCGAGACAAAGTGGAAGGAATTTCTTGCCGTTTTCCCAGGCGAGCGCAATCTCTTTGGCGATGTTTTCTGACTCCATCGCAGTGCGCGAGATCATGAGGATCACTGTCTTACAAGCGTCAATGGCGTTGACGATTTCTTCACCCCATCGCTGGGCGCCATCGATTCCGCCCTGATCAATCCAAGCTGCGACACCGGCGGAACGCAAGCGCTTGACGAGTTGCAGGACCTGAGGGCGATCCAAGCTGGAATAGCTGACCATGACTTCGGGAGCCATGATGCGGCGGGCAGAAATTGGCTGCGGGTCGATTGGGGCCATGCGCAACGACAACCTAGGAAACTTTCGGGGAGGGAGACGCTAGAAACAGCGCGTGCTGCATTGTCGCTTGGGCGCTACGGGTAGTCAAGAAATTGCGAGGCGCCTTGGGAAGTGAGGGATTGCTCGGTACGGAGCGATTTACCGCGCGGAGGCACCGCGGGCGCGCGACGCCGTCAGCGCATTCAGTTCTGGCACTGACTTGGGCTGGGTCATCGTGCGTTCAGGCGGCAGGATCCCGAGATTGATGGCCTTAACCAGCATGTCCATAGCGAGCGAAGTGATGGGTGGGACGTAGACCGTAGCGGCCAATGTACCTTGGCGAACCCAACTTTGTCCGGTCTTGGGCATGCCATCACAACCAGTGAATGGAACCTTCAACCAGCGTTCGCGCTCTTCTCCAACCATTTGTTCCTGAAACGCCTTGCGCGCCCCCATGGCCATGGAGTCGTCTTGCGCTCCGATCAGGTCAATGGGGGTCTCACGGTTGGTCGAAAGACGAAGCCATGCGCTCACGGCTTTGTAGGCGCTCGCTTCGGTCCACTGGCCCTTAATCATGCGAACTTGGAGGCTTCGTGGCTTGGTTTCATTCATTCCAGCCGTGCGTTGACGGGCTGCCGATTGCTCGTTTGGCCCGTGAATGTAAAGTGCGTTGCCACCCTGTGGCGCGAGCGCAGTGAACTGTCGTCCCTGAATGCGTCCGATCTCTTCATGGTCCGCGCTCAAGGCGAACACGGGAACTTGATAACTGCGGCGCAAGTCTCCGATGTAGTCAACCTCGCGATTCATGATGACCCATCCGATGCCAGCGGAGGCCGCCGCCCGCGCAACCTGCGGAAGCGCAGTGGATCCTGCTGGTTCGAGAATAATGGCGTCGGGGTGCGGGTTAGAGGATGACTGGATAATCTTCAGAAGTTGCTGGCTCTGGGTGATGCCGTCATCATCTGCGGCGATGATTTGCACATCGACATCGAGACGGCGCGCTGCTTCCTGTGCGGCAACAGCCTGCTCGATCTGATAATCGTTCGTGTCGTTCGTGAGAGAAACGAGAAACCGCAAACGCTTCATGGGATCGCCTTGGGCAAAATCATAACGCTGAAGTCACATGGTTTCACGTGACGAGAGTAACGTCGGGGAGACGGCTTCGGGCCCCAGGGCTCCAGGCCTCGGGCCTAGTACTTCAACGTATGTCTCCTGGCGGTGTGGGTATGGGTGTGGGCTGGCTTATGAATTCCTTGTCAATGCGCTTGGTGATTGCGTCGCGGATGGTACGGAAGGCGGAGAGTTTTTCGTCGTGGGATCCTTCAGCTGCGGCGGGGTCTGGAAAACTCCAATGAAGATGCTTGAAGGTGCCCGGAAAGATTGGACAATGCTCTTTGGCGTTGTCGCATACGGTGACGACGTACTGGATGGGCGTACCGAGATATTGGGCGGCGTCTTTCGATGTCTGACGGGAGATGTCGATGCCGATCTCATGCATGACTTCGATGGCGAGAGGATTCACTCCCTTGGGGGTAATGCCTGCACTCAACACCTCCAGGCGATCGTTCGCACGATGGCGAAGATATCCCTCTGCCATCTGGCTGCGGGCGGAATTGCCGGTGCAAAGAAACAGGACTTTTGGTTTCATCGTCCGGGAACATCCCACAACATCATTCTGGCTTGCGACCGTGGAGTTTGATAGAAGCCACGGCCTTGGCCGCGACCCGTTGAAGTTCCCTTCTGTCGGCCGTGAGATCTCCGGGGGCAATGGCATCCGCCAGCTTTGAGCCGTGAGCAATGTGGGGGATGGTGATGTCTGCGAAACCCGCTTCGAGGGCGATGCGCACATAATCGTGAAGCAATTCAGCGCCGGAGATACACCCGACGTATGCGCTTACGTCCCGGCGGATGTGTTCGGGGAGTGCAGCCAGCAGCACGATGTCGCTGACTGCGAAGTGTCCTCCAGGTTTGAGGACGCGAAACATTTCACGAAATACGGCAGGCTTGTCAGGGCTGAGGTTGATGACGCAGTTCGAGATAACGAGATCGATGGAATCATCGTCAATGGGAACGTGTTCGATCTCACCCATACGGAACTCAACGTTAGTCGCGCCGAGTTTTGTCGCGTTTTCGCGGGCGCGCCCGAGCATGTCATCCGTCATGTCAACGCCGATGACATGACCGGACGGGCCAATCTTATTCCAAGCAAGGAATGCGTCGAAACCTGCGCCGCTTCCGAGATCAAGCACCGTCATACCGAGCTCAATCTCCGCCAAGGCAAGCGGATTGCCGCAACCGAGACCAAGATTTCCTTCTCCCGCTAGAGCAAGGTCTTCCTGAGAGTAGCCGATTGCAGAGGCAACCGTTTCTTTGGATCCACACCCGCAGCCGGAGCGTTCGCCGCGGGCGATTTCGCCGTACTTTTCCTGGACTACATGAAGGACTTCAGAAGTATCCATGAATTTGCCTCGATTTACATATGCCTGAGCGAATATAATTCTTGTCTAAATATTCGTCAAGGCATATATATAAATACGCTAAGCGGAATAAAAAGGATTGTTGGATGAACCTTGAGTTGCTCTTTCGAGCCTTGGCGGACCGTACACGATTGAGGCTTTTGAACCTGATGCGCGATCAGGAGGTGTGCGTGTGCTATTTCGTGGAAATTCTGCGAGCGAGCCAGCCGAAGATATCCCGACATTTAGCCTACCTGAGACGGGCGGGAATCGTTTCGGTGCGGCGGAGCGGGACATGGATGCATTACCGAATCACGGTTCCAAAGGACGCAGCAGCGGTGGGAATTTTGCGAGGAGTTCTTGCGGCACTCGCGGACGACCGTGAAATGAAAAATGATCTGCTCCGGCTGGAAAAAGCATGCTGTACGCCAGCGCGGTTTGCGCGGTTGCAGGGTGCTCCGATGCCAATGCCGGCGACGGGTGACGCGAGGCAAGGATGAGAGTGCAGCCGATCGTGTCTGGATTTTCGGAGTTGTTCGCGAGGAGCTGAAGGGGTACTACCTTTTGCCGCGGAACTGAATAATTTTCCCCCGGTCGCGTTTGGATGGTCTACCCGCCGGCAATTGTTCAAACTGGTTAAAAGCTTTGCGCTCGGCTGCAACCTTCTGCCGTTGCTCGCGGCTGGCGTCGGTTTCGCGGTAGAGCGTTTGAGCGACTGCAGCTGGTCCGCGGATTTCGCTCAGCAGCAATACTTCCACGAGAAACTCACCACCTTCGTTGGAAACGCGCAGCATGTCTCCGACGTGAACGTCTCGCGCGGGTTTGGCAAGTTGTCCATTGGACTGAATCCTACCGAGCTCGCAGGCACGCGCTGCAAGAGCGCGCGTCTTGAAGAATCTTGCGGCCCAGAGCCACTTGTCGATGCGGACGCTTGTCATGACTAGTTCCCTGCAGGTTCAGCAACGCCGAATTGCCGACGGTACGCGCTCGGAGACACGCCTGTGTGACGCTGGAAGAGTCCGCGAAAGAAGGCGACATCCTGATAGCCGACGGCTTCGCTGATTTCCTGCATGGTGCGATGGTCGCTTTCCAAAAGACGTTTGGCGGCTGCGATGCGAAGCTTTTGCAAGTAGGCTAATGGGCTGTCGCCAGTCGCCTCCTTGAAGCGTCGAACGAAGTTGCGCAGGCTCATGCCGACGCGACGCGCAGGCGCTTCAAGCGGGAAGGTCTGGTGAAAATTCTGGTGCAGCCA
>Ga0105242_10003248_pt1 | contig 12684 bp, 12 predicted proteins | sample KBSM24metaG_FD_81521 | JGI IMG/M metagenome (GOLD analysis project Ga0105242, IMG submission 81521) | Miscanthus rhizosphere microbial communities from Kellogg Biological Station, Michigan, USA - KBS M2-4 metaG | ecosystem: Host-associated > Plants > Roots > Rhizosphere > Soil | place...
CGCCGCCGCGCCGCGGAAGCGTGCGAAGAGCGGCGCAACGAGCGTCATCATCGTGCCGATCAGGATCGCGATCACCGTCATCATCCGCCCGCCGAGGGCGTCGTAGAGAAGAGTCGCCATCGGAAAGAACACGATTGCCGCGGACGTCGCCGCGACAGCGCTGATCGTCGTCTCGTTGGCCCGCGCGAGCGCGCAGATCGTCACCGCGAGCGCCGGAACGAGAAAGAGAAAGCTCACGCCGGTCAGCGTGAGCGCGAAGACGAAGGCGATCGCGTGCCACACGATCGCCGCGCCGAAGAGCAGCGCGCGCTCATCGCTTCGCCGGCGAAACATCGCCGCCGCGAACAGCGCGGCCGCGATTCCGATGAGCCACATCGCCAGCACCGACGGCAGCGGATGCGCCACCCAGTTGATTCCCTCGCTTCGCAAACGCGCCAGCCAGCTCACCGCGGCGCCGGCGAAGACCGAGAGCAGGATCGCGGTGAACGTCATCAGCACGCCGAACGTCATCGCCCGCGGATTCGTCTGTCGCGCCGCGACGATGAGCAGCACGAGACTGATGACGACGACCCAGATCGTCGCGCCGGCGGGCCACCAGACCAGCGCGAACTGGAGGACGTCGAAGTACGAGGCGTCGTCGCCGCTGCGCGCGTCGAGATCGGCGCCGGCAAGCGCGCGCGCGGTCGCGAGGAGGTTGTCGCCGTGATGCTGGATCGTGCGCGCGTTCACGTGCGCGAGATCATCGAGCGGCGTGTGGTACCACTTCACGCCGCCGATGGCGGCGAAGTTCACAGCCGCTTTGCCGGCCTGCTTGAACACGGTGACGTCGGTGTCGTTCGGCAGGAGGTTATAGATCGCGTAGAAGAACGACGTCGCGTGCGGACGGTCGAGGCCGCGCGCGAGATGGCGGATGAGCCAGCGGTTGTTGCGGCTCGTCTCGAACATGTTGCTCGGGCCGTACGTGCCGCGGTTCTCGACGTTGATCATCACCTTCGCGGCGCGCGAGAGCGATTCGTCGGCGACGAAGGCCTGCGCGCCGAGGAGGCCGCTCTCTTCGCCGTCGGTGACGAGGAACGTGATTGGATTGCGGTGGCGCTCATCGCGCACCGCGCGCGCGATCTCGAGGAGCGACGCGACGCCGACGCCGTCGTCCGATGTTCCGGGGCCGGCGCCGACGGAGTCGTAATGCGCCGCCAGCACGACAGCATCGCCGGTTGCGCCCGGACGGTGGGCGATGATGTTCTCGACCGTGCCGCACGCCGGCATCGCGTTGCACGCGAACCGGCGTTGGATTGTTGTCTCGTAGCCGTCGCTGCGGAAACGAGCGACGATCCGATCGCGGACCCGCGCGTTGGCCGGAGTGGCCATCGGATGCGGAACCTGTTCGGCGAGCAGCTCGCGCAGGATCGCGATCGCGCGCGCGGACGAGAACTCGTCCGCCGGCGCGCTCGCGGCTTTGGGCGCCGGTCCCTGCGCGCGCCAGATCGCGAGGAGGAGGATGGCGAGAAGAGGGAGAACGATCGCGGCAAAGCGGCGCATGTCGCGGTGCATTCTCGCGCAACTCTTGCCCGTTCGCTCCGTATGAACACCTCAGATGGAGGTGTTCCCATGAAAAAGCTGCTCGTCGCGACGTTCGCAATCCTCTTCGCCGCCGGTCTGAGCGCGGCTACGCTCAATGAAACGATCGATCGCACGCTCGACGTCAAGCCGGGCGCCACGGTCACGCTGACGAACGTGAACGGCCGCGTCACCATCGGCTCGTGGGACCAGCCCCGCGTCCACATCGTGGCCCTGAAAGAGGTCGAAGGCGGACGCGACGAGGCGCGCGAGGCGATGAAAGCGATGCGCGTCGAGATCGTTCCGAAGGACGGCGGCGTCTCCATCACGACCCACCACCCTCGCCGCGACGACGGATTCTCCTCCATCTTCGATTGGTTCCTCGGCAATCACGTCGAGGCGCAGGTGCGCTACGAGCTGACCATCCCGCGTTCGATGAATCTCGATGTCAGGACCGTCAACGGATCGATTCACCTGACGGAAGTGAACGGCCACCTCGAGCTCGACACGACGAACGGGAAGATCGAGGTCAAGCGCTGCTCCGGTTCGATCGACGCGGCGACCACGAACGGCGGCATCTACGCGGAGCTCGTGCGCGTGGCCAAAGGCCAGCCGATGCGCTTCGAGACCACGAACGGCCGCATCGACATCGCCGTCCCGCGCGACCTCGCCGCCGACATCGAAGCCGGAACGACGAACGGCTCCATCAGCACCGACCTGCCGGTCGAGACGACGCACTTCAAGCGCAACTCGCTGCGCGGCACGATCAACGGCGGCGGTACGTCCATCCGCCTTCACACGACCAACGGCGGGATCTCGATCAAGACGCGGACTTGATTTTGGACTGCGGCAGCGCAAGCTGCCGCTTTCAACACCGCCGGCGAAGCCGGCGGAAGCGGTTCTGCTGCGCCCATCCAAAGCGGCGGCTCTGCCGCCGCAGTCCATACATGAACACGATCGCCGGCACGCGCAGAAAGCGGAAGATGTCCACCGGCGCGGCGGGCACGAGGTTCATGGTGGCGGCGAGGAACGCTTCGCGGATCATTCGGGAGTGATGTACGCCGCCGTGATGCCGCCGTCGACCAGGAAGGTCGAGCCGTTCACGTATGACGACTCGTCACTGGCAAGGAACAGCGCGGCGTTGGCCATCTCTTCCGCGCGCGCGAAACGGCCCGGCGGGATATGCACGAGGCGGCGGTTGCGGCGCGCCGGATCGGCCAGCAGCTCCGCGAGGAGCGGCGTTTCCACCGGACCGGGACAGAGCGCGTTGACGCGGATGTTCTGCCGCGCGAACTCCACGGCGATCTCGCGCGTCATCGAGAGCACGCCTCCCTTGCTGGCCGTGTAGGCGATCTGCGGCACGGCCGCGCCCACGATCGCGACGAACGACGCCGTGTTGATGATCGAGCCGCCGCCCGCGCGCAGCAGCGCCGGGATCTCGTACTTGCATCCGAGGAACACGCCCTTGAGATTGACGTCGATGACGAGGTCCCAGATGTCTTCCGGCGTCGTCGTCACCGACTCGTCGCTCGCGTGAAAGATGCCGGCGTTGTTGAACGCGACGTGCAGCGCGCCGTACTGCTCCTCGGCGAAGCGCACCATCCCTTCGGCATCCTTCGCCTTCGAGACATCGGCCGCGAATGCCCGCGCCTCTCCGCCCTCCGCGCGAATCTCCTCGACCGTCGCTTCCGCATTTTTCAAATCGACGACGACGACTCTCGCGCCTTCACGCGCGAAGAGGAGAGAAGACGCTTTTCCGATTCCCGATCCGCCGCCGGTGACCAGGGCCACCTTCCCGTCAAGCCTGTTCAAAGTATCTCCTCCGCTCCCAATCCGTGACCGCGGCCGCGAACTTGCGCTGTTCCGTTCGGAAGAAATGCAAGTAGTGCTCGACGACCTTCTCTCCGAACGCCGCGCGCGCGAAGGCGCTCTTCTCCAGCTCGCGGATCGCTTCCGGCAGCGAATGCGGGACCTGCGGGAGGTCCTGCGCGCCGTACACGTCGCCCTCGAACGCCGGCGGCGGCTCGGTCTTGTTCTCGATGCCGTCGAGTCCCGCGGCGAGCGTCGCGGCGAAGGCGAGGTACGGATTCGCGTCCGCGCCCGCGGTGCGGCACTCGATGCGCAGCGACGAGCCGTGTCCGACGATGCGGAATCCGGCGGTGCGGTTGTCGTGGCTCCACGCGATTCCGGTCGGCGCGAACGATCCCGCGACGTAGCGTTTGTACGACGACGGATACGGCGCATAGAACGGGAACAGCTCGCCGATGTGGGCCATCCATCCGCCGAGGAACCAGCGGAAGAGGTCCGACTCGCCGGCGAACAGCGCCTGGCCTTCCGGACTCCAGAGGCTCATGTGAATGTGGCAGCTCGAGCCCGCGTAGCGCTCGTCCCACTTGGCCATGAACGTGATCGCGTGTCCGCTCTGCCAGGCGATCTCCTTCGCCGCGTGTTTGTAGATCGCGTGGCGGTCGGCCATCTCCAGAAGATCGGCGTAGCGGAGTCCTATCTCCTGCTGCCCCGGGCCCCATTCGCCTTTCGACGACTCGACCGGGATTCCGGAGCGCTCGAGATGACGCCGGATCGCGCCGATGAGGAACTCTTCTTTCGTTCCCTGGAGGATGTGGTAATCCTCGATCACCCGTCCGATCGGTTCGAGATTGACGAAGCTCTTCTTCGCGACGTCGTCGTATGAATCCTCGAACACGTACAGTTCGAGCTCTGACGCGCCCATGGCCACGTAGCCGCTCTCCGCGGCGCGCGCGAGCTGGCGGCGGAGAATGCTCCGCGGCGCGTACGGCACCAGGTCGTCGTTTTCTTCTTCGAGGACGTCGCAGAGCACGAGCGCCGTCTTCTCGAGCCACGAAACGACGCGCATCGTATTGAAGTCGGGCATCGGCCGGAAGTCGCCGTAGCCTTTCGCCCAGCTCGTGAATTTGTAGCCCGGCACCGGGTCCATGTCGACGTCGCAGGCGAGGAGATAGTCACACGCGTGAATGCCCCCCTCCGCCACTTCGTCGAGGAAAAAGCGGGCCACAACACGCTTGCCGACCAGACGCCCGTACATGTCCGGAAAGGCGACGAGAATTGTGTCGATCTCGTTCGCCGCAACGAGTCTCTTGAGCTCTTCGAGGTCGATTCGTCCTTGCATCTTTACAGTCCTGAGTGATGAGAGTCCTGAGTCCTGAGTCCTGAGTCCTGAGTTTTGAAATGCTCGGACTCAGGACTCAGCACTCAGGACTCTATGTCGATGTACACGCTCTTCCATTCCGTATAGTGGTCGAGTGCCTGCAGCCCCAGTTCTCGTCCGAGTCCGCTTTGTTTCATGCCGCCGAACGGGCCTTCGAGATGCACGCTGCTGCCGGAGTTGATCGAGAGGTTGCCGGTCTGCACCGCACGCGCGACGCGCATCGCACGGCCGATGTCCCGCGTCCAGATCGATCCTGACAATCCGTACAGCGAGTCGTTCGCGATCCGCACCGCTTCGTCTTCGTCGCGGAAGCGCAGCACCGTCACCACCGGTCCGAAGATCTCCTCCCGGGCGATGGTCATGTCCGGCGTGGCTTCGGTGAACACGGCCGGCGCGAGATAGCAGCCGCGCGCGCATCCTTCATCGTCCGGCCGCTCGCCCCCGGTCGCGAGCGTTGCCCCTTCCGCGCGTCCGCGGGCGATGTACTGCATCACGCGCTCCAAATGCGCGGTCGAGACGAGCGGTCCCATCTCCGTGGCGTTACTCAGCGGATCGCCGACGCGGACGCGGTCGAAGCGCTCGATGAGCGCGGCGACGAAGCGGTCGTAGAGTGATTGCTCGATCACGATGCGGCTGCGCGCGCAGCAGTCCTGTCCCGCGTTGCCGAGCGCGCTCGTGGCCGCGGAGTCGACGGCGCGCTCGAAGTCGCAGTCGGCGAAGATGAGGTTCGCCGATTTTCCTCCGAGCTCCAGCGACACGCGCTTGATGTCGTCCGCCGCGAGGCGCATGACGTTCTTCCCGACCTCGGTCGACCCGGTGAACGCGATCTTGCGCACGAGCGGATGGCGCACCAGCGCATCGCCGGCGACGGAGCCGGGGCCGGTGACGACGGTGAAGACGCCTTCCGGGATCCCCGCTTCGAGCGCGAGCTCCGCGAGCCGGAGCGCCGTGAGCGGCGTCTGTTCCGCCGGTTTGAGAACGACCGTGTTCCCCATCGCCAGCGCGGGCGCGGTTTTCCACGCCGTGATGGCGATCGGAAAGTTCCACGGCACGATGATTCCGCAGACGCCGACCGGCTCGCGGAAGGACATCAGCACGCCCGGAGCGGCGGCTGGGATGGTCTGGCCGCCGGTCTTGTTCGTCGTGCCGGCGTAGTACTCGAAACAGTTCGCCGCGAGCGCGACTTCGTCGCGCGAGTCGCGGATCGGTTTGCCGACGTTGCGCGTTTCGACACGTGCGAGCTCGTCGGCGTTTTCGCGGATCAGCGTCGACAGGCGATGCAAGAGCCGTCCGCGCTCGCGCGTGTTGATGCGCCGCCACGGGCCGCCCGCGAACGCGCGATCGGCGGAGCGCACGGCGCGATCGACGTCATCCGCGTTGCCGCTCGCGACGCTCGCCAGCGGTTCGCCGGTGGCGGGCTCGATCAGTTCTGTTTGCATCAATCGGGTGCCGGCATCTCCGTGGCCGGCTCGCCTCTCATCGTATGCCATGCAATCGCCGTGAGCACGATCGCGCCGCCGGCGATGGCGAAGAGCGATGGGCGCTCGCCGAGGAAGAGGAGGACCCAGATCGGATTGGCCACGGGCTCGATCATCCCGGTGAGCGACGCCTGCGTCGCGGTCACGTACTTCAGCCCTTTCACGAACGCGGCGTAGGCGAGGGCGATTTGAAACACGCCGAGGAAAACGAAGACGGCCAGCGACTTCGGCGTCAAGCTCAGACCGGACCACACGAACGGCAACAGCGCGAGCGCGATGAATACGTTGCCGCAGGTCACCGCCGCGCGCGCGGCGTCGTGCTCGCGGCGCAGCGAGAGGATCAGCAGCGCGAAGAAGACGCTCGAGAGGAGCGCCATGGCGTTGCCGGCCATGCCGCGGGCCTCGAACCTGCCGACGAAAAACAGGGCCATGCCGCTCATCGCCGCGAGAATCGCGATCACGTCGCGCCGCTGCATCGGCTCGCGCAGGACGAATGGCGAGAGCAGCAGCACCCACACCACCCCCGCGTATTGCAGAAAGATCGCGTTCGCCGCGGTCGTCCACTTCGTCGCGATCACGAATGCCGTCAGACAGGCGCCGTAGCTGACGATCGCCGCGAGAAACGCGGGCGTGGGCCGTACCCGCACATCGCGGCGGAACATCAGGAACAGCGTGACCGCCGCAAAGACCGATCGATAGAACGTGACCTTCAGCGGCGGATCCTCGACGGCCTTGATGCAGATTCCGCCCGTCGACCACAGCAGCGCCGCGATGACGATGTAGAGGATTCCGGTACGGCGATCGTTCATGTAGGAGTGCGGCGGCAAAGCCGCCGCTGCGGCAGCTTCGCTGCCGCATCTTAAAGCGGCGGCTGACGCCGCCGCACTCCTAAATCAGTTCTCGATATACGACCCCCGCTCCAGCTTCGACCGGATCTCGCTTTCCGACGGCGGGCAGGGCAGGGGCTCCGCGGGTTGCGGAACGACCATCGCGCATTCGCGCACCAGTTCAGCGAGCGTGTCGATCTCCAGGGGTTTGTTCAGCACTGCGTTCACCAGCGCGGGATCGAGGAACGCGTCTCCGCTCGGATCGCGCACGGCGAGGATGAATGTCTCTGCTTCGGGTCTCTGTTCGCGGAACGAGATCACGAACGCCTGTCCGGCCTCGTCCGCCATGTCCATGTCGACGACGATCAGGGCGTAGTCGCAGTTTGCGACTCTCTCCATCGCCTCATCAGCGCTCGCGGCCGTGTCGACGCCGAGCGGCTGGTAGCGCAGGATCGTGAAGAGAAGAGCTCGTAATGCGTCGTTGCTCTCGACAACCAGGACTCTCGGTTCACTGCTCATGCATGCAATCCTTTTCGGCGCGGATAAGTCTCAAAAGGCATGCCATGCATGAGGCTAATTCGACTCTTCGCGGTGACTCTCCTCGGATGCGGCCGCTCGCGGAGCGGTCTCGACGGCGCTGATGCAGCCGGCGATCGTGTCGATCAGCAACTCCACGTCGAACGGCTTGCGCAGCATGCCGATCACGAGGCCCGTATTGATCGGCCGCGGCTCGAGTCCGGCGGTCAGCACGAGCACGAGCGGCCGCGCACCGGGAGGACATGTCCCGAGATGACCGAGCACATCGTATCCGTCCATCTGCGGCATCATCAGATCGAGCAGGATCAGCGCATAGCGGCAGGTGCCGATCTTCTCCAGCGCTTCCACACCATTGCGCGCCGCATCGGCAAGGAAGCCTCGGCGCCGCAGGACGGTCATGAGGAGAGTTCGGATAGCGTCGTCGTCGTCGACGATCAGGATGCGCTTCTCAGATCTCAATGCAAATGAACTTGTGCAGCAATTTGCGCGCCGTTACTTCACCAATCGCGCGACGGCGCGAAATTCTTCACTGCCCGATCGGACGAGCAACTCGAAGAGCGCCATTTCGGTCGAGCTGATCTTCGTCCCCTCGCTCATCAGGCGCTGCAATGCGATCGATTTGTTCTGCTGCGTGCGGGATGAGACCGCATCGGCGACGACCGTGACGTCGTAGTCGGCGCCGATGAGATCGATGATCGACTGATAGACGCAGACGTGCGTCTCGACGCCGGCGACGAGCACCTGCTTCCGCTCCAGCGCGGCGAGCTGCGCCGTAAACGCGTCGCAGCGCTGCGCGGAGAAGCAGTTCTTCTCGATGGGCCGGTAGCCGGTCGTCTCGTCGAACGCATTGCGAATCGCGGCAACGGTCGGTCCGAGTCCGCGCGCGTACTGCTCGGTGAGGATCGCCGGAATGCCGAGGAGGTGGCAGCCGCGCACGAGGCGATCGATGTTCCGCACCACGTCCTCGCCGGCGTCGATGACCGGCATCAGCTTTTCCTGGACGTCGATGACGACGAGAACGGTGTTGCTGCGGTCGAGGCGTGTCATGAGACTCGGTGCAGCGGCTCCTGTCCGCGCAAACATAGCAGCACATTCGTCGCCGCGATGCGCGCCATCGCGTTGCGCGCCTCCACGGTCGCAGAGCCGATGTGCGGAAGGACGACGACGTTCTTCATCCGCAGCAGGCGCGGATTCACTTCGGGCTCGAATTCGTAGACGTCGAGTCCGGCGCCGCGAAGCCGGCCGCTCTCGAGCGCGTCGCACAGCGCGTTCTCGTCGACCAGCGCGCCGCGCGCGGTGTTGATCAGAAACGCGCCCGGCTTCATCTTCGCCAGCGCGGCGGCATCGATGAGGTGATGCGTCTCGCGTGAGAGCGGCGCGTGAATCGAGACGATGTCGCTCGTCGCGAGCAGCTCGTCCAGCGAGTCTCCGCGGCGAACGCCCACGATCTCCATCCCGAATGCGTCAGCGCGTTTCGCGACGGCGGTGCCGATGCGTCCCATGCCGAGGATGCCGAGGCGTTTGCCTTGCAGCGACGCGCCGAGCAGCTTCAGCGGCTCCCATTCACAGCGCCCGAGCGTGCGGATCTCGTGGTCGCCTTCCACGATGCGCCGCGTCACGGCGAGAACCAGCGCCATGGTCAGGTCCGCCGTCGCCTCGGTGAGCACGCCGGGCGTGTTCGTGACGACGATTCCCAGCTCGCGCGCCGCATCGATGTCGATGTTGTTGTAGCCGACCGCGAAGTTGGAGACGATGCGCAGGTTCGGATTCGACTCCAGCACGCGCCGCGTGATCGGATCCTGCAGGAGCGTGATCGCCGCGTCCGCGTCGGCGAGAATGGTGATCACATCGTCTTCGGTGCGGTTGTGTTCCGTCGGATGTTCGATCACATCGAACTCGCCCGCGAGAATCTCGCGAGCGATGTTCGGAAACGCGGCGGTGAGGACGACGGTGTATTTCAATCGAGAGTGTCATCCTCCAACGTGGCGACGGCGAAGATCCTTCGCTTCGGGCCGTGGTGTCATTCTGAGCCGCGCAGACGGCGAAGGACCCCCGGCGATCTTGCGCTGAGCGTTCTTGCGCCGGGGGTCCTTCGCTTCGCTCAGGAAGACACCCGTTCGCATCCCGCGCTAGTGTCGCACGGAGGAGCGCCGCGTGCGGCAGTTGAGGTAAATTCGCATTGATGCGAACCGAGATTCACATTTCAGCGCTGCGCAAGAACTTCGGTCCGGTGACTGCCCTCGACGGCCTCGATCTCGACGTCGGCGAAGGCGAGATGTTCGGACTCCTCGGGCCGAACGGCGCCGGCAAGACCACGACGGTCGGCATTCTCACCACGCGCGTCCGCGCCACTTCGGGAGAAGCGGTCGTGGCCGGAAAGAACGTCGCCACCGAGGCGGTCGAGGTGCGCGCGCGCATCGGCGTGGTGCCGCAGAAACCGAATCCCGATCTGCAACTGACCGTTCGCGAGAACCTGCTGTTTCACGCGACCTATCACGGCATCCCGCGTCCGGAAGCGACGCGCCGCGCCGACGCGTTGCTCGAGCGCCTCGACATCGCCGACAAAGCGAACGTGAAAGTACAGACGCTCTCCGGCGGGCAGCAGCAGCGGATGATGATCGCCCGCGCGCTCACGCACGAGCCGCGCGTGCTGTTCCTCGACGAGCCGACCGTCGGCCTCGACCCGCAGGCCCGCCACGGCGTGTGGGAGATTCTCCGCGAGCTGCGCGCGCAGGGCCGCACGGTGGTGATGACGACGCACTACATGGAAGAAGCGGATCAGCTCTGCGACCGCGTAGCCATCATCGACAAAGGAAAACTTCTCGCGCTCGACACGCCGGCGGCGCTGCGCTCGCAGGCGCCGGGGGAGACGATCGTCGACGTGACGCTCGACCGCCCGGTCGACGGAGAGCCGCCGCCGCTCGCCGGGGTCACGCGCGCCGAGTCCCGCGGCCCGGTGCTGCGCGCCTACGCGCCGAGCCCCGCGGCCGCCATCCCGTCGCTGCTCGCGTTCGCGGAGTCGGGCGGCTACGTCGTGCGCGACATCCACCTCTCGCGTCCGAGTCTCGAGACGCTGTTCATTTCGCTCACCGGGAGGAAGCTCGCATGAAGCTGCGCATTTTCGGAGCGCTGCTGTTGCGCGACGCGGTCGTCGCCAAGCGCGACGTCGCCGGCATCATGATCCGCACGATGCTCCAGCCGATTCTCTTCACGTTCGTGTTCGGCTATCTCCTCACGCACGTCGGCGTCATCCCGCGCGCGTACACGACGATGATCATTCCCGGCATTGCCGGACTCTCGCTGACGATGGCCTCGATCTGGGCCGTGGCCATGCCGCTGATCGCCGATTTCGGATTCACGAAGGAGATCGAAGACCGCTTGCTCGCGCCGGTGCCGATCGAGTTGATCGCGATCGAGAAGCTCACCGCGGGAATTCTTCAGGGCGCGCTCACCGCCCTCTTCGTGCTGCCGCTCGGACGCCTGATCATGGGACCGATTCCCGGTCTCTCGCTGCAGAACCTTCCGCTGCTCGCGCTGATGGTGATTCTCAGCGGCGGCGTCTTCTCCGCGTTCGGCCTCTTCCTCGGCACGGCCATGCAGCCGCAGCACATCTCGCTGATGATGCAGGTCATCTTCGCGCCGATGATCATGTTCGGCTGCACGTACTATCCGTGGCGCAGTCTCGACGCCTTTCCGTTTCTCAAGTACGCGGTGCTCATCAATCCGCTCGTGTACGTGTCGGAAGGACTGCGCGCGGCGCTGACGCCGTCCGCGCCGCACATGCCGCTCGCGGCGATTCTCGGAGCGCTCGTCGCGATCACGCTGCTGCTGCTGTGGGCGGGAATGCGCGGATTCCGGCGGCGCGCGATCGGATGATCAGTGCCCCGCGGAGCGCCGTCGCGAGGGACACTCGAATTCGAGAATGTCGAGCGTGTGAGCGCCGCCGAGAAGAACCGGCGGTTTTCCGCGCTGCATACGCACGGCGGCGATGGGAACGGTACCATCCGAAGCGACGTTGTTCGCCATCCAGTTTCCGACGAGCTGCAGCCCGCCCGGCGAGCCGCTGTAGACCGATACTCCGGCGTCGGAGCTGATGGCCAGGTCGTCGATGCCGTCGGCATTGAGATCGGCGGCAGCGAAGTCCATGTCGAACCTCGTGGTCAGCTTCGCATGCGCCTTGAATCGACCCGACGCGATCTGCTCGAAGTAATAAGCCGTGACTTCACCGAAGTACGACACATCTCCGTCCGCGACGACGTCGAGATCGTGATCGCCGTCGAAATCGCCGACTTCGATACTGTTCCATCCGCCGCCATCGATGATCGTTTGCGTAGGGCCCAGCGCGTCGCCGCCGGCGCCGGGGAGAAGAACGATCTCGCCGCCGGTCTTGAATCCGACGGAATAGATCATCTGTCCGCTGCGCAGCACGAGCACGTCGTCGCGGCCGTCGCCGTTGATGTCGCGCACGACGATCTGCGACCACATGCTCGTTCTTGAGAATTGATGGACGGGCACGGAGAACCCGCCGACGACGATCGAGAGCCGGTCGTATTCGGCGTAAACGAGAGATCCGTGGAAGATGCCCGCCGCCTGCACCGGCCATCTCGTCGGATACGTCGCCGCTTCTGTCCACGTGCCGCCGCGGTTGGAGAAGACGCTGATGCCGCTCTTCGCCCATTTCCGCGTAGCGACGATCTCGATCCCGGGCTCCGGAAGAATGTCGCCCACCGCGCTGATGTAATCCTCCGTTCCGCCGAGCTTCGTGAACGTGACTTGGTTCGGTGCGGTGAACGTTCCGACATGAGCGAGGCCGCCGATGAGCTCATCGACTCCGTCGCCGTCCAGATCGACCGCGTCAACGACTCCGTAGTACGGTTCCCCGATCCAATTCAGCGGGGCGTCGCCCTTCACGCGCAGATGTTTCCCCAGCCGGAACGTGCCGTTCCCGTTGCCGAGGACGACTGCGGTGGCGGAATTCGAAGAAGAGATGACCAGATCGAGCGTGCCGTCGCGATTCATGTCCGCCGCGGCGATGCCCTCGGGCCACGCATAATGGATGTACGGACCGACCTCGAACGCGAACACGCGCGTCAGATGA
>Ga0105242_10003249_pt1 | contig 12682 bp, 8 predicted proteins | sample KBSM24metaG_FD_81521 | JGI IMG/M metagenome (GOLD analysis project Ga0105242, IMG submission 81521) | Miscanthus rhizosphere microbial communities from Kellogg Biological Station, Michigan, USA - KBS M2-4 metaG | ecosystem: Host-associated > Plants > Roots > Rhizosphere > Soil | place: Michigan...
CGGCGGTGCGGCGATCGAGCGGGCCTCGCGCGCCTAGTCGCGCCGTGTCTGAAAAGGTGGGCGATTGGTCCTTTGCCCCGCGCGCCGCGTCGGCGATCATGGCTGCCCTGCTCCCTCGATCCGTTCGCATGATCAAGCTTCTCGCGCGACTCGCTGCCGCCTTGGCAATCGCCGTGGGCACCGTCCATGCGGCCCCGCTGTCTCCGGACGTGACCGGCTTCTGGTACAAATCGACCGAGCCGGGCTGGGGTGCTGCGATCGCGCAGCAGAACGACGTCCTTTTCGTCGCGCTCTTCCTCTACGACTCGCAAGGCCGCCCGGAGTGGCTCGTGGCCTCGGACGTGACGGATGCCGGCAATGGCATCTTCTCGGGGACGCTCTATCGGACGTCGGGCCCTTTCTTTGGCAGCACCTTCGATCCGCGCCTCGTCGGACTGCAAGCGGTGGGCACCCTCAGCGTCCGGTACGCGGTCAACTTCGGCGGGCAGGCCTCGCTTCGGCTCGACTACTCGGTGGACGGCGTGTCGGTCAGCAAGGGCGTCGTTCGCCAGACCTGGGAGAGCAACGCGACGCGGCTTCCGGGCGCGTACTTCGGCGGGATCAGCCTGTCGCTCGCCGCCGCCTCGCAGCCCTATGGCTGCCCGGCGGCGCCGGCCTTCCTGCCGCCGGGAGGCCGTCTGAGGATCAACATGGCCGCGCCAGACACCATCGCCATCATCGGCGACGAGGGCATCGACACCGAAAGCATCGTCGCCGGCACCTACGTGCAGTCTGGCCAATTCGGCCTCATTACGGGCAGCCTTTACAGCGGTCCGCTGGTGTCCCCGCCGAAGTACGCGGACGCCCAGGTCACCAACCTCGTCGTCACCGACGACGGCTTCCAGGGTCATATCCGGATCGTCAGGGACAGCTGCTCCTACGAGGGCGCCATCGGCGGGATCCGTCGATGAGCCCCGCAACCCGTCAGGCCCTGAGGTAGTCCGCCGCGATTCGCGTGCGAAGGCCCGGGTCCGGCAGCGCGCCCGAAAGCGCGCGGATGTTCTGGTGCAGGTGATCGACCCTCGAGGTCGCGGGAATCGCGCACGTCACCGCCGGGTGCGACACGATCCACTTGAGGAACGCTTCTGCCCACGAGCCGCAGTCGATTTCCTTCGCCCATCCCGGCAGCGGTCTTGCCGTGCGCGCATCGAATAGCGCGCCGCCGTCGAACGGGCGATTGACGATGACGGCCACGCCGCGGTCGGCGGCGAGCGGCAGCAGCACCTCCTCCACCGAGCGATCGTTCAGGTTGTACGTGAACTGCACGAAGTCGAGGCGCTCGCGCTTCATGATCGCGGCGAGGTCGTCGTGGCGGCGCCCGTGCGAGGTCGTCATGCCGATGTAGCGGAAGCGGCCCTCGGCCTTCCAGGCCTTGAGCGTCGGCCAGTGCGTCTCCCAGTCGAGCAGGTTGTGCACCTGCATGAGGTCGAGTCGCGGAAGCTTCCACCGCGCGCGCGAGCTCTCCATCTGGCGGCGCCCGGCCATGCCGCCCAGCGTCCAGACCTTCGTCGCGGAGAACAACGGCAGCGAGGCCGCGCGCGCGTGCTCGGCGCCGATCACCTCCTCCGACGTGCCGTACATCGGCGAGGAATCGACCAGCCGGCCGCCGGCGGAGAGGAATTCGCGCAGGACGTCGCCACGGACGCGGCGCGCCGGCGAGTCCGCCCCACCCACGTCGAACGTGAGCCAGGTGCCCAAGCCGATCGCCGGAATCCGTTCGCCGCTCGCGGGAATGGGCTTCGCGAGCGCCTCTTTCGCCTGCGCACGCGCACCCACGGCAGCGATCGCCGCCGCGGATCCGAGGAACTGCGGCGCCCGCCGCCGGTCCATGAATGCTCCCGCCCTGCCCCGATCCCCTTTAGACTACGCCGCGATGGAAACGTCCGCGCTCGTTCACTCGATCCTGCTGGGGATCGTCGAAGGCCTCACCGAGTTCCTGCCGATCTCCTCCACCGGCCACCTCATCATCGTCTCCGACTGGCTCGGCGACAACGACGAGAAGGGGAAGGTCTTCGACATCGTGATCCAGCTGGGGGCGATCCTCGCCGTGTGCTGGGAATTCCGCGTGCGCATCGGCCGCGCGTTCGCGGGCCTGCGATCGGACCCGGTGCAGCAGCGCTTCGCGGTGAATCTTTTCGTGGCGTTCCTGCCGGCGGCGGTCGTGGGGCTCGCCTTCCAGAACCTGATCAAGAAATATCTCTTCAACCCGACGAGCGTGGCGGCCGCGCTCATCGTGGGGGCGCTCGTGATCTTCGCGGTCGAGCGCTGGTACAAGTCGAGGGGCGAGGCGCGCGTGCTCTCGGTCTACGACATGTCGTGGAAGGACGCGCTGGCGGTGGGCGCCGCGCAGTGCTTCTCGCTCATCCCGGGCACGTCGCGCTCGGGCGCGACCATCATGGGCGGCATGCTCTTCGGCCTGTCGCGCAACGTCGCCACCGAATTCTCGTTCTTCCTCGCGATCCCGATCATGTTCGCGGCGACCGGCTACCAGATGGTGAAATACCGGGCGCTCCTCTCGATGGACGACCTCGCGAACATCGCCGTGGGGTTCGTCGTGAGCTTCGTGTTCGCGCTGATCGCCGTGAAGGCGCTGATCCGCTACGTCGCGCGCCACGACTTCAACGCGTTCGCGTGGTACCGGATCGTGCTGGGGATCCTGGTGCTGTGGTACTTCAAATGAATGGGGTCAGGTTCAATTTCGTGAGGCGCACGGGCTGACGAATCGGCCGCGCGCTTGAATTGGAACCTGACCCCTACGCGAGCGCCGCCTCGGCCGTATACCGCTTGATGAGCGCCAGGAGCTGGTCTTCCTGGTAGGGCTTGCCCATGTACTCGTTCACGCCGATCTCGAGCGCGTGGTTGCGGTGCTTGTCGGCGGTGCGCGACGTGATCATGATGATCGGGATGCCCCGGGTCTTCGCATCCGCGCGCACGTTGCGCGCGAATTCGAAGCCGTCCATGCGCGGCATCTCCACGTCGAGGAGGATGCAGTCGGGTCGGATGTCCTGCAGCTGCTGCAGTGCGTCCACGCCGTCCTTCGCCGCCGCGACCTCGTAGCCCTCGCGCGCGAGCATGCGGCCGGTGATCTTGCGCACCGTGAGCGAGTCGTCCACCACCATCACCAGCGCCGCACCCGACTTCTGGTCCACGACGAGCCCGGGCGCGTGCTGCGCGGCGGCCTTGCTCGGCGCCTCGAACGCGGGTTCGGCCCGGTGCACGAGCTGCACCGGGTTGAGGATCAGCACGACCTGCCCGGTGCCGAGCACCGTGGCGCCGGCGATGCCCGCCAGGCGCGACAGCTGCGGCCCGATCTGCTTCACCACCACCTCGCGGTTGCCGATGATCTCGTCCACGCGGATGGCCGCGCGCTGCACGCCGCTCTTCAGCAGCAGCACCGGGATCTGGCGCAGCGGCGTCGGCGTGTCGATCTCGCCCAGCAGCGTGAGCAGCGACCGGAGCGCGTACTTGTTGCCCTTCCACTCGATCTCGCCGCGCGCCAGGATCTCGGCGTACGGCTGGGCCTTGTATTCCTGCACCTGCTCTATCATCACCGAGGGCACGGCGTAGATCGTGGAGCCGGCGCGCAGCATCACGGCCTGCGTGACCGCCAGCGTGAGGGGCAGCGTGATGGTGAAGGTCGTGCCGCGACCGGTGGCGGAGGCGATCTCCACGCGGCCGCCGAGCGAGGTGATCTCGTTCTTCACCACGTCCATGCCGACGCCGCGGCCCGCGACCTGGCTTACTTCCTGCGCGGTCGAGAACCCGGACACGAAGATGAATTGCGCGAGCTGCGCCTCGGGCAGCTCCACGTCCGGCGCCAGCAGCCCCGACTGCACCGCCTTCTCGCGGATGCGCGCGAAGTTGAGGCCCGCGCCGTCGTCGGCCACCGTCAGCACGACCTCGTTGCCGCGCTGGACGGCGTCGATGGAGATCTCGCCGATCTCGGGCTTGCCGAGGCGCGTGCGTTCCGCGGGCGTCTCCAGGCCGTGCACGATCGCATTGCGAAGGAGGTGCTCGAAGGGCGCCGTGATCTTCTCCAGCACCGAGCGGTCGAGCTCCGTGCGCGTGCCCTTGAGCTCCAGGTTGGCCTTCTTGTCGAGCTCCTTCGCCGTTTGCCGCACGATGCGGTAGAAGCGGTCGGAGAGGTTGCCGAGCGGCACCAGCCGCACGCCCATGAGGCCCTGCTGCAATTCGCGGTTGAGGCGGCCCTGCGCGTGCAGCGCGAGGTCGGTCTCGTCGAGGTTCTTCTGCAGGCCCTGGTGAAGCGTGATCACGTCGCCCAGGCTCTCCGCGAGGAAGCGCGTGAGCTCCTGCATGCGCGAGAAGCGGTCGAACTCCAGCGGGTCGAAGGTCTCGCCGTGCTCCTCCTTCGCCTTGATGGTCGACTGCATCTGGGACTCGGACGCGATCTCGATCTCGCGCAGCTGCGCGCGCATGCGCGCGATGTTCTCGGTGAGGTCCACCATGGCGCGGCGGAAGGCGGCCATCTCGCCCTCGATGCGCGAGCGCGCGATCGAAAGCTCCCCCGCCTCGTTCACGAAGCGGTCGATGCTGTCGGCGTTCACGCGCAGCAGCGCCGAGCGCGCCTCGCGCAGCTCCGGCGGCAACGCGTCGCGCTCCGCGCGCTCCTGCGCGGCGGCGGCGATCACCGCGAGCGCCGCCGGCTTGTCCTTCTGGTGCTCGAACACCGCGGCCACCGGCACCTCGATGGGCTCGGCCTCGAGGTACTCCTCGCCGCGGGCGAGGCGCTCGAGCGCGGCGGAGAAGCGATCCACCCGCTCCTCCATGTCCTCGAACGACTTCGCTTCCGGTTGCGCCACCGCGTCCATCTCGTTCACGCGCGTCTCGAGCACGTGCGCGAGCTCGCCCAGGCGCATGAGGCCGGTCATGCGCGCGCTGCCCTTCAGCGTGTGCAGGTGGCGTTGCAGCTCCGCGGCGGGCGCGTGGTTCGAGGGGGCGTTGCGCCAGCGGCGCACGACCTCGGACACGGCGGGAATGATCTCCTTCGCCTCGTCGATGAAGATCGGCAGCAGGTCGCGATCGAGGTCGTCCTTGATCTTGCGTTGGTCCTTGCCGGCCTCGAACGACTCGGGCGTCTTCTCCTCGGCGCGCACCTCGGGAAGCTTCGCGGGCGGGAGGTCCACGGGCGCCAACGACACGGCGGGTTGCGGCGGCGCGGCCTCGAGCGCCGCGGCCGCGGCGATCGCGTCGCGCACCACACCCGGCATCTTGATGTGGGTGCCCTGGCCGGTGTGGCGCGCCTCGCGCAGCTTTTCGCGCAGCTCGCCCAGCTGGGCGATGACGTCCTCGCGCGGATAGGGCAGCGCCAGGCCGCGGATCGACTGCACCATGGCGGTCACCGCATCGACCGCCGAGCGCGTCACCGCGAGGCGGCGCGCGTCGAACTCGAGCGGCAATTCGATGGCGTCGGCGAGCCATTTCTCCAGCGCCGACGAAGCGTCGGCGAGGGACTCGAATCCGGTGGTGCGCGAGCTGCTGGCGAGCGTGTGGGCCGCGCGCATGAAGTCGGGGCTCACCGGGACCAGCGGGTCGGCCTCGATGGCGCGCATCTCGCGGTCCATGGCCGCGACGTGCTGCTCGGCCTCGCCGATGTAGATGGCGAAGAACGCGGCCGCGAGCGTGACGTGCCCGATGACCACGTCGGGCTGCGGTTGCGGCTCGGGCGTTGCTGCCGGCGCGTGCGCGACCGGTTCGTCGAAGAGAGCGGATTCGTCGAGCGTGGCGGGCGCTTCGGGCTGCGCCGCGACGGGCTGCATCTCGACCGGCGGCTGCGCCGGCGTGAGGTCGAGCGACTGGAATTCGAACGCCGGCGCCTCGATGGGCTTCGATGCTTCCTCGGCGACGGGCGAGGTCGTTACGAGGGCGTCGAGGAAGGCGAGCGCGTCACCCGACGCGAGCTCCGGCGCCTTCTCGGCGACCGGTTCCTCGATGCCTGCATGATCGGCGGCCATCGGCGTTGCCGCGGCGGTCGCCTCGGCGGGAGCGAAATCCATCTCCGCCTCGCCGCTCTTCAGCGCTTCGGCGCGGCGCGTGATCTCCACGCCCTCGATCCGTGCGCTGCCGCCCTGCTTCAGCTCGCCCACCCACTGCGCGAAGCTCTGGCGCGCGAGGTCGATGAAGGCGAGGAGCGGCGGCGACGCCGGGGTCTCGTCCTTCAGCCACTTGTTCATCACCTGCTCGCACTGCCACGCCATCTCACCCAGCTCGTCGAGGCCGACCATGCGGCCGCTGCCCTTGAGCGTGTGGAAGCCGCGGCGGATCGTGGTGAGCGACTCGCGGTCGTGCGGCGCGTTGCGAGCGGTGGAAAGGCTGTCGGCGATCGCCTGGACGACCTCGGTGGCCTCCTCGAGGAAGATCTCGAGCAGCTCCTTGTCGACCTCCGCGCCGGGCGCGTCCACGAGCTGCACCACCTGCGGCGCGGGCTCCTCGGGCGGCTTCTCGGGCACCAGGTCCTGGATCGCACGGAAGACGCCGGTCTGGTCGGGGGCAGCCGCTGCCTTGATCGCGATGAGCGCGGCCTCGCTCTGCTGCGCCACGGCCGAGTCGGCCACGACCTCGGCATCGCGCTGCAGGTCTCCCACGGCACGCTCGAGCTTCTCGCGCGCCTCGTGGCCGGGCTCTTCCTTCCAGTCCTCGTAGAGGGCCTGGACCTTCTGCTTCTGCACGTCGATGTCGAGCGGCGACACCGTCCCGGTGCGCAGCGTCTCGGATTCGGCGACGACGGGCGGCGCCTCGGCGAGGCCCAGGCGCAGCAGCGCCGGCATCAGCACCTCGCGCGGCGAGGCGGAGCCCTGCTGCAGCGCGGTGATGTAGAGGCCGAGGGCGGAGAGGCCGTCGGCGACGATCTCGGCGGCCTCGCCCGCGCCGTCGGCGCTGCCCTCCGCGAACTGCTGCACGCGCCCCATCACGGCGGCGTTGAGCGACGCCGCGTCGGCGAGCTCCATGATCATCAGCGCGCCCTGCACCTGCGCGAACTGCGCGCCGAGGGCGCCCAGCTCGTCGCGGCGCGAGGCGTCGCGGAAATAGCCGTCGAGCACCTGCTCGATGTTCTGCAGGTTCACCTGCACTTCCTGGCCCACCTGGAAGACGAGCAGCTTCTCCTGCGCGCGGCGCGTCATCTCGTCGAGGAGGCCGCCCTCGATCTGGTCCATGGGCGGCAGCGGCTCGCCCGCCATGGCGGCGCCGAGGCGATCGGTGACCGTCTTCGCCTGGCGCTGGAAGTCGCCGCCGAGCCGGAGGTAGTTCTCGAGCGCGGATTCGAGGAAAAGCAGCGCCGTGGCGACCTCGAGGGCCTGCGCCTCGGACGGCGGGATCGAGCGCGCCTTGAGCGCGGGAGCGATTTCGGACAGGCGCACCACGAGCGGCTGGACGTCGGCGTTGCGCAGCAGCGATGCGCGCTCGGCGAGCGCCGCGCCCTGCTTCGCGAACGGCTCGAGCGCCGCGCGGTTGCCCGAGGTGTACTTGAGCCACAGATCCTTCTGCTGGGCCGTCGCCTCGCGCAGCTCGCGCAGCAGCGTGGCGAGGCCCTCGTCGTCGCTCCCGCGCACCGTGTCGGGAATCGCGATGAGGGGCTCGAGCCGATAGACGTCCTTCAGCATCGTCACGCGGTCGGAGACGCTGCCCGAGCGTGCGATCGCGAGCAGCAAATCGCGGAACACGCGCTCGGCGACCTTGGAGGCGCCGTCGATGAGGCCCTTGATCTGCTGGTCGACCTTGGCGAAGAGCGGCTTGCTCGCCGGTCCCACCTCGAGGCCGCCGAAGACGAGCGCGTCGAAGAACGCGGTGACCGCGGTCCAGAACGGGCGGTTCTGGGTGGCGGCCTGGAGCGACTCGATGGCCGCGACCGCCGTGTGCATCGCACGCAAGGCCTCGGCGTTGTCGCCGCCCTTCAGCATGCGCAGCAATCCCTGCTGGTATTGCGAGCGCTGGTGCGCGAGCGCCTTGGCGAGCACCGCGTCGTCGAGCATCTCCGGCTGCGCGAGCGGCGGCAGTGCCGCGGCGAGATCGGGAAAGAAGAGGTCGCCCTCGTTGGCGTCGGAGGCGCCGCGCGCGCGGTTGAGCTCCAGGTATGGCCCGAGGAGCCGCATCGGATGATCGGCGTGCCCGGCGAGCAGCGTGTCGAGGTAAGCCGAGAGCGCGGCGATCCCCTTCTTGGCGGCGGCGACGTCGCCCGGCAGGCGCGAGGCATCCTCACCCTCGAGGAAGGCAACGAGCTTCTCCAGCTCCTCGTTGAAGCGCGTGGCGGCACCGAGGCCCACCATGGCGAGCGCGCCCGTGGCCTGGTGCAGGTGCGTGAGGATGTACTTGACCGGAGCGCGATCGTCGGCGGCCGCGGCGAGCTTGTCGAGGTTCTCGCGCGCCTGGTTGAGCGAGTGGTCGATCTCGGTCTTGACCCACGTGAGGGGGCCCAGGTCGAAATCGGTCTTGGGATTGGCAGCCATTTCTCGTTCTCGCTTTTCCGCGCGCCTTGCCGTTCGTTCTCTTTAAAGCTTGAAGCCCGACACCGAGCTCTTGAGCTCCTGCGCCACCGCCGCGAGGTCGCGGATCGAGCCGGCCGCCTGCTGCGTGCCGCGCGTCGTCTGCCGCGTGATCTCGAGGATGTCCTGCATGTTCTGGGCGACCTTGTTGGTGGCGCTCGCCTGCGTGTGCGTCGCCTGCGAGATCGTCTGGATGAGCTGGGCGAGGTTCTTGGTGACGAAGTCGATCTCGGACAGCGCCTGTCCCGCCGCGTCGGAGAGCTTCGCGCCCTCCACCACCCCCATGGTCGATTTCTCCATGGCCGCCACCGCGTCCTGCGTGTCCGCCTGAATCGTCTTCACGATCGCGCCGATCTGCTTGGTCGCCTCACCGGAGCGTTCGGCCAGTCGCTGGACCTCTTCGGCCACCACCGAGAAGCCTCGTCCCGCCTCGCCGGCCGACGCGGCCTGGATGGCGGCGTTGAGCGCCAGCACGTTCGTCTGCTCGGTAATGTCGGAAATCAGCTCCACGATCTCGCCGATCTCCTGCGAGCTCTCGCCGAGGCGCTTGATCCGCTTCGACGTCTCCTGGATCTGCTCGCGGATGTCGTTCATGCCCGAGATCGAGTTCTGCACCGCCAGGCGCCCCTTGTCGGCGGCCGCGAGCGATCGTTGCGCGACCCGCGCGCCCTCTTCCGCGGTGGACGACACTTCCGAGATCGAGCGCGAGACCTGCAACACCTGCGCGGTCGTTTCCTCGATCTCCTTCGACTGGCGCTCCGCGGCACCGAGGAGCTCGGCCGAGATCGACTGCGCGTGCGCGGTCTTCTGCGTCACCTGGATCGCCGCGTTGTTCACGCCGGCCACCAGGGTCCGCAGCTCGTCGATGGTGTAGTTCATGGAGTCCGCGATGGCGCCCGTGATGTCCTCGGTCACCTGCGCGCGCACCGTGAGGTCGCCGTCGGCGAGGTCGCCCATCTCGTTCAGCAACCGGAGGATCGCCTCCTGGTTGCGCTTGTTCTCGGCCTCGGCCTCGGCGGCGCTGCGGCGCGAGTCCGAGAGGAACACGAAGGCCATCAGGGCGAGCACCAGCACGAGGAGGCCGCCCAGCACCGCGATGGCGACGAGGCTCGCGACCGGCTTCTGGTCCTGCAGCGCTTCCTGCAGGCGCCCCACCGCCGCCTGCAGCTGCTCGCTGCCCGACACCAGCTTCGCGCCCGACTGGCGCGCGGTGACGAGCTTCTGCAGCTCGCGCAGGATCGGGCCCACGTTCTTCTCGAACTCGACGAACTGCTTCTTCAGCTCGGCGAGCTTGGCGCGCGTCTCGCCGTCGCGCAGCGCCACGATGCCGAGCGACTCGCCGCCGCTTTCGAGCGCGCGGATGATCTCGCGCAGGTCGTTGGTGTCCTTGCCGATGAGGAACGGCACCTCGGGGTCGATCACCTCCGAGCCCAGGATCTCCGCCGAGCCACGGCCCAGGCGCTCGGCGAGGAACGTGAGGCGGTTGGCGCGCAGCACCTGCGCGGGCGGCGAGCCCGACTGCGTCATCATTCCGGTGAGCTCCTGGGAGAGGGTCGCCATCTCCTCCGAGCCCACCCGGATCTGCGCGATGTTCTGCGCGAGGAGCACGAGGTCGCCCTGCGCCTTGAGGATCGCGGTGGCGGCATCCTGGCTCTCGGGCCACTTGTGCGACAGCTCCTCGAGGCGGCTCTTGATCTCCTCGTTGGTCGCCGCGCTCGGCACATCCACGCCGAACGCGAAGCCGCCGTCCTGCAGGATCTTGAGGTAGCTCTGGAACTCGTCGCGGCTGTCCTGCACCTGCGGGAACGCGCCCTGCTGGCCGCGCGCCGCGATGGCGGCCGCCTTCGCGAGGCGCTGCGTGTGGAACTGCATCTGCGAGGCGATCGTCACGTACGTCGCGTTGCGCGTGCGGCTCTGCGTGTCGATGAAGACCGCGAGGCCGGTGAGGAGCAGCAGCAGCGCCGCCGCCGAGCCCAGCACTTTCATCTGCGTCGTGATGGGCTTCGACCCGATGAGGGGAAGCCGGAATCCCGAGAAGGCCCGGCTCGCCTCGCGGGGCGCGGCTTTCGGCGCGGCCTTGGCGGCTGCGCCGCCCGCGGGCAGGTTCGTCAGGGTCGAGGACGCTGCCGAGGCCGGTCGCGCCGACTTCGAGGAGCCGCCCCCGAAGAGGCCGCCGAGGAAGGATTTGGGTTTCACCGCTTGTGCTTTCGCCATTTGACGCTCTCTCCTAGGCTCCGACTTCGAGGAATCGCTGCTCGCGCGCGAGCGCGGGCAGGTCGAGCTCCAGCCACCGCGTGCCGCCGGCGTCCGAGTACGCGGCCGCCACCCAGGCGGGCGCGTTCGCCGGACGCGACGCGGCATTGAATTGCTCCGGGTTGCGCAGGCCCAGCATCCGCGACACCACCAGTCCCGCGCCCGGCACCAGCCGGTCCGAGACGAGGATCACGCGCCGCTCCATGCCGGAGGCGATCGGGTCCCCGCCCTGGAACGCGGAGAAATCGATCATGCTGTAGAGGTTGCCGCGCACGTTCGCCACGCCGCGGAACCACGAATGCGTCAGGGGCACCGGCACCGTCTGCGGAACCGGGATCACCTCGCTCACCTGGTGCAGCGCCACGAACCAGTTGTCCGCGCCCACCTGGAAGCCCAGCTTCGACGCGAGCGCCGCGCGCGTGCCCGCGTTCCGCAGCCGCTCGGCGACGGAAAGCTGGAACTCGCGCAGCCCGGTGCGTCGCGCCATGTCAGCCCAGCGCCTTGATCTTCTCGAGCAGCTCGCTCTCCGAGAGCGGCTTCGTCACGTAGTCCTTCGCGCCCTGGCGAAGGCCCCAGATCTTGTCGGTCTCCTGGTCCTTGGTGGTGCAGATGATCACCGGGATGTGCTTGGTCTTCTCTTCCCGCGTGATCGCGCGCGTGGCCTGGAAGCCGTTCAACCCCGGCATCACCACGTCCATGAGGATGAGGTCGGGCTGCTCGCTCTTCGCGCGCTCGATGGCGACCTCGCCGCTGTCCACGAGGAGCACCTCGTAGCCGCGCTTCTTCAGCATCCCCTCCATGAACGCGCGCTCCGTCGGGGAATCGTCCACCACCATGATCTTCTTGATCGCCATTCGCTGCTCCGCTCTCGTCTCGTTGCGCTTAGGGTTGTTGGTCTCTAGGCCGGGCTACGCTGCGCGATGTGCGCCTCGACTGCGCGCAGCAGGCTTTCCTTCGTGAAGGGTTTCGTGAGGTACTCGTCCGAGCCCACCATGCGGCCGCGCGCGCGGTCGAAGAGGCTGTCCTTGGACGAGAGCATGATCACCGGGGTCTCGCCGTGCTTGCTGCTCTTCTTGATGAGCGCGCACGTCTGGTAGCCGTCCAGGCGCGGCATCATGATGTCGACGAAGATGAGGTCGGGCTGGTGGTCGGCGATCTTGGCGAGCGCATCGAACCCGTTCTCGGCGAGGATCACCTGGCAGCCGGCCTGGAGCAGGAATATCTCCGCGCTACGCCGGATGGTGTTGCTGTCGTCGATCACCATCACGCGTACGCCCGTGAGGTTCTTTGGGTCCGCCACTCGATCCTCGTGCTTCCATGCGGCGCGCACCACGGGCGAAATCCGCCGGTAAAAGTGGGCGGGCCCCGGGCTCTGCGATCGGCTCCCTGCAGCCGTCGCCGCCGCGTTCTATTTGACGCTCAGGTTATTCCTTTTGTTGAACCTAAACAACCGCTAAACCCCGCTTGTTCATCCCTTTTCCCAAGTAGGAAAAAGGCGATTTCGACTGGCGCGGGTTAGAACTCCACCATCTCGAAATCTTCCTTGCGTGCGCCGCATTCCGGGCAGCACCAGCCGGCCGGAATGTCTTCCCAGCGGGTGCCCGCGGCAATCCCGTCTTCGGGCCATCCTTCGGCCTCGTCGTAGATGTATCCGCAGGCAAGGCATCGCCAGGTCTTGTACGGCAAGGGCGCGGGCGCGCTCGAAGGCATAGGAGAAATCGAGGTGCGGTTGTTAGAATGCGGGGACGCGCGCGCTTCCTGATTTCGATGGTACTGACCCCCGGTTGGCGCGTGCAACCGAGGCCGGATTTCAAGTGTAACCCCTCGACGCGCCTCGCGTTTTTCCCCATGAACGATCCCATCCCGACCCTCCCGTCCGTGCTCACGTTCGC
>Ga0105242_10003251_pt1 | contig 12674 bp, 9 predicted proteins | sample KBSM24metaG_FD_81521 | JGI IMG/M metagenome (GOLD analysis project Ga0105242, IMG submission 81521) | Miscanthus rhizosphere microbial communities from Kellogg Biological Station, Michigan, USA - KBS M2-4 metaG | ecosystem: Host-associated > Plants > Roots > Rhizosphere > Soil | place: Michigan...
GTCAGATCGAAAGCCTGTTCGATGGCGCGTACACCCCCAGCTCAGGCGTGATCTACCCGACGCTGACTTTTCTGGAGGAAAGCGATTTGATCCAGGGCGATGCAAGCGTTCTTCAAGGCCGTCGGTTACTGGCGTGCCGAAGGCACTGAAGAAGAATGAGTCAGGGCCGGGGCTTGATGACTTTGTCCAGCCCCACCAGGCCCAGGGCGATTGCCACGAACCCCGCCAGGATCCCCCCCGCGTTCACAAAGACCTGTGGATAACCGAGGGTGCTCACATCGATGAACGGGTACTGATATTGCCCGAGCAGGTCACCGCGCAGCAGCGCATAGGCGAAGTACACCAACGGGTAGACCACCCATGCGCCGATGTGCCTGACGCGCAAGCTACCCTTGGGCACACAGCGCCACCAGTAAATAAAAAACAACACCGGCATCACATCATGCAGCAATTCGTCGGCGATGAATTGGAAGCCCGTGGGGCTCCACAAATGCCGCAGCAGCAGGTTGTACGCCAGGCTTACCACGATGATGCTCGCGGCAATCGCGCTGCTGATCCTGGGTGAATGGAAAAACCGCTTCGCGGCAGACTCGCGGTTGACCAGCGCATAGCTCAGCACCACGACTACCAGGGTGTTGGTGAGCACAGTGAAGAAACTGAAACAGTTGATCAACCCGCCCAACAGGCTGGCACCGGCTTGCCAGCGCGAATAGAAAATCAGGTACTGCTGAATCGCCAACCCTGTCCAACCGGCCAGCGCCGCTGCCGCCACATACCGCTTCATGTCATCAGTCCAGCGGGCGTTTGGTGCGCATCAACTTGACGTACAACCCTTCGACTTTTTCGCGCGCCCAGGGGGTCTTGCGCAGGAAGGTGAGGCTGGACTTGATGCTCGGGTCGCTCTTGAAGCAGCGGATATCAATGCGCTCGGCGAGGCGCGCCCATTCGTAGTGTTCCACCAGGGTGGTGAGGACGTGCTGAAGGGTCACGCCGTGGAGGGGGTCGTTGCTTGTCGCGGTCATGCCGGGCCTTTTGCAAAAAGAGGAAACACAGCCGCGCACCTTAGCCGACGGGGCGTACAGGTGGAAGCACCGCATTGAATATAGCCCCTGGGAAAAAGTTCCCCTTTTCAGCCAAAAAAGAGATGTTATATTGTAACAATAATTACCAAAATCCAGCCTTTCACTACCGTTTCAGCCTTCTCTTTTTTGCTGTTTTGCCAAGGAATGTATGATGTCCCGCTCCCCTCTCTGGCGCCTGTCCCCCCTGGCCGCCGCCCTGTTGATCAGCGCCGAAGCCCACGCCCTGGAACTACCCCCCCAGGTCATCACTGGCAACCCGCTGGGCAACGAACAACTCGCATCGCCGACCACCGTGCTCGAAGGCGATAACCTGACCCTGCAACAAAAAGGCAGCCTCGGCGAAACCCTGAACAAGCAGCCGGGCGTGTCGTCGTCCTACTTTGGCCCCGGTGCCAGCCGACCGATCATTCGCGGCCAGGACGGCGACCGCATTCGCCTCCTGCGCAATGGCGTCGGCGCGCTGGACGCGTCGTCACTGTCCTACGACCACGCGGTGCCGCTGGACCCGGTCAATGTCGAGCGCATTGAAATCGTGCGTGGCCCGGCCGCCCTCTTGTATGGCGGCAGCGCCATCGGCGGCGTGGTCAATACCTTTGACAACCGCATCCCCACCGAAGCCATCGAAGGCATCCACGGTGCCGGTGAACTGCGCTACGGTGGCGCCGACACCACGCGCAGCAGCGCCGGCAAACTGGAAGCCGGCAATGGCACCTTCGCCCTGCACCTGGACGCCAATGCGCGGGAATTCAACGACCTGAAAATCCCAGGCTTTGCCCGCAGCCGCCATGCGCCTGAGGCCGAAGATGGCCCCGGTAAAAATGGCCGCCTGGGCAACAGTGACGGGCGCCAGGACGGCGGTGCAGTCGGCGGCTCCTACACCTGGGACGATGGTTACGCCGGGCTGTCCTACAGCAGCTATGACAGTAACTACGGCTCCCCCGCCGAGCAGGACGTGCGCATCCGCATGAAGCAGGATCACTACGCGTTCGCCTCCGAGATGCGCAACCTGCAAGGCCCGTTTACCTCGGTGAAACTCGACGCCGGCTACACCGACTACGAACACCGCGAAATCGAAGGCGGTGAAACCGGCACGATTTTCAAGAACAAGGGCTATGAAGCGCGGGTTGAAGCGCGCCACCAGCCAATCGGCCCGTTCGACGGCGTGGTCGGCGCGCAAGTGACTCGCAATGAGTTCTCGGCCCTGGGTGAAGAAGCCTTCGTGCCGCAAACCGACACCAACGCTGGCGCGCTGTTTATCCTTGAGGACATGCAGGCCACCGAACGCCTGAAACTCAGCCTCGGCGGGCGCCTGGAACACACCCGTGTGGACCCGGACGCCAAAGGCAACGCGCGCTTCGCCAATGCCGACAAGGCCAATGACTTCACCGCCGGCAGCCTGTCGTCCGGGGCGGTCTACACCCTCACACCCGTCTGGTCCGTGGCCGCGACCCTGGGCTACACCGAACGCGCACCGACCTTCTATGAGCTGTACGCCAATGGCGCCCACGTCGCCACCGGCACCTACGAACTGGGCGACGCCAACCTGAAGAAAGAAAAGGCGGTGTCCAGCGACCTGGCGCTGCGCTTTGACAATGGCACCCACAAGGGCAGCTTCGGTGTGTTCTACAGCCGCTTTTCCAACTACATCGGGCTGCTGGGAACGGGTCGTACGCTAAACGACGAAGGCGAAGAAGACGCAAGCGGCATCCCTGAGTATGAATACTCCGGCGTGCGCGCCCGTTTCGCCGGCTTCGAAGCCCAGGATCACTGGAAGCTCGGCGAAAGCGCCTACGGTAAGTTCGCGCTGGAACTGTCGGGCGACTACACCCGCGCCACCAACCTCGACACCGGCGAAGCCTTGCCGCGTATTGCACCGCTGCGCTTGAACAGCGGCCTGCTATGGGAACTGGACCGCTGGCAGGCGCGCATCGACGTGGAACATGCCGCAGGCCAAGGCCGTGTGCCAGATAACGAAAGCGGCACCGATGGCTACACCACCCTGGGCGCCAGCGCGGGGTATCGCTTCAATGTGGGAAGCAGCCAGTGGCTGGCGTTCGTCAACGGTGAGAACCTGACCAACCAGACCGTGCGGTATGCCAGCTCGATCCTGCGTGACATCGCGCCGGCACCGGGGCGTAGCGTGCAATTCGGCATACGCACCACCTTCTAAAAAAACCCGCGAATCCTACCTGTGGGAGCTGGCGAGCCGGCTTGGTGTGGCAAGCGGATTTGTTGTGCGAGCGGACTTGTTGTGGCGAGCGGGCTTGCCCCGCGTTGGGGCGCGAAGCGGCCCCATTACAGACAATGTGTTTTTAACTGACACACCGCGGTGCCTGGTTTTGGGGCTGCTGCGCAGCCCAACGCGGGGCAAGCCCGCTCGCCACAACAAGCCCGATCGCCACAGGCAAGCCCGCTCGCCGCAGTTACAGTGTTCTGCCTTAACTGAACGGCATTCGGGCTTGCCACAATCACTGTTACCGAATCGGAAATGATGCATCTTGCGATTTGCGCTTTCTCTCGGCGCGTCCTCCCATTATCCTTGCCGCAATAAACTGAAACGTTTCACTCTCCGGTCGACCCCATCTTGCTGAATTCCCCTCGCAACAGAGACAGCGCTGTCTTGCACCGACCTGCGCCTGGGTATAAATCGCCCGCCTGTGGATAACCCAGTTATCCACAGAAAAACCCGAATGAACGCTGAACCAAGCCCGCGCCGAATCGTCATCTACAGTGAAGCACGGGGTTACATAATTCCAACGTAACGGAGAAACACAACTATGAGCACTGACGGTGCCTCAAGTCCAAGTCGCCTGCTGCCCAGGCTGCTTGGAGTCTTGCTGCTGATCATGGGCCTGGCCTTGCTGGCCGGGGGTATCAAGCTGACGATGCTCGGCGGGTCGCTGTACTACCTGCTGGCCGGTATCGGCATCACCTTGACCGGCCTCTTGCTGCTGGCCACCCGCCGCGCTGCGCTGGGCCTGTACGCACTGGTGCTGTTCGCAAGCACCGTGTGGGCACTTTGGGAAGTCGGCCTGGACTGGTGGCAACTGGTGCCGCGCCTGGCACTGCTGTTCGCCCTGGGTATCGTCATGTTGCTCCCATGGTTTCGCCGTCCGTTGCTGCGTGGCCAACCGGCCCCGCTGGGTACCGGCGCGCTGAGCGTGGCCGTGGTACTGGCGGGCGCCGCAGCCATCGCCAGCCAGTTCACCAACCCCGGTGAGATCAAAGGCCAGTTGGACCGCGACGCGGTACCGGGCATGGCCAGCGCGGCACCGGCCCAGGCCGATGGCGACTGGAACTCCTACGGTCGTTCCGCCTATGGCGATCGCTACTCGCCCCTGGCGCAGATCACAGCGCAAAACGCCCATAAGCTGGTCCCGGCGTGGACCTACCGCACCGGCGACATCCCCGGCCCGAACGACCCGGGTGAGACCACGGCGGAAAACACCCCGCTGAAAGTCAACGGCATGCTCTACGTATGCACCCCGCACAGCCAAGTCATCGCCCTCGACCCGGATACCGGCAAGGAAATCTGGCGTTTCGATCCGAAGATCAGCACCGAAGGTGCCGAGAACTTCAAGGGTTGGGCGCACATGACCTGCCGTGGCGTGTCGTATCACGATGACGCCGTCTACGCGTCCGAGCAGAGCCCCACCGGCAGCGCCAGCCCCGCCGTCGCGCCGAATGCCTGCCCGAAACGCATCTTCGTACCGACGGCCGACACACGCCTGATCGCCCTGAACGCCGACACCGGCAAGATGTGCGAAGACTTCGGTGACAAAGGCCAGGTCGACCTGCGTGCCAATATCGGCAGCTTCGCCCCAGGCGGTTACTACTCCACGTCGCCACCGGCCGTGACCAAGAACCTGGTGGTGATCGGCGGCCACGTCACCGACAACGTCTCCACCGACGAACCCAGCGGCGTGATCCGCGCGTTCGACGTGCACACCGGCAAGCTGGTGTGGAACTGGGACAGCGGCAACCCCGACGACACCACGCCGCTGGCCGAGGGCAAGACCTACACCCGCAACTCGCCGAACATGTGGTCCATGTTCGCCGTGGATGAAAAGCTCGGCATGCTCTACCTGCCGATGGGCAACCAGATGCCTGACCAATACGGCGGCGACCGTACCGAAGACTCGGAAAAATACAGCGCCGGCCTGACAGCCCTGGACATCGACAGCGGCCATGTGAAGTGGACCTTCCAGTTCACTCACCATGACCTGTGGGACATGGACGTGGGCGGCCAGCCTTCGCTGATCGACATCAAGACCGCTGAAGGCGTGAAGCAAGCGGTGATGGCGTCGACCAAGCAAGGCAGCATCTACGTCCTGGACCGCGCAACCGGCCAGCCGGTGGTGCCGATCCACGAAGTGGCAGTGCCGCAAGGCGCAGTCGCTGGCGACCATACCTCGCCGACCCAACCGAAGTCCGACCTGAACTTCATGCCACCGCCGCTCAAAGAGCGCGACATGTGGGGCGTGACACCGTTCGACCAACTGCTGTGCCGTATCGACTTCAAGTCCCTGCGCTACGACGGGGCTTTCACTCCGCCATCGCTGCAAGGTTCGATCGTGTACCCAGGTAACTTCGGCGTGTTCGACTGGGGTGGCATTTCCGTCGACCCGGTACGCCAGATTGCCTTCGTGAACCCAAGCTACATGGCGTTCAAATCGAAACTGATCCCGGCCGCCGATATCGCCAAGCAAGGCCCGCGCATCAGCGAAACCCAAGGCGTACAGCCGAACAAAGGCGCGCCCTACGGCGTGATCCTCGAAGCCATGCTGTCGCCCATGGGCCTGCCGTGCCAGGCACCGGCGTGGGGATATGTGGCAGCGGTCGACCTGACCACCCACAAAACCATCTGGATGCACAAGAACGGTACCGTGCGCGACAGCTCGCCCGTGCCAATCCCCCTGACCATGGGCGTGCCTAGCCTGGGCGGCACCTTCACCACCGCCGGTGGCGTGGCGTTCCTCAGCGGTACCCTCGACCAGTACCTGCGTGCCTATGACGTGAAAAACGGCAAGCAACTGTGGGAAGGTCGCCTGCCAGCCGGCGCGCAAACCACCCCGATGACCTACACCGGCAAGGACGGCAAGCAATACGTGCTGGTCATGGCCGGCGGTCACGGTTCCCTGGGCACCAAGCAGGGTGACTACGTGATGGCGTTCAAACTGCCGGATTAAGCTGTATCGGCGGCAAACCAAGGCGGCTACCCTCACAGGTAGCCGCCTTTTTCATGAGCGAAGAAAATCAAAATATGGGAGAGGCGGTGGACTGCACCCGTCGTTATAGCGGTACCCGCTCGCGCCGCATCCACATCTCGAACGCCATGGCACTGAGCGGCCGACTGATCAGATAGCCCTGGGCAGTGTCGCAATGCCACAGCTTGAGCAGCTTGAGGCTCGGCTCGAACTCCACCCCTTCGGCCACCACCTTGAGCCCCAGGTTGTGGCTCATTTCGATGGTGGAACGCACGATCACTCCATCGCCACTGGTGCTGTCGAGGTTGCGTACAAAGGACTGGTCGATTTTCAACTCCTGCACCGGCAGGCGCTGCAATTGCGCCAACGACGAATAACCGGTGCCGAAGTCATCCACCGACAGGCTGATGCCGCAACCACGCAACCGGTCCAGCACACTGAGGGCCTGTTGCGGGTTGTGCATGATCGCGCTTTCGGTGATCTCGAAAATCAACTGCTGGGCCAATACGCCGTATTGCAGCAGCAAGGTGGTGACTCGAGTGGCCAGGTCATCATCGCCCAGATCATCCACCGAAATATTCACCGACAGCTGGATCGACATACCGCGCTGTGCCCATTCACCCACCTGGCGGATGGCTTCTTCGATCACCCACTGGGTCAGGCCGCGCATGCTGCCGGTGCGCTCGGCCAAGGGGATGAATTCGGCCGGAGACACCAGGCCCAGGCTCGGGTGCTGCCAACGCAGCAGGGCTTCGGCCTGGCGCACGTCGCCCTGTTTGAGATCGAGCTTGGGCTGGTAGCAGAGGAACAGTTCGCCTTCGACGGCGGCCCGGCGCAAGTCGCGGATCAAGGTGATCTGACGTTGGTGCGCAAGGTCGCGGTCCTGCTGGTAGATCTGCAGGTAGCCTGGCAGCGCTGCCGCATCGTGACGAGCGATGGCGGCGCGACCGATCAACTCTTCCACCTGCTGGCCATCGGCGGGGTACGCAGCGATACCGATACTGACTTCGTGACGCAGTTCGTCATTGCCAATGCGTTGGGGCTCGGTGAGCAGTGCATACAGCCGGTCGGCGCGGGCCACGGCGCGGTCGATCTCGGTGTTTTCCAGCAGCAGCAGAAATTCGCTGCCGGTGATGCGAGCGGCCGTGTCGCTGGCCAACAGGCTCATGGACAGACAGCGGCTGGCTTCGCGCAGCATTTCCTCGACGCCCTCGGGACCGAAGCCTTCGTTGATCACCCGGTAGTTCTCGATGCCCAGGTACAGCAACACCACCGGCCGCCTTGCACTGATCGCACTGCCCAGGCGCTCCATGGCCAGGGCGCGGTTGGGCAGGCCGGTCAGCGGGTCATGCAAGGCGTTATGCGCCAGTTGCCGCTCGCGCACGGCGATACCGCTTTGCATGGCGTTGAAGGCGCGGGCCAGCAGGCCGAACTCGTCGTGGCTGCGCACCCGCACCGGCGTGCGGTAATCACCGGCACCAATGCGTCCAGCCGCCTCCACCAGCGCATTGAGCGGTCGTGACACACGGCGCGCCAGGAACAGCGCGCCGGCCAATGACACCAGCAGCACCGCCAGGGCAATCCCGAGGAACTGCCGGTCCAGCGGAGCAAAGGACTCCAGCGCATGGTCCAGCGGACTTTGCAGCAGCACGCGCACGTCATCGCCATCGCCATCGCCGTTATTGGCCAGCGGCAGCACTTGGCTGAGCACGCGTTGCCCGTAAAACAACGTGATCTGTGCGTCACGTTCGAGGTGTGTGTCGCGCAACAGGTTGAACACAGTGGCCTGGTAGGCGTCGGGCTGGGTGCTGAACAGCGTGCCGGGACGGCCGTCCTGCACACTGAGAAACGACACCTCAAGGTTGCTCATGGAGCGCAATTCATGGGCGAACCCTTTGTCCATGGGGAAGCCCATGACCACTCGGGCAATGGGCAGCGGGTCGAGCACTTCATCCTGCACCAGCAGGTAGGGTCGCCCGTCCATGGCCACGATCAACATTTGCAAGCCACTGCGCCGTGCCTGGCGCAACGCCGCATCGTAGGGAAACAGCTGACCGCGACTCAGCAGCGGCAAGGTACTGGCGATCACCTTGCCGTCGAGCCCCAGCACAAACACCTGGCTGGAACGGATACCGCTGCCGTGGCGGCGCACGGCGGCCAGAATCGGTGTGGCCTGGCCCTCGGCCACGGCTTGCTTGAAGGGGCCATCGGCGGTCAGCCAATCCAGCCCGTATTGCAGGCGGCGACCCCGCAGTTCCAGCAAGCGTTCGAAGACCTGGCTGCCGGTCTTCAACTGGACCTGGGCCTGGTTTTCCACAGCCTGGGAGGTGGCGGTCTTGACGGCGAGGTAGGTGGCGCCGACCACCACCAGCAGCAGCAACACCAGCACTCCGGCGATACGAGTTTGAAACGTGTGGCGCCACGCCATTGCCGTGCCCTCTGGCAGCGTTCGTCGTTTTATGCCACTGCGTCCCTGTGTCATAGCGCGTCCCTCGCGAACTGCTGACCTGGCGTCAAAAAAATATCCATCGCCGATGGATATTCAGTTTTAGCAGATTAGCTGGGAGCAAGGACAAGTGCACCCAATAAAACCGGGGACTTCGCTGTCATTTTATTGGCGACAAACGTTGGGCGGGCCGTCAGCCACGGGCGCGCATAAAGTCCCCCCAACGACGCACCAGGTAGTTGTGCTCATCCATCACCGAGTTCCACACGGCGATATGCCCCATGCGTTGCTCATAGGAACCGCCGTCGCGCACTTCGCCGATATCAATCAGCGGCAAGCCATCGCTGCCGAGCAATTCCTCACGGGCAGGTTTGCCGGCATACCAGTAATCCCATTCGGCGCTGCTCAGGTGGTCGCGACTGCGCGCCGGGTTGCCGATGTAGTAACCCTGGCGCGCCATCACCGCGCCCGGCCAACCGGACAACCACCAATTGAGATACGCATATGCCGCATCCAGCACCGCCCCCTGGGCATGCCGCGACAGGGACAGGCCGCCGAACCAGGCGCGATAGCCTTCGCGGGGCACCGCCAGACGGTACTTCACCCCCGCCCGGTGCAAGCGCATCAACGTGGGCGACCACAGGCTCTGGATATCGATGCTCGGGCTGAGCATCAATTGCGCGGCTTCTTCATCGTCCGACCAGAACGCCGCGAAGTGCCCTTCCTTCTGCTTGCGCACCAGAATGTCAGCGAGTACATCGATCTCTTCGATGCTCATGTTGCCGATGTCCTTGAACGTCGCCAGCCCGGCGCCCTGCACCGCCAGCGCGGCGTCCAGGGCGCCGATGGCGGCGTCGCTTTGCAACGCGGTGCGCGCGCTCCAGGCGGGGTCGAGCAGCCAGCCCCAGCTTTCATTGCCGTGGCTGAACCCTTCGGGCAGGCGCTCGGGGCGGTAGGCAAAGCTGTCGGCATTGTGGGTCAGGGGCAACATGCTGATGCGTTCGGTGACGGTGCTGCCGAGGCTGCCGTCGTGCTGTACGAACAGGCGCTCGCTGGGCACGCTGCCGCTGCCCAGGCGGTCATGGGCCGAAAGGCGGCCACGCTTGGGCAGGTCGTTGATCTCGTGCCACAGGGCGATGCGCCGGGTGTCGATGGGCTGGATTGCCCGCGCCGGCCACACGAAGTCGACGTTGTGGAACCACTGGTCATACAGGTCGTAGCTATCGGGCTGCATCACTGCGATGCGCTGGGCCTGTTCGACATCGTGCACCTGGTACACCAGGCGAATGCCCAACTCCTGTTCGGCCCGCACACGCAGGCATTCGAGCAGCGTTACCGACGTACCGAGCACGCGCAATGTGATCATGCAGCGAACCGCCGTGAGAACACGTCGAACGAGCGACGCAACTGCGCCGGGTCCAGGCCGCGCAGGATGAACACCAGGCGCGATTGCCGCTCGGTACCTGGCCAGGCCGGCAGGTGGACCGGGGCATGCAGGCAGTGCTGCACACCATGAATAACGATGGGGGCCAAACTTGCGTTCACGTTGAGCAGTCCTTTGACGCGAAGGATTCGTTCGCCGTGGCATCTTAGCAGCATCGACAACCAGACCCCGAAGCCGACCCAATCCAATGGCTGGTCGAAGGTCAGGCAGCACACTTGCGCAGCGCCGTGGGTGGCGGCCGTGGGTTGGTGCAGTTGCCAGCGACTGACCTCCACGGCGGGTTCGGCGCTGCGCAAGCCTTCGCCGAGCAGCAACTGGTCGCCGCTGTGGATGTCATGGGTATCGAGGATCGGCGTACCGGCATTGAGCGCCTGTAAATGCGCGCGCAGGGGCGCGCAGTCGCCTTCCAGGTCGGTCTTGCTCAGCAGCAAGCGATCCGCCGCCGCGACCTGGGCCAGCCATTCCGGGTGCAGGCGTTCTTGCAGGGCGGCGTGGCAGGCGTCGACCAGGGTGATCACCAGGCCAATGTGAAAGCGCCCACGCAGTTGCACGTCGTTGTTCAGGGTGGCCAGGATCGGCGCCGGGTCGGCCAGGCCAGTGGTTTCCAGGATCACCCGTTTGAAGGCCGGGATTTCGCCGCGCTCGCGGCGTTGCAACAGGCCGAGCAGCGCGTCTTTCAACTCGCCACGGATCGAACAGCATACGCAGCCGCTGGGCAGCAGCACGGTGTCCGGGGCCACCTCTTCGACCAGCAGATGGTCGATGCCGACGTCGCCGAATTCGTTGATCAGCAACGCGGTGTCGCCGAGGCTTTCGCCGTGCAGCAGGCGCTTGAGCAAGGTGGTCTTGCCGCTGCCGAGGAAGCCGGTGATGACATTCAGTGCGATGCTCATATTTATCTCCGCACCCTGTAGGAGCGAGCTTGCTCGCGAAAAACTCACAGGCGCCGCGTTCATTCAGGAAACACGCGTTATCGTTGACGTTTTTCGCGAGCAAGCTCGCTCCTACAGGGGGCTGTTTTCCAAGTGATCGAGCAGTTGGGGGTCGAGGGGATCCAGCGGGCGACCGAGCATGGTTTCGGCCGCCTGCCAGAGTTGATCCAGCCCGCTGGCCAATGCCTGTTTACCGGTAGCGCCCAGCAGCAGGTAGGACGCCCCCTGAAAGTCTTCGACCTTGAGCCGGAACGCCGCCAGTACCTGGTTGATCGCGGCGATCCGGCGCAGGCGTTCTCGGCGCCGGGGCAGCTCGTCGCCCAGGGGGTCGCTCCAGTGCAGGTCTTCGCCGAGCAGTCCGCAGAGTCCGCACATGGTTATCGCCCGCTCATGGCATCACGTCGCCGGAGTTCGGGCCCAGGGTCTGGCCGACGAACAGGTTGCCACCCGGTTCACTGGCCAGCAGCACGGCGGTGGGCGCCACTTCGTCCGCCAGGCCGAAGCGCCCCAAGGGCAGTTCCTTGGCCTTGGCGCGCTTCCAATCGTCGCTGATACCGCCCACTAACGGCGTCTCGATCGGGCCGGGAGCGATGGCGTTGACCAGCACGTTGTCCTTGGCCACTTCCAGGGCCAGGGATTTGGTAAAGCCGATCACCCCGGCCTTGGCGGCGGCGTAGTGAGTCAGTTCGGCACCGCCCTTGATGCCCAGTTGCGAGGCGACGTTGATGATCCGCCCCCAACGCTGCGCCAGCATATGCGGCAAGGCACGCTGGCTGGCGACGAACACGCTGGTGAGGTCAACGCGCAACATGTCGTTCCACATCTCGATCGAGAGATCGACGCAACGCGCCTGGGTGAGCATACCGGCGTTGTTGACCAGGATATCGATGCCGCCGAAGTGTTCGACACAACGGTCGACACTGGCCTGGGCGCCTTCGACAGTGCCGACATCGGCCAGGCATTCGAAGACCTCGGCACCGAGGTTGCGACAGGCGATGGCGGTTTCGGCAAGGCTGGCGGCATTACGGTCAGCCAGCAGCAGGCGCGCACCTTCAACCGCGTAGGCGCGGGCGATGGCGGCACCGATGCCGCTGCCGGCGCCGGTGATCACGGCGCGGCGATGGGTGAGTTGGGGCATAGGTAATTCTCCTGAATCAAACACAGTTTCAATGTGGGAGCTCCCACTACCTCTGTGGCGAGCGGGCTTGTCCCGCGTTGGGCCGCGAAGCGGCCCCAAAACCAGGCTCTGAGGCGTACCTGACACAGCGCAGGTGTCTTTGTCAGGGGCCGCTTCGCGGCCCAACGCGGGACAAGCCCGCTCGCCACAACAGCCCGATTGCCACAACAGCCCGCTCACCAGAACAGCCCGATTGCACAACAGCCTGCTCGCCACAAAAATTCGGTCGATTAATGAAAAGATTTAATCCTTATTTATGCTCGATCAGAGGGAGGCTTGCCCCCTCCCACCTTTGGATCGAGTACATCAGTCAGGCCAGCGCACAGTCAGGCCACCGTCGATGACGATGCTCTGTCCGGTCAGATAGCTCGACGCATCACTGGTCA
>Ga0105242_10003254_pt1 | contig 12669 bp, 5 predicted proteins | sample KBSM24metaG_FD_81521 | JGI IMG/M metagenome (GOLD analysis project Ga0105242, IMG submission 81521) | Miscanthus rhizosphere microbial communities from Kellogg Biological Station, Michigan, USA - KBS M2-4 metaG | ecosystem: Host-associated > Plants > Roots > Rhizosphere > Soil | place: Michigan...
GATCAGGGTCTTGATTTCCTTGGCGGCTTCGGCGCTGCGCTGCGCGAGGCTGCGCACTTCGCCGGCCACGACCGCGAAGCCGCGGCCCTGTTCACCGGCACGCGCGGCTTCCACCGCGGCGTTCAGCGCCAGGATGTTGGTCTGGAAGGCGATGCCGTCGATCACCGAGATGATGTCGCTGATCTTGCGCGAGCTCTCGCTGATGCCCTTCATGGTGTCCACCACCTGCGCCACCACCACGCCGCCCTGCTCGGCCACGCCGCTGGCGGCCTGGGCCAGCTGGTTGGCCTGGCGGGCGTTGTCGGCGTTCTGCTGCACGGTGGAGCCCAGCTCCTCCATGGAGGCTGCGGTTTCCTCCAGCGCGCTGGCCTGGCTTTCGGTGCGGCCGGAGAGGTCGGAGTTGCCCTGGGCGATCTGCGTGCTGGCCGATGCCACCGCCTCGCTGCCGGTGCGAACGCGCGAGACCACGTTCACGAGCGAGGTGTTCATGTCGCGCAGCGCCTGCAGCAGCACGCCGACTTCGTCACGCGACTGCGAATCGATGCGCACCGTCAGGTCGCCGGCCGCCACGGCCTTGGCCACGGCCACGGCCTGCGCCACCGGGCGGGTGATGGAGTGCGTGACCCAGGTGCCCAGGATCACCGCCACGACCAGGGCCAGCGCGGAGCCGCCCACTTCCAGCCAAAGGGCGGTGTCGGCAGCACGATGGGCTATGGCTTCCCGCTCGGACTGCAAGCGCTCTTCGGTGCCCATGAATTCGGCCTGCACGGCGCGGAAACCGTCCATCGCCTCCTTGCCGCGGGCGCGGCGCACTTCTTCGGCCAGCGCGTCCAGCGTGGCGGTGCCGGCATCCACCTGGCGGCGCAGCGCCTGCGTGCCCAGGGCGACCTCCTTGAAGCGCGTGGCCGCAGCACCCATGGATTCGAGGCGGCGCTGCTGTTCGGGGTTGTCCGCAGTCAGCGAGCGGGCGTCCTTCATCGCGGCATCGAAGCTCTGCTGGCCCTGGGTCCAGGGCTCCAGGAAGCTGGGGTCGCCCGCCAGTGCGAAGCCGCGGGTGCCGGTCTCCATGTTCACCATGGCCAGCAGCATCTGCTCGCCCACGCCCAGCACCTTGGCGGTGTGGACGCTCATGGCCTGTGCCTGGGTGAGCCGCATCTGGCTGCCAATGGCGACGAAGATGACGGCCAGGAAGATGAGGATCACGCCACCGAACGCCAGCGCGAGTCGCCGGGCCAAAGGCCAATGGGAAAAATTCATGGGAACCACTCCTGTCTTTGGGGAATGAGGCCCACACGGCAGCAGCGCATGCGCCAGGACCGGGGCCTGCTGGCGCTTGCGCGACTGACGCAGCCTCACAAGATCGTGGTTTGGGATACTAAAGTTACAAACTGTCTCGCCTTGTAGGCAAGCGCCTCATCCACGTTACAGATTGAAGAGTCACCGCCTCCGCATTCGCCTGCCCTGAGAGCCGGGCGAATGCGTTCCTGCGCCTTCAGGGCTTGGCCGCCTCCACCTTCACACGGGCGTTGGGCGTCTCGCCGAACATCTCGGGCGCGTACAGGGCCTCGACGCGGCTGGGCGGCAGGGCGAAGTCGCCCACGTTGTTCAGCCGCACGGTGTACTGCACGCTCGCCGTGCCCTTGGGCAGGTATTCGTAGTAGCTGCGGAAGGCCTCGAAGCTGCGCTCCTCGAAAGCCGTCCAGGCGCTGCCCGAGCGCTTCTCGCCCTGGGTGGCGATCTCGGAATCGCGGCCCAGCCCGCTGCCCAGGATGGTGGCGCCGCCCGGGATGGGATCGGTCAGCGCCACCCAGGTCATGTCGGCGCTGGAGGTGACCTCCAGCGTCACGCGCAGCACGTCGCCGCGCGTGTACTTGCCGGGCACGGCCTGCTCGACCGGGGTGACGGTCTTCTTGAGCGTGTAGCCCGCCGAGAACGGCGCCTTGAGCGCAATGGCCGCCACCGACTGCACCGTGAGCCAGGGCTTGCCCGTGCCCTGCTGCGTCACCGTGAGCGGCTGCTTGCCGGCCTTGTCGGGCCAGGGCAGGAACATGCCGTTGTTCTTCAGGTTGCCGGGCGATGCGGGCGCGCCGAACCAGGTGGTCTGGTGGGCCGCTCCGGCATCGCCTGCGGCCTGCTGGCGCTCCACCTTGGCCCAGTCCACGCTGGCGGTGGCCGCGCCCAGCGCGGCGCGGGTGGTGCCGGCCACGGGCACGGACTCGAACCGGGCGCTGAATTTCTCCAGCGCCAGGCCGCCCCAGAGGTTGGCGGTGGTGGTGTGCCAGGCGCCGTTCTGCTGGCGGGCGATGAAGCCGTTGGCCAAGCGCCCCATGTCGTCCTGCCAGGCCGGGTCGTCCATCACGGCCAGCATCAGGCGGGCGGTGTTGACGTCGCCGTTCTGCATCAGCCACCACCAGTAGTCGTCCTGCTCGGTGGTGAAGACCACCTTGGTGCCCTGGTAGGAGAGCCGGCCCTTGAGCACCTGTGTGGCCTCGGCCAGGCGCTGCTCGCGCTGGGGCACGTCCTGCACGCGCTTCAAGATATTCAGCCAGTCGATCACCGCGTGCGTGGGCCACTGGTTGGGCGCGATGGCGATGCTGCCCAGCATGCGGCCGCTCGCGCGGCCGTAGCGCGAGAGCGCCTCGATGGCGGCGAGCTTGCGCACGTCCAGGTCCTTGCGCGGGCTCCAGAAGTCGCGCTGGATGCGGCCTTCGACGAAGGCCGTGAGGCCGCGCTCCATGGCGGCGAGCGATTCCTCGGGCAGCTTGAACTCGGGGTGCAGCGCGGCGGCCTCGTGCGTGGCGGCCAGCAGGTAGGCGGTGAGCGTGTCGCTGCCCCGGTCGGCGCTGCCGGCCTGCGGCGGGAAGTAGCTGGCGAGGCCGTCCGAGTCGAGGTAGGTGGGCAGTTGCGCGGCCACGGCCTGCCAGAGCTTGCCGTCGCGCAGGCCCAAGGCCTTGCTGGTCTTTTGCTCCAGGCAGACGAAGGGGTAGTTGGCGAACCAGTCGCGCACGCCGGGCAGGCCCTCGGCCAGCTTGGGCACCAGTGACAGCTTCAGGCCGCCGCGCTTGGCGCCGGTGGCGGGCAGCGCGTCGGCGGGCGGGGCCACGTCCATGGAGAAGCTGCCGTCCAGCTGCACCAGCGTGGCCTGCTGCACCGTGAGCGGCACGGCCGGAATGATGCGCTGGCTGGCCTTGAGCGCGTCGCGGGCGCTGCCCAGGGTGTCGCGCGCCTCGATCTCCCAGATCAGCGCCTGGGTCCGCGTCTGGCCCAGCTGCGCGGGCGCGGTGACGTTCCAGGCCACTTCGCGCGATTCGCCGGCCGGGATGTCCACGGTCTGCGGCTCCAGGCTCAGCAGCGTGGCGCGCGGCGCCACCTGTACCTTCATGGCCTTCTGCGTGGTGTTGCGCAGCGTGACCTGGGCGCGGAACTGGTCGTCCTCGCGCACCAGCGGCGGCAGGCCGCTGATGATCTGCAGGTCCTGCGTGGCGCGGATGCTGGCGGCGCCGGTGCCGAAGAGGCCCGTGCCGGCATCGGCCACGGCGACGATCCTGAAGGTGGTGAGCGCGTCATTGAGCGGCACGGTCAGCTTGGCCTGGCCGTTGGCGTCGAGCTGCACGGCGGGTTTCCAGAGCAGCAGCGTGTCCAGCAGCTCGCGCGTCTGCGCGCGGCCCCCGCCGCCGCCTGCGGGCACGGCCTTCTTGCCGTAGTGGCGGCGGCCGATGATCTCCATCTGCGCGGTGGAGGTCTCCACGCCCCAGGGCCGGCGCTGCAGCATGGCGTCCAGCAGGTTCCAGCTGGTGTTGGGCATGAGCTCCAGCAGGGCCTGATCGACGGCGGCCACGGCCACCTCGGCGTTGGCCGCGGGCTTGCCGCCCGGCAAGGTGGCGGTGATGGTGACCTGCGCCTGGCCGCGCACGGCGTAGCTTTCCTTGTCGGTGGCGACCTTCACGTCGATGCGGTGAGCCTGCGCGCCGACCTTGATCTCGGCCATGCCCAGCCGGTAGGCGGGCTTGGACAGATCCACCATGGACGTGGGCGCCACGTATTCCTTGCCCTCGTACCAGAAGGCGTTCCACCATTCGCGCGGCGCCTTGAAGCCCCAGGTGAAGAAGCTGTACCAGGGCACCTCGCGCAGCCGCCCGCGCAGGGCCAGCACGCTGATATAGACGTTGGGACCCCAGTCCTCTTCCACCTTGACCTGCACCGTCGGATCCTGGCCGTTGAGCTGGACCACGCGGGTGCTCAGGATGCCTTCGCGCTCCACCGCCACCAGCGCCGTGGCGTGGCGGAAGGGCATGCGCACCTGCAGGCGGGCGGTCTCGCCGGGCTGGTAGCTCTTCTTTTCGGGCAGCACGTCGATGCGGTCGTGGTCCTCGCCGCCGAACCACAGCTCGCCCTGCCTGGTGACCCAGACGGACGATGCCGCCTGCGCCTCGTTGCCGTCCTTGTCGCGCGCGGTGGCCACCAGCTCGACCTCGCCGGCCTCGTCCAGGCGGGCGTCGCACAGCAGCAGGCCGCGGCTGTCGGTCTGGCCCGAGCACACCGTGCCCAGGTCCTTGGTCTCGGTCTTGTTGTCGTAGCTGTAGAAGCCGCCCACCATGCGCTTGCGGCTGCTGGTGGTGATGCGGGCGATGGCCTTGACGGTCATGGGCACGCCTTCGCGGGCGCGGCCGTCGATGCCCAGGGCCAGCGCCTGGAAGCGGATCTTCTGCGCGGCCGACACCCAGCCCTCGGTCTTGATGCCGGCCACCACGCCGGCGGGCCAGAGCGTCTGCACGCTGCGCAGGGTCTGCACCTCGCCGTTGGGGTCGGCGTAGGTGGCCTCCAGCACCATCTCCTGCGGCTGGCGGGCCTGGGGCACGTCGTCGATGGTGAGCTTGCCCGCGCCGTTGCGGTCCAGCGTGAGTGCCCGCTTGTCGGCGATCACGCGCGTGTCCTCGCTGGCGGCGGCCTCTTCCTCCCCGTCGCCTTCCCCGGCGGTGCTGCCGGCCGCGGCCTCCTTGGCGGAGCGCGGCGGGCTGAAGCTGAAGGCGTCGTAGTCGGGGTACTGCAGCGACTTGCCGCGCACCATGGCCGACACGCGCACCGGCAGGTTGGCCGCGCCGCCGCCCGCAACGTAGTTGATCTGCACTTCGGTCGGCACCGAGCGCGCGCGCACCAGCGGCTTCTTGTCGATGGGCGCGATGCGGCCTTCGAGCACCGGCAGGCGGAATTCCTCCACCCGGAATTCGCCCGAGGTGAAGCTGCGGCCGTTCTCCCCGCCCCCGCGCAGCTCGACGCTGTAGACGCCCAGCTTGGCGGCGGGCGGCACGGCGAAGGTGTTCTCGGCGCTCAGGCCGCCCGTGGCGGTCTTGCGCCAGGCGAGCGGCTGGGTGTATTGCTGGCCGCTGCCCACGTGGGTGATGACCAGCGTGGCGGGGTCGCTCTCCGGCAGGCCGAAGCCCTGGCGGGTCTCGCTGCGCAGCAGGTGCTTCATCGACACCGTCTCGCCGGCGCGCACCAGCGTGCGGTCGAAGATGGTGTGCGCCACCTCGTCGGGCTGCGGGCTGCTGCTGGTGGGCACGTTGAAGCGCCAGGGCTCGATGCCGCGCTGCCAGTCGCTCCAGGTGAAGGCCATGTCGGGCACGCCGTCGGCCCCCTTGGCGCGGGCGCTGACGAAGTAGGCCTGGCTCCAGTCGCCCCGGTCCTGGCAGGTGGGCGCCTGCGGCGAGAGGCCGTCGAAGCTCGCCACGCCGTCGGCATTGGTGGTGGCGGTGGCCAGCACGCGCCCGTCGCAGGCCGACACGCGCACCTGCGCGCCAGGCACGACCTGGCCCTTGTCCAGCGTGGTCACCCAGGCGGCGGCGTTCTCGCGCCCGAGCTTGAAATGCACGGCCAGGTTGGTGACCAGGGCCGAGGTGCGCACGTACATCGTGCGGCCCCCGCCGTAGCGCTCGTCCAGCAGCGACTGGCCCAGCAGCGGAGAGGCGATCTCCACCACATGGAAGCCGGGCGTGAGCGGAATGCCCACCACCTCGAAGGGGCGCGGGTCGCCGCTCGCGGGCCGGGGCAGGTCCAGCGCCTTCACGCCGGGCAGGCCGCCCAGCAGCGACAGCATGCGGGTCTGCACCTCGCCGCGGCCCTGCTCCGGCAGCGCGGGGGGCAGCGCGCCCTTGACGTCGCGGCGCGCCTGGTCGCGGGCGATGCTGGGGCCGTCGTAGCGGCGCAGCTTGCGCATCCAGGCGATGATGTCCGCGTCGTTGTCGGCCTGCAGCGTCGTCACCTGGCCCTTGGCCGGTTCCTGGCCCGGCTGCAGGCCCTGAACGCGCAGCGCGGCCTCCACGTTGCGCAGCGTGACGGGCAGCAGCGCCGGCCCCTGCGGGCCTTCGGCGAAGCGCTCGACGATGCCGAAGGGCGAGGCCGCGAACTTGGCCAGCGGCGGCATGGCGCCCACGGCCACCGGCAGCGGGAAGCTCGCCGCATTGGCCAGCGTGCGGCCCGAGGCGTCCTTGAAATCCGCCGGCAGTTGCAGCGTGTACTTGCCGCCGGCCGTGAAAGGCGGCGCGAACGAAAGCTGCGTGACCACCGAATCGGCATCGCCCTCCTGCTCGATGCGGGGCTTGAGCGTCTCGCTGCCCGACTGGAGACGAATGCCTTCGGCCAGCTTGCGCGGCACGGGCGCGTTGAACGACAGGCGCAGCGGGCGGATGGGCAGGCAGGCGGCCTGGGCGTTCTCGCGCTCGCAGGCGAAGTCGGCCGCGAAGGGCTCGCGCACCTTGTAGGTGTAGCGTTTCTCCACCGTGCTGGCCACGCCGCTGGGCGTGGCCACGCCCGCGCCATAGACCAGCTGCACCTGCGAGCCCGAAGTGAACCGCCGGTTGCAGGCCAGCGTGGCGTAGCGCAGCGGCTCCTTGGTGGCGGCCTTTTCCAGGCCCTGCGACTGCAGCAGCGCCTGGCGGTCGGCCCCCTCGATGGCGTGCACCGGAATGCGCTCGCCCACGCCGTCGGCCACGCACCAGACATGGGCCAGCAGGCTGGCCTGCGTGGCCGGGCCGCTCAGCCGCAGCAGGAAGAACTGCTCTTCGTCGATGGGCTGGTAGGTGCCCGGCTGCACGCTCTGCACGAACGGCCCGCCGCTATTGAATTGATAGCTTTTCGCCCCCGCCAATGGCGCGCCGGCGGCCGATTTGAAGCCCGCCACCGGGCTGACCTTGCAGCGCACGCCGGGCGGCAGGTCGCCTGCGAAGTCATAGACCCACTCGCGGTCGCTGGTCCAGCGGGCCGTGCCCTGGCGGGCCGCGCCTTCGCTGCAATCCACGGTGAAGGGCGCGGGTGCCTTCGGGTCGCCGAAGGCCACGGCCGGGCCGTCGAACTTGGCGACCACCTGCCGCACGCGGGCCACCTCGCCCTGCGGCGAGAGGCTGGTCACCGTGAGTGCCTGCGCACCGCCGGCCAGCGCGGTCAGGGACAGGGCCGCCAGCAGGCGGCGCAGGTTGCATCGGAAGAAGTGATGGACTGTCGTCATGGTCGGTCGGCAAAGGGCTGGGGCGAGGCGAAGGGCGCCACGAAGGCAGGAGTGCAGCGAGCGTAGCCCATGACGGGCCTGCGGCACACCCTCCGATCGGGGCAGTTGTCAACGACCTACAACGGGCCCGCGGCTGCCATGCCACCATGGCGCACCGCCGGCCACGCTCCCCGCACCCGGCCCATACCGCCCATGCCGCCACCTCCGCCCGCCTCCGCCACCTCCCAGCGCCGCTGGGAGATCGACGCCGTGCGCGGCCTGATGCTGGTGCTGATGACGGTCACCCACCTGCCCACGCGCATTTCGCTGCCGCTGGGCCAGCCCTTCGGATACGTCTCGGCCGCCGAAGGCTTCGTGCTGCTGTCGGCCTACATGGCCGGCCTGGTCTATGGGCGCGTGGCCTTCCGCAAGGGCGTGCCGCAGATGCGCCGCGCCTTCTGGCGCCGGGCGCTCACGCTCTACGGCTGCCAGGCGGCGGCGCTGCTGTTTCTCTTCACCGTCATCACCGTCATCGGCATCGACGAGCCGGCCATCAAGGGCCTGCTGGCCTTCTACTTCGCCCGGCCGGTGGATGCGCTCGTGGGCGGGCTGCTGCTGGTGCACGAGCCGCCGCTGCTGGACATCCTTCCGCTCTACGTGCTCTTCATGCTGCTCAGCCCCTGGCTGCTGGCCTTCGCGCTGCGGCGCGGCTGGGTGCCGGTCATGGCCGTGAGCGTGCTGCTCTGGGTGCTGGCGCAGTTCGGCTTCGCGCAGTGGTCCTATGGGCATTTCGCACATCTGCTGCCGGTGTCGGTGCCCTTCACCGAAACCGGCTCCTTCGTGATGGGCGCCTGGCAGTTCCTCTGGGTGATGGGCCTCTGGATGGGCGCGAGCCGCAACGACCCGCAGGCGCCGCCCTTCGCATTCCCGCGCTGGACGCTCTGGGCGGCGGGTGCCATCGCTCTCACCGGCTTCGTCTGGCGCCATGCCGTCGGGCAGACGCCCTTTCCGCACATGCCGCAATGGAACGTGCTGCAGGACAAGTGGCTGCTTGCCCCGCTGCGGCTGATCGACCTCTTCGCGCTCACCGTGCTGGCCATCCGCTTCGGGCCCGCGCTGCTCGCGCGCCTGCCCCGCATGCGCTGGCTGGAGACGCTGGGTTCGGCGTCGCTGGCCGTGTTCTGCGCCCATCTGGTGGTGGTGCTGCTGGTGCTGGGCCTGTTCGGCGCCAACTACGAGCGCCCCTGGCCGCTGGACATCGCCCTGCTGGCAGCCTGCTTCGGCACGCTCTACGCGGTGGCGCGCATCACGCTGTGGCTGGACCGGCAGCCGGGCGACGACGACGATGCCCTGGCGCCGCCCGTGCCCTATGCGGAAAAGCCGCCGCCACTGACCCACGACGACATGGCCCTGCCGCTGCAAAGCGAAACATTGTTTCCCACGGCCAAGCCCCCATGAGGGCGCGCGGCCGGCTAGCGCCCGCGGCCGGCCTGCGCCACCGGGGTGGCGGTAGGAGCCGGGACAGCCGTTGAGGCCTGCTGCATGGCGGCGCCCGCAGGACGGCCAGCCTTCAGGTGCGGCGCGATCACCGCCTGCCACAGGTCGTAGCCGGCCGCGTTCATGTGGAGCCGGTCGGGCCCGTAAAGCTCGGCGCGCGGCTGGCCGTCGGCGTCCAGCATGGGCGTGAAAATGTCGATGTAGTCGCTGTCGGGCACGCCGCGCACGTAGGCGGCCAGCAGGGCATTGGCCTCGCGCACCTGCGGCAGCAGCGCGCTGCGCAGCGGGCTGGGCTTGATCGAGACGTAGCTGATGCGCGTGTCCGGCAGCGCGGTGCGCACGGCACCCACGAACGCGCGGAAGCTCTCCAGCACCTGGGCCGGGCTGCGGCCCTCGGCCAGATCGTTGTCGCCCGCATAGACGACCACGTGGCGCGGGCGGTATTGCACCACCAGCCGGCGCACCAGGCCGTTGCAGTCGGCCATGGTGGAACCGCCGAAGCCCCGGTTGATGACCACGGGCAGGTCGCGGAAATCCTGGCGCAGGTCGGTCCACAGGCGGATGGTGGAACTGCCCACGAACAGCACGCCCCCCGGCTCGGGCGCCCGCTCGCGGTCCGCGGAGGCAAAGGCATCCAGGCTCGACTGCCAGCGCGCATAGGCGGGCGGCAGCGCTTCCTGCACGAGGCCGGCCGGCGCCGCTGGAGCGGCAGCCGCCGCCATGCCGGCCAGCACCGAAAGGCTCAGGGCGGCGGCGCAGCGGGCGCAGAAGGGGCGGACGAAGGACATGAGAGGTTTTCCTGGCGGCAGACGGCGTGGAAGGCAGTGCGAGGTGGTGCAAGGCGGGAAGATTCCCGCGCAGATACACTTTTTACAACTGCACTCGCACCGCCGCAAGTGCCGCGCCGCACGGCCCTGCCCGCAGCGGGGCATGTACGGCCGCCCCGGTGCGGATCACCCCAGCCGCGCGCGGTGGCGGGCCAGCTGCGCGCGCACCTGGGCCGGCGCGGTGCCGCCCAGGGTGTTGCGGGCGTTGAGCGAGCCGCGCAGGCTCAGCGCGTCGAACACGTCCTTCTCGATCGCCGGATGGAAGCCCTGCAGCACGGCCAGCGGCAGCTCCGAAAGATCCACGCCGTGGGAGGTGGCTGCCTTCACGGCATGGGCCACGGTCTCGTGCGCGTCACGGAAAGGCAGGCCCGTCTTGACCAGGTAGTCGGCCAGGTCGGTGGCGGTGGCATAGCCCTTCTTGGCAGCCTGCTCCATGGCTTCGGGGTTGACGGTGATGCCGCCTTCCTTGCGGCCGGTGGCCGGATCCAGCTGGCCGCCCACCATCTCGGCGAAAATGCGCAGCGTGTCCTTGAGCGTATCGACGGTGTCGAACAGCGGCTCCTTGTCTTCCTGGTTGTCCTTGTTGTAGGCCAGGGGCTGGCCCTTCATCAGCGTGATGAGGCCCATCAGGTGGCCGACCACGCGGCCGGTCTTGCCGCGCGCCAGCTCGGGCACGTCGGGGTTCTTCTTCTGCGGCATGATCGACGAGCCGGTGGTGAAGCGGTCGGCGATCCTGATGAAGCCGAAGTTCTGGCTCATCCAGATGATGAGCTCTTCGCTCAGGCGGCTCACGTGCACCATGCACAGGCTCGCGGCGGCGGTGAATTCGATGGCGAAGTCGCGGTCGCTCACGGCGTCCAGGCTGTTCTGGCAGACGCCGTCCATGCCCAGCGTGCGGGCCACGCGCTCGCGGTCCAGCGGGTAGGTGGTGCCGGCGAGAGCCGCGCTGCCCAGCGGCAGCACGTTCACGCGGCGGCGCACGTCCTGCATGCGCTCGGCGTCGCGGGCGAACATTTCCACGTAGGCCAGCATGTGGTGGGCGAAGCTCACCGGCTGGGCCACCTGCAGGTGGGTGAAGCCGGGCAGGATCACGTCCACGTTGCGCTCGGCCACATCGACCAGCGAACCCTGCAGTTCCTTGAGCAGATCGGCGATCAGGTCGATCTCGCCGCGCAGCCAAAGGCGCACGTCGGTGGCGACCTGGTCGTTGCGGCTGCGGCCGGTGTGCAGGCGCTTGCCGGCGTCGCCCACCAGCTGGGTCAGGCGCGCCTCGATGTTCAGGTGGACGTCTTCGAGGTCGAGCTTCCATTCGAACGCGCCGGATTCGATCTCCTGCGTGATCTGCGCCATGCCGCGCTCGATGGATGCGTGGTCTTGAGCGCTGATGATGCCCTGCGCGGCCAGCATGCCGGCATGGGCCAGGCTGCCGGCGATGTCGGCCTGCCAGAGGCGCTTGTCGAAGAACACGCTCGACGTGTAGCGCTTGACCAGGTCGCTCATGGGCTCGGAGAACAGCGCCGACCAGGCCTGGGCCTTGGTGTCGAGCTGGTTGTGGGAGGGGGCGGACGCTGGATTGGAGGCGGGGCTGGATGACATGGAGGGCAATAATCCGGTGGTTCGGACACCCGGAACGCCCGGATGCCGCAATGCAGGAGACGCAAATTTTATCGACCCCGCCCGCACCGCCGGCCAAGCGGCCTCCGGCCGATGCTCCGCATGCCCCCCTGGGCCGCGCACTGGTGTTCGACGCCTGCCATGTCGGCGTGATCCTGCGCGCCGTGATGTTCGTCGAGGCGGTGCTGGGCGTGGGCGCCATGTTCGGCGCCATGACGCCGCTGGAATGGCTGGTGCGCCTGTCCCTGCTGACGGGCGGCGCGCTGCCGGCCACGCTGGCCTGGCTGGTCACGGCCTGCAGCCTCAAGCGCCTGCTGGAGCGGCTGCACGTGGGCCTGCAATACGCAGCGGGCGTGCTGCTGGGCGCGGTCTCGGGGCTGTACGCCTGCGGCACGCTGGCGCTGGTGGGCGCGGCGCAGGAGCCGCCCTGGCTGGCCAGCGCAGCCAGCGGTGCGCTGCTCTCGGCCGCGCTGGTGGCGGCGCTGGTGCTGCGCGCCCGGGGACGCACGCCGGCGGCCACCGCGGCGCGCCTCTCCGAGCTGCAGTCGCGCATCCGGCCGCACTTTCTCTTCAACACCCTCAACAGCGCCATCGCCCTGGTGCGGGCCGAGCCCGCCCGGGCCGAAACGCTGCTGGAAGACCTGAGCGACCTCTTCCGCCACGCCTTGCTGGACCAGGGCGAGGCGGTGACCCTGGCCGAGGAGATCGCCCTCGCCCGCCGTTACCTGGACATCGAACAGGTCCGCTTCGGCGACCGGCTGCAGGTGCACTGGTCGCTGGATGCGCGCGCCGGCAGCGCCCCGCTGCCCAGCCTGCTGCTGCAGCCGCTGGTGGAGAACGCCGTCAAGCACGGCGTGGAGCCCGATCCGGAAGGCGGCAGCATCCACATCCGCACCGAACTGCGCGGCAGCCGGGTGCTGGTGGTCATCACCAACAGCCTGCCCGCGGCCAGCCCGGTGCCCGCCCCTTCCGGCCACGGCATCGCGCTGGCCAACGTGCGCGACCGGCTCAGGCTGCTGCACGACGTGCAGTGCGATTTCAGCGCCGGCCCGCACAATGGCGGCCATTACCAGGTGCGCATCAGCCTGCCGCCACGCGACTGAGGCCGAGAGAAAGAAAGAAAGAAAGAAAGAGAAAGACGCCACGGCCGGCTCTCCAACGCCACGGCCCGACGAACCGACACCCATGTCCTCCGCCCTGCACATCCTCATCGTCGATGACGAAGCCCTGGCCCGCAGCCGCCTGCGCACC
>Ga0105242_10003255_pt1 | contig 12669 bp, 16 predicted proteins | sample KBSM24metaG_FD_81521 | JGI IMG/M metagenome (GOLD analysis project Ga0105242, IMG submission 81521) | Miscanthus rhizosphere microbial communities from Kellogg Biological Station, Michigan, USA - KBS M2-4 metaG | ecosystem: Host-associated > Plants > Roots > Rhizosphere > Soil | place...
CAGTCGCGACACGACGCACATGTACGTCACCGACCGGCTCGCGGGCGAGATCTCGAGGATCGACCTTTCGACGCTGAAGGTGGACGCCACGTGGAACGTCGGTGGGTCGCCGGACATGGCGCAGGTCTCCCCCGACGGCTCGGAGCTGTGGGTGACCAACCGCTTCGGGACGACGGTGTCGGTGATCTCGACGAAGACGGGGAAGGTGATCCACCACATCGAGGTCGGCCCGGACCCGCACGGCCTGACCTACTTCCCGGAGCCGGGGCGTTTCAGCCTCGGGCACAACGGCGTCTACCGGTAGTCACCCGCCGAAGCGATCGAGGAACACACCGTGACGGATGCCGCGGTCGCTGACCGTGAGCGCGGACAGGCCGAGCAGATGCATCACCGTGCGGACGATGCACGCCCCGGCGAGGATCACCTCGGCGCGCTGCGGTTGCAATCCCGTGATCTGGCGCCGGCCGTCGGCGTCCGTCGATCGGTAGCGCTCGATCTGTCGGTCGACCTCATCGGCAGTGAGCGTGGCGCTCCGCACGCGGTCGGGATCGTAGGGGTCCAGCTCGAGCATGACCGCCGTCATGTTCGTGACGGAGCCGCCGAGCCCGACGAGGGCGTCCGGGCGACGACGACCGGCGAGCTGCGCAAGATCGCGGGCGATCGCCGCACGCGCGTCGGCGACGACACCCGCCGAGACGGCACCGTCCAGCCCGAACGTCTCCGTGTAGCGAACCGCTCCGACCTGCACGCTGAACCGCTCCACGACCCGGTCGCCATCGCCGAACGTGAACTGCGAGCTGCCGCCTCCGGTGTCGAACACGACGACCGAGCCGGCCGCGGTGAGCGGTCCCGAACGAACGGCGAGGTAGGCAAGCCTCCCTTCCTCGTCGCCAGAGACGACCTCGACGGTGACGCCGGATCGTTCCTCGATCGTGGCGAGAACCGCGTCGCCGTTCGTCGCCGCCCGCAGTCCGGCGGTCCCGACGGCCGCGATCTCCTTCGCGCCGTCGCGACGCGCTTCCGCGGCCATCACGGCGATCGCGTCGGCCGTGCGCGCGGCGGCTGCCGAGGAGATCTCGCCGCCCTCATGCAGGCCCTCCCCGAGGCGCGTCACCTCGGCACGGTCGACCACCGGGCGCCACCCGCCGTCCTCCCGCTCCGCCACACGGAACTTGACGGAGTTCGTGCCGACGTCGATCACGGCGTAGCGCGGTCGGAGCCGGTCGAGCAGCTCGACGAGCGCTCGCGGATAGCTCACGTTCGTCGCCTCTGCGAACTTCAGGTCGCCGAGCGCAGCCACCACCGCGCGTGCGTCTTCCGATTCGATCGCGAACGTTCGGGTCGTCTCGCCGGCGGCCGTCACCGCGGCGATCTCGGCCATGCAGCTGCCGATCGATCCGCGAACGCGCCGCTTGCCGACCTCGAGCTCGCGCACCGAGCCTCCAAACAGCGCCCGCATCTCGTCCAACGTGTAGGACTCGCGTTCGAGCGGCGGCATCGGAAGACCGAGCGCTTCGACGACGACACGGATGTCAGCCGTGGCCAGCGGGAACGGGCCCTTCAGCACGGGCACCCATCGCTCGAGGCCATCCGCATCCACCTCGGACAGGACCTTCACGTCCATCAGATCGTCGCGGACCTTGACGTTGCCGCCGCCCGGGCCGAGGAAGTAACGCTCCGTCGACTCCCGTGCGTCGCCGTCGAACAGGCCCGGCAATGACGCCTCGATGTCGTCGACACCCGCGCCGAACGTTCGCCATTCCCACCTGGGCACGATGGGGGCGGTCGGCGGCATCGCACCGACGATACGGGCTAGCGGATCACTGCACGCAGAACTCGTTGCCCTCCGGGTCCTGCATCACGACCCAGAACTCACCGCGCTCCTCCATCTCGTGCACGACGGACGCCCCGGCCTCGGTGAGCCGCGTCACCTCGGCGTCGATCACCCGGTGCCGCTCGGCGGGATCGGTGACCCCTTCCGCCGCGTTGATGTCCAGGTGCACGCGGTTCTTCACGACCTTGTCCTCGGGCACCTGCTGGAAGAACAGCCGTGGGCCGGCCCCATCGGGATCAACCACGGCGCTCCGCGAGTTCCACTGATCCTCGGGAACGTCCCACGCCCGCAGCGCGTCCTCCCACGAGTCGAACCCGCCCGGCGGCGGCTGTTCCTGATAGCCGAGCGCGAGCGCCCAGAACCGCGCGAGGCGCTCCGGGTCTGCGCAATCGATCACTACCTGCACGTGGGTCGCCATGGCCACCATGCTCGCACGGATCGCGAACGCGAGGCGATCGCTACGACGGCGGCTGCGCGAGCCCGACCTGCTGCATCATCTTCGCGAAGTCGAAGATGCCCCAGTGCTGGGTGACCTTGAGCTCGTCGTTCACCTCGACGATGTCGATGCCCTCGACGTCGAACGGCTTGCCGGTCGCCGGCATCTGGAGGAACGTGCCGGTCTGCGTGCCGGTCACCCTGCTGCGGATCGCGGCCTTGTTGTCCGAGATGATCGTGTCGAGGATGTCGAACCGCATGTCGGGAGCGGAGTCGAACATCATCGTGAAGAACCGCGCCGTGCCCTCCTTGCCGTTTGGCATCTCCGGAGGGAGTTGGTGATCGACCACGTCGTCGGCCATCCGCGAAACGACGTCCTTGACGTCGTGGTTGTTCATGGCGCCGTAGAACTCCTCGGTTCCGCGCTGCATCTCTTCACGGGATGGACCCATCACTGACCTCCCACACCCAGCTGCTGCATCATCTTGGCGATCTCCATCTGCGCCCAGGACTCGACGACCCGGTCGTCCTCCAACCGATAGATCGTGATGTATTCGATATCGATCGTGTTGCCGTTGGCCGGGATGCCGAACCACGGGAGTCCGCCGTCGTTCGTGCCGGTCATCCGCGAACGGACCACGACGCGATCGCCTTCACCGAAGCAGTCGAGGATCTCCTGCTTGCGATCGGAATACGAGGCGCGACCCACCTCATGGCCCTCGATGATGCCCTCGACGCCGCCCTTCGGCATCATCTCCGCGCCGACGCCGTGGTTCCGATCCGCGAAATCAGGCGACAGGATCTGCCGGACGGTGTCGTAGTCGTGCACCATCCACGCGTTCTCTAGCCGCAGAACGGTCTCAACGTTGTCCCCCATGGTCCCTCCCCTTCCCGCGACGGCACCGTGGAGCCCCTCGCCCGCGAACCTACCGCCGCCCCGTTCGGAACCGCAAGGCCCGCCACGAGGTGTTCACCATCCGGCTCTTGCAAGGTCTGTCTGCCGGTCGCGACGATCGCGCGAGGCATCACGAACCAGGACGGCAGCGTCGGGGTTCCCGGCGGGATGCTCGAGGCGGGCGGGATCGTCTACGGGGTCGGTGACGACGGCTGGACGGCCTTCGTCCGCTAAGCCCCGGGGTGTCGCGGTAGGTTCCGAGACATGGACGACGACGGCTACTTCGATGAGGCGGTCGCGGCTCGCTACGACGACACCGAGGCCGAGCAGTTCGAGCGCGCTGAGATCGACGCGATCGCGGACCTGCTCGCCGACCTCGCGAACGGCGGCCGGGCGCTCGAGTTCGCGATCGGCACCGGCAGGATCGGGCTCCCACTGGCTGCACGCGGCGTCGACGTCGCGGGGATCGAGCTGTCGCGTGCCATGCTCGCACGCCTGCGCGCCAAGCCGGGCGGCGAGGCCATCCCCGTCACGGTCGGCGACATGTCCACCACGACGGTCGAAGGCCCGTTCTCGCTCGTCTACCTCGTCTACAACACGATCAGTAACCTCACGACACAGGAGGCACAGGTCGCGTGCTTCCGCAACGCGGCGGCGCACCTGTCCCCCGGCGGACGCTTCCTGATCGAGGTCGGCGTGCCGGGATTGCGGACCCTGCCGCCAGGCACCACACACCAGGTGTTCCACGCGAGCGACGACTATTGGGGCGTCGACGAGTACGACGTGCTCAACCAGGGTTTGATCTCGCACCACATCGACAACGACGGCGGGAGGTACCGACGGACGTCGATGCCGTTCCGCTACGCGTGGCCCGCGGAGTTCGACCTGATGGCGCAGCTCGCGGGGATGACGCTGCGCGATCGCTGGAGCGGCTGGCGGCGCGAACCGTTCACGGCCGACAGCACCCGACACGTGTCGGTCTGGCAGAAGCCCGCCTAGACGTTTGTGCAGTGCCCCGAGCGGGCATCACCGTTGCTCCGACTGCTGGGGGGATCTGCCATGCCTGAAACGCGGAGCGAAGACGAACAGAAACGCCTGGACCGAGAGCTGATCGAGCTACTGAACGAGCTCCGGGTCGCCCTGCCGGGCGTGCAGGTGCTGTTCGCCTTCATGCTCATCGTGCCGTTCAGTCAAGGGTTCGCGAGCTTGAACTCGGTCGAGCGGTGGATCTACTTCGCCGCGTTCATCACCTCGGCGCTCGCGGCGGCGCTGTTGATCGCGCCCTCGTCGTTCCACCGGCTGCGGTTCCGACAAGGCGACAAAGAGAAGATGGTGAACCTCGGCAACCGCCTGCTCGTCGGCGGGCTGGTGCTGGTCGCCATCTCGATATCGCTGTCCGTCGGGTTGATCAGCGAGTTCGTCTTCGGAACCGCCATGGCCCTGATCGCGGGCGTCGGGATCGGCGCGGCGCTCGGCTGGTTCTGGTTCGGGCTGCCGCTCAGCCGGCGCGCCCAAGATTGAGGAACCGAGGAAGGTCCCGTCGGCGGAGGGTCGTTCGACCACGTCCGGGGGCGCGCGAAGCAACGACACTGGCCTCGGAGGTGAGGGTCGATGACGAGAACGAACGTTGCATCCGCGGTCGAGGAACACACCGGGCTCTCCGCTGGGATGGGCGCGCTCGCTCGCTGCGCCGGACACACCATCGACCTCCTTGTGCACCGGCGGCTCCATCAGCCGGCCGGCAACCTGGGTCGCCGGGTCCGGTGGAGCGACGGCACGACGTCGATGGTCTACCGAGAGACGACCGCCGACCACGATCCGGTTGCGCCCTGCACGCTGGTGGTCCGCTTCCGGCTGCGCGGCGTCCGAGGCCCGTTCCTGCACGCGCTGTTCCGCCTCGAGAGCGAGCTCAACACCATCCTGTTCGCCGGCTTCCCGGGGTTCGTCTCGAAGCTCTGGTTCGCGGCCGACGAGCACGGCGTGTACCGAGGTCTCTACGACTGGGACGGCGTCGAGAACGCCGACGCGTACGTCCGCGCACTGTGGTGGGCGCTGATGGTCGTGGCCGAACGGTCCTCGATCGAGCACGTCGTCGTGGCGGATGTCCGATGCGACCGGTTGCTGCGCGACCCGGCCCTCGCCGGCGATAGCCTCACGTGGTGGCGCCCGCTCGACGTCAACCCGCTGCCGGTGACGGCAGGACGGCCTGCGACGGGTTGAAGTAGGGATCCGCGCCCATCGGGCGGAACGCGGCGAGGGACGCAGCGGAGTCGTCCACCCAACGCGCGCACCCCCGGTCGGCATCGAAGTACAGGACGCCGACGACGTCGGGGCGGCACCCACGCCAGGTGGCGCGTTGGGCCCAGACCGCATACGGTCGCCCCGTGGCCGACGACAGCGAGCAGCGCGACCTGATCTTGATCCTCGCTCGCGATCTCACCTCTCGCCTCGCGACGGCGGCGTTCGTGGTGGACGCGGACGGCACGCTGGCGTACTTCAACGAGGCGGCCGAGCCGGTGCTCGGCGCGAGCTACGCCGAGACCGGGGAACTCCCCGCCGGCGGCTGGGCCTCCGAGTGGGATCCCCGCAACCTCGACGGGACCCCGGTCCCGCTGGAATCGCTGCCGCTCGGCATCGCCTTCCGGGAAGGACGGCCCGCGCACATGCCCCTGTGTATCCGCGGCGGCGACGGGATGGATCGCACCATCGAGGTCACCGCCTTCCCGTTGTGCGCGCGCGCCGACCAGATCCTCGGCGCGATCGCGATCTTCTGGGAACGGCCGTCGGGGTCGTAGGGACCGATGCGGGCGACCATCTGGGGCTGCCGCGGCACGCTCGCCTCGCCCGGGCCCGAGACGGTGCGCTACGGCGGCCAGACATCGTGCGTCGCCATCGACGCAGACGAGGATTCGTTGCTCATCCTCGACGCCGGCACGGGGATCCGGCCGCTCGGCATGTCGCTCGACGGCCGGCGGCCCAAGCGCGTCGACCTGTTGATCACGCATCTGCATACCGACCACATCGAAGGGCTCCGCTTCTTCGGACCGTTCTGGGATCCCGACGTCGAGTTCCGGATCTGGGGACCGCCGGCGCCGACCAAGAATCTCGAGCAACGGCTCGCGCCCTTCTTCTCGCCGCCGTACTTCCCGGTGCACATGCGCAACGTGCCGTCCCGGCCGACGTTCCGGGAGGTGCCGGAGGAGCCGTGGACGATCGGATCGATGACCGTATCGGCCTCGCTCGTGAAGCACCCCGGGCCCGCGGTCGGGTACCGGATCGAAGACGGAGGCGGGGCGCTCGCCTATCTGCCGGACCACGAGCCCGGCCTCGGCACCGACCTCACGGCGGTCACCGACCGGTGGATCTCAGGCATCGGCATCGCGCGCAACGCCGACCTGCTGATCCACGACGGGCAGTACACGGTTGATGAGTACGACGAGCGCGTCGGATGGGGGCACTCGAGCACGCCCGATGCCGTGACGTTCGCCGAGCGAGCTCACGCGGGGCGGCTGGTGCTCTTCCACCACGACCCGTTGCACAGCGACGACGACCTCGAGGCGATCTTGTCCGAGGCCGAACGACTCGCGACGTCGATCACCGTCGAGCTCGGTCACGAAGGCCGCGTCTTCGACCTGTAGGTCAAGAGGCGGCCGGGGGCGAGCGCAGGAACGCGACGTCCAAACCGATGCGGTCGAACCCGAGCCGCTCGTAGAGCTTCTTCGGCCAATCATCGTCGTCGGCGACGATGAAGATCCGGGTCGCCCCCGCCGCCCGGGCCGCGTCGCACGCCGCGAGCACCACGGAGCGCGCGACGCCTCGGTTCCGGAACCGAGCGAGCGTGTCGACGTTTTCCACCTGGGCGTCCTCACCGTCCAGATAGAGCTCGCACACGCCCGCCCGTTCGCCGTCGAGCCGCGCGACGAAGAACCGCGCACCGAGCGCCTCCTCGTACTTGCGTCGATGGTCGGTGAAGGGCACGGCGAGCGCGTCCGGCAACCCCTCGTCCTCGCGATAGGTCCGCTCGATCAGGTCGCGCGCGTCCGCGAATCCGACGACCTCGACCTCGGCCGTCGCGGGCCGATCCGGCGCACGCCGGAGGAGCTGCACCACCTCGGGCGCGCGCGTATATCCGGCGGCCGTGAAGCCGGGCTCGAGCCGCGCGGCGGCCGCCTCGTCCCGCACGATCACCAGCCGGTGCTCGAACCGGCCATCGCCGAGGATCTCGTCCGCCGCGCCGATCAGGTCGTCGGCCGACACACCGGTGAGGTTCGTCTCGACCCGCAGGAGGTTGGAGTAGAACCGCGACGGAAGGTCGTCGTCCAGGTAGGCGTTCCCCCAGGCGAACGGCACCACACGGGTGCTGAGTCGCCGGAGGAGCCGGCCCTCGAAGTCGGTGTAGGCGTCGAGCGGATCCACGGGCGTCAGTCTGGCGCAGGTCTTGTCCGAAATCGCCACCCTTCGTAGGGTCGAGGGGTCGGTTCGCCCCGTACTCGAGCCCAAGGGAGGGTCCATGTTCGTCCCCCGTTCACGCGCAGGCCGGAACCTCGCCGCACTCGTCCTTGCAGCAGCCGTCGTCTTCGTCACAGCGGGCGCCGCGGCCGCGCAGGCGACCGTCCACGTCGTCGTCGCGTTCGACGAGTCGAAGGGACAGAACCCGGAAGGGCTCGCGATCGGCCGCAACGGCACGCTGTTCGTCAGCGTGTCCCCGCTCGGCGACGTCTGGCGCATCCCGGCCGGATCCACCCAACCCCAGCCCTTCGCACACGTGGACGGGATCGTCGGGGGGCGCGACTTCGGCCTGCTCGGCCTCGCGGTCGACGTGTTCGGCAACGTCTACGGCGCCGTCCAGTCGGCCAACCCCGACGCGAACGGCGTCTGGCGATTCGACCGCACGACCGGCGCGGCGACGCGCCTGCCGGGCACGGCCGCGATCGGGCTGCCGAACGGACTCGCGTTCGACAAGCAGATGAACCTGTACGTCACGGACTCGGCCCGCGGCGCCATCTGGCGTATCCCGTGGGACGGCACCGCCTCGATCTGGCTCCAGGCCACTGCGCTGACCGGTGACGGCAGCCTGGGCCTGAACCTCGGGGCGAACGGGATCGCGATCCAGCGGGGCGTCCTCACGGTGACCAACACGGAGCGGCGCACCGTCCTGCAGATCCCGAAGGTCGGGGGCCAACCCGGCGCGATCTCCCTGCTCGCGTCGCTGCCGGCGGGCGACAACCCGGACGGCGTCACCATGGACGTCTTCGGCGACGCCTTCGTCGCGATGAACCTCGCGAACGCGATCGGTGAGGTGACGCCCTCGGGGTCGATGCACGTGGTCGCGAGCGGCGGACCGCTCGACTTCCCGTCGAGCGTCGTGTTCGGCACCGCGCGCGGGTACCGGACGTCGATCTTCGGGGTGAACTTCTCGATCAGCGAGCTGTTCGGGCTGCCGTCCGGACCGGGACCCGGCGTCTACGTGTTCAACGCCGGCGTGCCGGGCTGGCCGACGCCGTAAAGAGGAACGGCCGAGCCTCTGGTCACGCGAACGAGCCGATGGGCACGTCTCCGGCAGGCTCGTAGGTTCCGATCACGACGCCGGTCGTCGAGACCGTGCTGTCGGTGAGGCGAAGCGCGGACGGGATCGTCCCGTCCGCGAACAGCCGCTTGCCGGCGCCCAGGACGACCGGGAACGTCCACAGGCGGTACTCGTCGATCAGGCCGTTGGCCATCAGCGTCTGGATCAGGTTGCCGCTGCCGTGGACCTGCAGCTCGGGGCCGTCCTCCCCTTTCAACCGGGCCACACCCTCGGCCACGTCGCCTTCGATCTGGACCGACCGATCCCACGTGAGCGACGGCGTTCCGCGTGAGGCCACGTACTTCGTCGCGTCGTTCAGCGGCTTGGCGCCGGCCTCCTCGGGAGCGTTCGGCCAGTAGGCCGCGAAGATGTCGTACGTGCGCCGGCCGAGCACGAGGTCGAACGGCTTGCCCATCACCTGCGCCATCACTTGGCCCATCTGCTCATCCCAGAAATGGAACGACCAGCCGCCGAACGGGAACCCGCCGCTGTCGTCCTCTTCCGGCCCACCGGGCGCTTGCACCACGCCGTCGAGCGTCATGAAGGCGGTCACCATCAACCTGCGCATCCTGCTCCCTCCCACCGGTCGGCGGCGACGCCGCCGTCAGCAGTATGCGAGCAGGGCGGAACTCCGGCCACCGTCCCTTTAACCGGGGACATGCGAAGCGGCCGCATCGTGGCGACGGCGCCACGACATCGCGACGACACCGATCAACGCCACGGCGCCCGCGGCGACACCGGCCAGCAGCACGGGATCGGCGCTCGGCCCGGGAGCCGGCGGCGGCGCCGCCGCAGGGGCTGCGGACGGCTGGGCCACGCCGAGGTCGAGGCCGGTGACGTTCTTCAGGAGCGTCGAGCCGAGCGTGAACGTGCCCCCGACCGTGCGTCTGCCCGCGTAGGGCTGACCGGGCGGGACGTACGCGAGCGGGCTCGGCCGCGCCTGCGGATACAGGTACTGGACGACGTGGCTCCGGACCATGTGGCCCTGCGCGTTCGGGAACGCGAGCACGTAGGTGGCAACGAAGCGCGGGCCGAGATCGCCGTGCGGGCGATGCGAGCGACAATGTTCCTGCGGAAGGCACGCCCCGAGCGCCGACCCGAACCCCGACCGGAAGAACAGGATCCCAGCGTCGGAACCCTGGACCACGACCGGCGCGGTCAGACCAGGGCCCACGATGACGGCGCGGGTCGGGCCCTTCGCGTGCGCCGGCATCGCGAACACCATCACGAGCGTACCGACGAGGAGCGCCGCGCCGAGCGTGCGCCTGTGCATGCCCCGATGCTCCGCCCCCACGACCTGGGTGTCCAGCCCGCTATGGCTCCCAGGTGATGGCGATCGGTCCCGGGAGGCCGGGCAGCGGGAGCGACTCGGCCTCCGCCACCACGGCATCGCGTTCGGGGCCGGTGAGCCTGCGCCAGGTCTGGATCGACACCTTCTCGTTGGCTCGGCGCCACGTCCCGATGATGTCGCCGCCGATCAGCAGGGCGCCGGGCCACACGCGGGTCGTCCACAGCTCGGCGCGGCGCTTCGCATCCGGCACCAGCAGCTTCCGCTCCTCGCCCTGCAGGAGGTAGTAGGCGTCGCCGCTGGGGAGGAGCCGCGCGGGCGCGTCCGGACCGGGCGAGGCCCGCAGCGCCGCCTCATCGGCGCTCAGGATCGACCCCGCTCCGATCGGCGTGCGCACCTGGGTGAGCGACGCGGCCAACGCCTCGAACGCGTTCGCACCGCCGCGCGGGGTGATACCCGCCCACCGCGCGAACGACGTCGGCGTCGTCGGACCGAACACGTGGAGGTACCGACGCGCAAGCTCGAGCCGAGCCGCTTCCGGCGTGATGTCGGGCGGTGCCACGCACCATAGCGTCGGTTGCCGTGCGCCCTCCCAGCGGATCACGAGGCGGCCGGTCGTGGTGCCGTATCGGAGCGAGTTGGCGTTCACCCCGAGCGCGGCGCCGACCTCGCCGTACCCCATCCTCTTCCTCCGTCCGAGGACCGACTCGACCCGGTCGGCTGCATCCTCGGCGCGCTTACGGCCCTTCGCGTCGTCGGGCAACCGCCCGAGCGAGAAGATCGCCAGGTCCTGCGCAGGCACGACGTAGGCGCTGTACCTCGGACCCCACAGTTGGACGAGGGACGGGTCCTCCCACGTGGTCGAGGTGGTCTTCGCGACCCGCGCGTGGATCGAGAGCGACGCCGCGCGCGGCATGCTGTCCTGGAGGCCCGCCCACGCGGCCCGTCGGAGGGATCGCGCGCCGCGCGGCAACCGGTCGTCGAGCGCGCCGACCCGACGCCGGAACGCAAGGATCTGCGCTCGGGTCAAGGAGAGCGCTGCCGGCATCCGACTCGACCGCTATCCGCGCGCGGCGAACGTCGTGCCCGGGGGCGGGTCCTCCCCTACGACGCCGTCGATGGATTCGCGGATCAGGTCGGCGTGCCCGAGATGCCGCGAGTACTCCTCGATCAGATCGACGATGAACCGGCGGATGCTCGGCGTTTCGCCGTCGCCCGTCTCGTAGGCGGCGGGCCGATCGAATCCACCGCCGGCGAGGATCTCGTTCGTGCACGCACGCGACCGGGCCACCGCCGCTTCCCAGAGCGCCACCAACTCTTCCGGCGAGTCGTCGGCAGCCGAGCGCCACTCCCAGTCGGGGTCGACGTCCCAGTCGACCCCGTCCCAGGGCGGTGGGGGCGGGCGGCCGAGCATCCGGTGGGAGAAGTAGTCATCCTCGACCAACGCTAGGTGCTTCAGCAGCGAGCCGAGGGTGAGCGTGGACGCACCGACCGTCGCGCGGTAGCCGGCATCGTCCAGTCCGTCACACTTCCACCGGAAGGTCGCGCGCTCGCGTTCGAGCGCCCCGAGAAGCGTGAGGGTTTCGGGACCCGCGATCGGCGCGTCGGGTCGGCCGAGGTCGTCGAGATAGGTCATCGCGGCACGCTAACACCGTCCGGCCAACGGTCCGGCGGATCCAAGGACCTGCGGCACTCCTCTCCGTCGCGATCGTGGGCTGGACTACAAGGGAAGGACGAAGGGAGGTCCACGATGGTCACCGACGAACGCAACGATGAAGACATCCTTCGTCAGCGGGCGGTCGGGCAGGTGAAGAAGCGCCGCGACTTCTACGGGCACCTCCTGGTCTTCGCACTCGTGAACGGAGCCGCGATCGCGATCTGGGCGACGGTCGGCGACGGGGGGTTCTTCTGGCCCATCTTCTTGCTCTTCGGCTGGGGGATCGGCCTGATCATGAACGCCTGGGACGTCTTCTACCGGAGCTATGAGGACGAAGGGCAGATCCAGCGGGAGATCGAGCGTCTGCGTCGACGGGAAGGTTGATGCGACGCGTCCATACTGGCCCCGGGGTTCCGTGAACATCGCGGTGCGCGTTTCAGCCTTGCGCTCACGACGACACCGATGATTGAATCGATGCATGCGCGGCACCCCCGGAGATCGGCTGCGTTCCTATCGGCGCACGCTCGCGGTATTTGCGTCCGTGGCTGTCCTGTCGGTCCTGTCCCTGCCGCTCACGGCATCAGCCGGCCCACGATCACGAACGCAGGCGGTGACCCTCCCCGCCCCGGTTCCCTGCAACCAGTCGGTCGGGAACTGTTGGAAGCCGAACGTGAAGGCGCGTTGGCAATACCAGCTGCAAGGATCGCCGAATCCCAAGGGCGGGTGCCTGCATAAGAAGACAGGCTTCGTCAACATCGGCGTGACCGGCACGTCGTTCGCGACGGGGCGGACCGTTGCCCCGACCGTGTTCGACATCGACATCTTGCAGGACGGGAAGTGTTACTCGCCGCAGGACTACTCGGTGTTGAACTACGCGGCGGTGCAGGCGATCCACGTCCGCGGCGCGCGGGTGATCGGCTACATCGACGCCGGCACGGCCGAGACCTGGCGGCCCGACTTCCCCGAGATGCAGGCGTTCGACCAGAGCTGCGAC
>Ga0105242_10003256_pt1 | contig 12669 bp, 10 predicted proteins | sample KBSM24metaG_FD_81521 | JGI IMG/M metagenome (GOLD analysis project Ga0105242, IMG submission 81521) | Miscanthus rhizosphere microbial communities from Kellogg Biological Station, Michigan, USA - KBS M2-4 metaG | ecosystem: Host-associated > Plants > Roots > Rhizosphere > Soil | place...
AACACGGCTGGAACCATTCGCTCGGCGAGATCGTGACGGCGCTGGCCGAGCACGGCCTCGTGATCGAGCTGCTCGACGAGAAGCGGGTGCTCGACTGGCCCGCGCCGTTCCTGCAGGAACTCGGCGACGGCTCCTACGGTTGGCCAGATGGCATCGGCGGTTCTCTGCCGCTGATGTATTCGCTCCGGGCCCGCAAACCGGCTGCGTAGCGGGCGCGGCCGGCGACTCCGTGTCCGGGTCGCGCCGCCGCCGAGGCCCTTGGGGCTCAAGGGTTCCCGCCCGGGCGTCGAAGCCTCAACCGTGCTCGAGCCGCACGTGGAGACCGGTGCGGCCTCCCAGGCGTACCGCCGGGTGGTCGACAACGTCCGGCGGGTGATCGCCGGCAACGACGACGCCGTCGAGACGGCGGTGCTGTGCCTGTTCGCCGACGGCAACCTCTTGCTCGAAGGCGTGCCCGGCGTCGGCAAGACGACGCTCGCCCGCGCGCTCGCGACGTCGATCGGCGGAACGTTCACCCGGGTCCAGGCGACGCCCGATCTGCTGCCCTCCGACCTGACCGGCATCAGCGTGTACGACCAACACGAAGGGTCGTTCCGGTTCCTGCCCGGTCCGGTGTTCGCCAACGTGGTCCTGGTCGACGAGATCAACCGGACCCCACCGCGCACGCAGGCAGCCTTGCTCGAACCGATGGAGGAGCGCCAGGTCACGGTTGACGGCCTGACCCACCGGCTCCCGGCCCCGTACGTCGTGATCGCCACCGAGAACCCCGTCGAGCAGCACGGCACGTATCCGCTTCCCGAGGGCCAGCTCGACCGTTTCGCGCTGTCCGTGGCCGTCGGGTATCCCGATCCGGCGAGCGCGGCCGACGTCGTGAAACGTCAGCTCGAACGCCACCCGCTCGCCGAGCTCGGCGCGGTGTTGGAGTCGGGCGAGGTGCTCGACGCGCAGGCCGCGGTTCGATCGGTCTACGTCGACGACGCGGTCGTGCGGTACGCGGTGGAGCTCGTGACGGCCACGCGATCGGCACCGGACGTCGCGCTCGGCGCATCGCCGCGGTCCTCGGTGGCGCTGGTGCGGTGCGCCCAGGCACGCGCCCTCGCTCAGGAACGCGACCACGTCTTGCCCGACGACGTGAAGGCGCTCGCCGTGCCCGCGCTCGCACACCGGATCGTGACGACGCACGGCGGCCCGGCCGCTGCTCGGGCCGCGATCGATCATCTGCTCGCGACGGTCCCCGTTCCGCTCCACGCGGCCCGGGAGCGCTGACCGATGCGCCTGCGACGGCGCGCGGCGGGCCTGACCCTCGGGGCAGCGATCCTGTTCGTGATCGGCACGAACGCGCAGGCCGGCTGGCTCTTCGTCCTCGCAGCCCTCTTGCTCGGCACCGTCGTCGCAGGGATCGTCGTTCCCTTGGTCGGGTTGCGGGGCCTCGATGTCGAGCTGTCGGCGCCGGCGGAGACGCGGCAGGGCGACGACGTCACGGTGCGGCTGACGATCACGAACCGCGGGCGTGCGGTCCGATGGGGCGTCGTCGCGCGAGACGAGCACATCGGCGGATCGACGGCGTTCGTCGGCGCCATCCGCCCGGGTGAGCGGGTCGAGGTGGGGACGGTGCGGAGCGCGCCTCGCCGAGGCGAGGCGCGCACCGCGTGGGTCGAGCTCCGTTCGGCGTCGCCGTTCGGCGTCGCCGAACGCCGCCGCCGCCTCCCGGCGGACGCGACCACGCTGGTCCTGCCCCGGGTCGTGGCGCTCGGGGCCCTGCCGTTCGTCGACCTCGCGTCGTCGCGCGAGGCCACGACCGAGACCGATCCGCGGCGGGGGCAGGGACCCGAGTACCTCGGCGTCCGCGAGTACCGGCCCGGCGATCCGATCCGGCAGGTGCACTGGCGACTCACCGCCCGTCACGGCGAGTTGGTCGTCCGCGACCTCGAGGAGCATCGGGTGCCGCGGCTCGCGATCTGGATCGACACCGCGACGGACGCCGACACGCTGGACGACGTCTGTTCGGCCGCGGCCTCGATCGCCTCGTCGGCCTCCGCGACCGGTGTGGGGGTCCGGCTCGCTGCAGCCACACCGCAGGGGCCGACCGTCGTGTCCCGCTCGAGCACGCTCGCCTTGCATCGATGGCTCGCGCGCGTCGTGGCCAGCGATGTGCCGGCCGAGACGGCGATCGGCTGGCTCGCCGGCGACGCCGTCCGGGGCGTCGGCACGCTCGTCGCGATCGCGCCGGCCGGCGCGATCGATGACGACGGCGGAGCCGCGCTCGCCGCGCTCGCGCGGGTCATCCCGTGGGTGGTCCTGGTCACGGTCGGCGCCGGCGCCCCGTCCGTGCCGGATGCGGTCGACGTGTACCCGTGGCTCGGCAGCGACGGGTTCGGCGCCCTCGGCCCCCCGATGGCGGCCGAACGCGTGGGAGCGCGACCATGAATCTCCGGCTGACCGGTGCCAAAGCGCTCCCCGAGGACTACCTCGCGATGCGGATCGCCGTGGCCGCGGCGGTGGAGATCGGGCTGCTGGCCGTCGTCGCGCAGGACGTGCTGAGCGACCGGACCGCGTTCCTCGCCCTCGTGTTGGCCCCGATCGGCTACGTCGTGTCGTACCGGCGGCGGGCGGCGACCAACGTCGCGGTCAAGGTCGCGCTCGCCTGCGGTCTGTTCGTCGCGACGGCGCGGTTCCTCGGGCAGATCGGCTACGTCACGTCGCCCGATGCTGCGCGCGCGCCGCTCGCCGCGCTGTTCCTGTGGGTGCAGGTGCTGCACGCCTTCGACGTGCCCCGGCGCCGCGACCTCGCGTTCTCGATGGTCTCGAGTACCACGATGATCGCCGTCGGGGGCGCCCTGGCGCTGACGACGTCGTACCTGTGGTGGTTGCTCGCCTGGGCGGTCGTGTCGGCCGGGTGGCTGTGGGCGTCTTCGCGGCCGCTCTCGGGCGACCTGCAGGCGGCCACGATCGTCCGCACACGATCGCGAACCGCGCGAACGGCGCCCGCACGATCGGTCGCCGCGGTCGCCGCCGCCGCGTTCGCGATCGCGATCGGCGTGTTCGCGGTCATGCCCCGTGTGCCGATCACGATGGTGCGGTCGCTCCCGTTCCGGATGTCGCCGGGCGCGCAGGCGGCGCCCGTCGACCGGGTGCAGAACCCGGCGCTCCCCGAGGCGACGAGCGACGGGCACGTGGTCGACTTCTCTTCGACCGGCTATCCGGGCTTCAGCGACGTGATGGATCTGCGTGCGCGCGGCCAGCTATCCGACGACGTCGTCTTCCGGGTCCGGACCCCGTTCCCGCAGCTGTGGCGCGCCGAGGTGTTCGACACCTACGACGGCAGCCTGTGGACGGAGTCGCGGCACCACCTGATCCCGCTGGTGAGCAACGACAGCGGCGGATACGACGTCCCGGGATCGGGCGGGTTCAACGGGCCGACGAAGCAGCTCGTCCAGACGTTCTTCATCGACCAGGCGCAGCCGAACGTCTTGTTCGGCGCGGCGCAGCCGCAGACCGTGTACTTCCCGAGCGGCGCGCTGCGGACCAACGCCGATCTGTCGATCCGCGCGCCGATCTTCCTGGACCAGGGTCTCGTGTACTCGGTGGAGTCTGCCGTCCCGGCCATGACTCCCAACGATCTGGCGCAGCTGCCACCGATGCGCCACGTGCCCGACCGCGGGTACGACGCGCGATACCTGCAGCTGCCCGACGAACTCCCGCAGCGTGACCGAGACCTCGCCGGTCAGATCACGGCCGGCGCACGTAACGAGTACGCCGCCGTGATGGCCGTCCAGTCGTGGCTGCAGACCAACACGCGGTACGACCTCACGGTGCCGCGGGAGCCGGACGGCATCGACGCGGTCGATCACTTCCTGTTCGACACAAGGCGCGGGTTCTGCGAGCACATCGCGTCGGCGATGGCCGTCCTGTTGCGCGCCGAGGGCGTCCCGACGCGGATCGTGACGGGGTACGGACCGGGGGAGCGCAACCCGTTCACCGGCTACTACGACGTGCGGTACTCGGACGCTCATGCGTGGGTCGAGGTGCTGTACCCCCAGGTCGGGTGGGTCCCGTACGACCCGACGTTCGGCGTCCCCCCGGTCCCGGGTGGGGACTGGGGCACGCCGATGGGCGCGGGGCTCGTGTCGTGGGTCACCGCGCGGCTCGGCGCTGCCGTGCCGGCCGGCGTCCGGACGGCCGTCGGCGCGGCCGCGCGTCGCGTCGGCGCTGTGCTCGGCGCCGGCCGACGGGCCCTCCCGGTGGGAACGGCGATCCTCGCCCTGTTGGTGGCGGTAGCCGTCGGACTCCGTACGCGGCGGCGCCGATCCCAGCCGCCGCCGGTGCGCGATGGGTTCGACGTGGCCTACGACGAGCTCCTCACCGGCTTGGCCGCGGCGGGACACGCGCGCGACCCCGCCCGAACGCCCGACGAGGTGCTCGCGGCGGTCCGCGCGGACCCTCGGTTCAACGAGGAGCTGTCCTCGCACGCCGCCGACGTCGTCGGATCGGTACGGCGCGCACGGTTCGCGCCGCCGGCCGACAGACCGACCGCGGCCGATGCCGTCCGCGCGCGCGCGTCGGCGACGCGGGTGCGCGATCTCGCCCGCCACCTCTGACGGCACCCGCGGTAGGGTGCCTGCATGTGCCGAAGCATCAAACGACTCCGCGCAGGTGCCGAGGTCGTGCCCGACGACGAGATCCGTGAGGCCGCGCTGCAGTACGTGCGCAAGGTGAGCGGGTTCCGCGAGCCGACCGCGCGGCACCGCGACGCGTTCGACCAGGCCGTCGACGAGGTGGCCGACTCCTCCAAAGCGCTGCTGGACACGATCGCGCGAGCCCTGGCGTGAGCGTCGAGGCGCTGCCGGTCGCGGGCGGCCTGCCACTGGACCCGGCGCCCGAGGAGATGCGCGCGATGGGGGCGGCCGTCACCGAGGCCCTGATCGACTGGATCGGTGGGCTGCCCGATGCGCCGGCCGAGGCGACCGACGGGGCGCTCGAGGTGGCGCGGCGCGTCGCGGCGACGCCACCCGAACGCGGGACGGTCGACCTCGACGCCCTGCTCGAGGAGGCGCTGGAGGCAGCTCGGCACACCTTCGAGTACAGCGGGCCGGGCTACCTCGCCTATATCCCGGGCGGCGGTCTCTACACCGCGGCGCTCGCGGAGTTCCTCGCGCAAGGGCTGAATCGGTACGTCGGGTTGTGGCAGCCGAGTCCCGCGGTGGTCCAGCTCGAGGAGAACGTCACCCGCTGGCTCTGTGCGCTGTTCGACTTCCCGGCCGAGACCTCTCAAGGCGTGCTCACGTCCGGCGGGTCGCTTGCCAACCTGTCGGCGGTGGTGACGGCGCGGCACGCGAAACTCGGCCGCGACTTCCTCGACGGCACCTACTACGTGACCGATCAGGCGCACGGCTCGAACACGAAGGCCGCGATGATCGCCGGCTTCGGTCCCGACGCCATGCGGGTCGTGCCGACCGACGCCGAGCTGCGGATGGACCCGGACGCGCTCGAGCGGATGATCGAGGAGGACCAGGCCGCCGGGAGACGTCCGTTCCTCGTGATCGGCGCTGCCGGGACGACGAACACGGGTGCGGTGGATCCACTCGCGGCGATCGCGGACGTCGCGCGCCGTCAGGGGCTGTGGTTTCACGTCGACGCTGCGTACGGCGGGTTCTTCGTGCTGACCGATCGTGGTCGGGAGCGGTTCGGGGGCGCGGAGCGAGCGGACAGCATCACGTTGGACCCGCACAAGGGCCTGTTCCTGCCCTACGGGACGGGCGGCCTGATCGTTCGCGACCGAGCCGCGATGCGCGACGCGCACTTCGAGGGGGCCGCGTACCTGCAGGACCTGCCGCCTACCGGCGAGCTGCCGAACTACAACGAGCTCACCCCTGAGCTCTCGCGCGACATGCGGGGCCTCCGCGTCTGGTGGCCGCTCTCGCTGCACGGGGTGTCGGCGTTCAGGGAGGCGCTCGACGAGAAACTCGATCTGACCGAGCGCGCCCACGCGGCGCTCGCCGCCGACCCCGCGATCGAGGTGGGATGGCCGCCGCAGCTCACCGTGGTTGCGTTCCGGTTGCGCGACGGCGATGAGGCGGCCAACCGCGAGCTCTTGGATCGGATCAACGCGTCGAAGCGGGTGTTCCTCTCGTCGACGTTGATCGGCGGCGAGTATTGGCTCCGCATCTGCGTCGTGTCGCACCGTACGCACGCAGACCGGATCGACGAGTGCACGGCGATCGTGCGCGAGGCGGCGGCCGTGATCGGCCGGTGAGCCGATGCCCGAGCTTCCCGAGATCCGCGCCTTGGCGGAACGTCTGCACGAGGTGGCGGCCGGAGGGACCGTGCGCGGGGCCGATGTCCTGCAGTTCTCGTCGTTGAAGACCGTGACCCCGCGGGCCACCGATCTGCCGGGCGCGGTGGTCGACCGCGTGTCGAGCCTGGGGAAGTACGTCGTCGTCGAGCTCGACGACGGCCGGCGTGTGCTCGTGCATCTGTCGCAGGGCGGCCGGGTCGACGTCGAGGCGCCGCCCAAAGCGACCAAGCCCCGAGGCTCGGTGGTGCGCTTCCGCGTCGAGGATCGGCCGTCGATCCTCGTCAAAGAGTTCGGCAAGCAGCGCAAGGCGGGCTGGTGGGTGCTCGCACCCGGCGACGACGGGCCGCTCACGAAGCTCGGACCCGAGGTGCTCAGCGCCGAGGCCGACGGGCTGCTGCGCACGGCGACGGACAACCGGCGCGTCCACACGATCTTGCGCGACCAACGCACGATCGCCGGCGTCGGCCGCGGCTACAGCGACGACATCCTGCACCGCGCCCAGCTGTCGCCGACCTCGCAGCTCGTCAAGCTCGACGATGCACAGCGCGGAACGCTGGTCGCAGCCGTTCACGATGTCCTGACCAACGCGCTCGAGGCCGAACGCCGGCGATCGGGCGGCCTGCCGACGAAGATCGGGGATCACTTCGTGGTGCACAACCGCGCAGGCCAGCCGTGCCCACGTTGTGGTGCGGATCTTCGCCGCGTGAGCTACGAGGACTATGAGGTCACGTACTGCCCGAACTGCCAGACAGGTGGAAAGGTGCTCGCCGACCGACGGTTGTCGAGGCTGCTGCGGTGACTCACCCGGTGTCGATGAGCGCGGGGGGATCGTGTGCCGGCGCCGGACCCGCCGCGTAGGGCGTGCCGTCGGTTCGATACCAGCGCAGGTCGCCCTGTGCGCTTCCCTTGATCCACCACCCGTACTCGTGGACCAACTTGTGGTGCCACGAGCACAGGGTGACGAGGTTGTCGAGATCGGTGGCGCCGCCCTCGCGCCAGAACACGATGTGGTGCGCCTGCGTGAAGGCCTTCGTGCCGCACCCGGGGAAGCGGCAGCCACCGTCGCGGTAGCGGACCTGTCGCAAGAGCCAGGGCGGAGGCACGCGGGTGATCCGTCCCATGCCGATCACCCGTCCGTCACCCGCCTCGTGGACGGTCTCGACGCGGGCGGCGCAGAGGAGCCGCTCGAGCGTCGACGGTTGTGCGACGCCGCCGCCTTCGATCTCGGCGCCGACCGCCGGATCGCTCGCTCCGACGCGCGCATGGATGACGACGGTCGCGCGATCCGGGTCGGGATCGGCCGCGAGGCGGGCGGAGCACAGCCCGACCAACGCATCGGCCCGCCGGGCAGGGAGGTGGATCCCACCTTGCTCGTGCGGCATCGCCGGCACCGCCGCGGCCACGCGGTCGATCGCGGTCGCGACGACCGCTCCCTGTGCGGCCGGCAGATCTGCGTGGAGCTCGAACCGGCGACCTTCATCGCGGAAGGCCCACGTGAGCGAGCGCATCGCATCATCGTTCGCAGCCTCATCCGGCTCGCCGCGACGAACGACGTCGCCTTCCAGTCGGATCCGTGCGGACGACACCTTCTGCGCCCACGGGATCAGACCGTCTTCGGTCTCGGGCTGTGCGAAGCGCGCGAGCTCGACCACCTTGTCGACGCCGAGTTCGCCCCGGTCAAGGGCCCGCGCGGTGGCCGGCAGGTGGGGGAGCGCGGTCGCCGTCTCGATCAGCCGGCGAGCCTTCCAATCGGATATGCCGTAGCGCATCCACAGCCACTGCGCGAGGTCGCGGGCACCGTCATCGGCCCACACCTTCGTCCGATCGATCTCATGGATGACGTCGAGGAACTCCCGGTTCGCATGGCTCACGTCCACATGCGCCCGGTCGCATCGTTGGATCAACGCCGTTCGTGCATCGCTCTCGCCCACCGTGGCATCGCACCGATCCGGGGGAGGCGAGGTCGCGAAACGTTCCCAGAACCTTACCGAACATGTGTTCGACTGTCAAGCGTATCCGGCGGCGGTGCTAGCCTGCGCGCGATGTTGCGTCGTCTGGCGACCGTGGTTCCGGTGCTGGCCCTCCTCGCTGCCGCGACGCCGGCCGCTGCAGCCGGACCAGCCGTCGTCAACGTCTCGCAACGGGCGACCAATCAGTCAGAGGCCGCGGTCGCCGCGAGCCCGCTCGATCCGAACGACGTCGCCATCGCCTCGAACGTGCAACACGGCTACGGGATCTTCGTCGCGGTGAGCCACGACGCCGGCGCGACGTGGTCGCGTGATGTGATCGGCGACGCCGACGCCTTCGGCCGCGCGTGCTGCGATCCCACGATCGCGTGGGATCGGTTCGGCAATCTGTTCCTGTCGTGGCTCGGGTACGGAAAGCTGCGCTACCCGACGGTCGTGCCGGTGCTGCTGAGCACCGACGCTGGCGACGATTGGTCGCTCCTCACGAGGATCAAGCCACCGGCCGCCGTTCCCGCCTCGGCGACGTTGGACGTGCGCGCACCGCTCGCGTCCGAGGGCGGCCCGAAGGACGACGAGGAGGAGCGCGGTCCGGGGTTCCTCGATCAACCGACGATCACGACCGGCGCGAGCTCGTTGTGGGCGATCTGGAACAACGAGGGCCAGATGCAGGCGGTCGGCGCGCGCGTCCGCGGCCTCGGCGATGTGGCGCCCCTCAAGCGGGTGCACGACCTGCCGGGAGGCCACAACTGCACCTTCGGTGACGTGGCCATCGGGCCCGGCGGGGCGGTGGCCGAGATCTGCCAGAAGGACCAGGATCGCTTCAACCCCATTCGTTCGGTCTTCCGGTTCACGGTCGACAAGAACGGACTGCGCCCGGGCACGTTCCGCAGCTACACCGTGGTCGCGCGGACCGACGTGTCGCTGTTCGAGCCGATCAGGGCGCAGCGTGTCCGGACGGTCGATGCCGAGGTCGGCCTCGCGTGGATCCGGACCGGCCCCGATCGCGGCAGGCTCGTGACGATGTTCACCGTCGAGACGCCCGATCAGAGCGATAACACGGACATCGACGTGAAGACATCGGATGACGGCGGCAAGACGTGGTCGACGCGGGTATCGGTGACCTCGGCGCCACGGAGCCAGTTCCTACCCCGGATGGCGATGGACCCGGCGACGGGACACCTCGTGATCGGTTGGCACGACGCGAGGCGTGATGACGGCTCGGGCGTCTACGACACCGACGGCCGCGCGAACAGCGACGCGATGTATGCGGTGTCGTTCAGCGCCGACGGCGGCACGACGTGGACGGCGCCGTGGACGGTGAGCGAGGGCGCTTCCAACGCGAAGGCGAGCGGCAACGGGATCGACTTCGGCGACTACACGGGGATCGCGTTCGCGTTCGGGGTCGCGCACCCGGCATGGGCCGACAACTCGAACAGCACCGGCGACAACCCCGACGGCACCCTGCACGCGTTCGACATCTCCTCGTCGGCAGTGCCCGAGACCTGAGCCGACGGCGCTAGTGCGCCGGGACCGGCTCCGCCTCGGCGGCGTCGGCGCTGGCATGGTGCTCGGCGATCGTCTCGCGCCCCGGGATCAACCGGTTCGACACGATCGCGGCGATCAGCAGCACCGAACCGGCGAACAGCAAGGCGGGCCGGAACCCCTGCATGAAGGCATCCCGGAACGCGACCGCCACGGAGTCGATCTGCTGGGGCGTGAGCCCGAGCGCCGCCAGGCTGTCGGAGGTCAGGACGCCGTGCTTGGCGCTGTCGCCGATCGCCTGGAGTTGCGCGGGCGCCAGGCCGAGGCCTTGGACCGCCGGCGTGAACGCGCTCTTGAGCTGGGTCGTCAAGATCGCTCCGAGCACGGCGATGCCGAGGACGCCGCCCACCTCGCGGCTCGTGTTCGTCATCGCCGATCCGAGACCGGCGCGCTCGCGCCCAACGCTGTTCATCACGGCCGCGGTCATCGGCGCCATCGTCGCGCCCATCCCGTGGCCCATCGCGAGGAAGATCGGGAACATCACCCAGTACGGCGTCGTCGGCGTCAGCAGGAGCCCGAGCAGGAACAGTCCGCCGCCCGCGAGGATCAGCCCATAGGTCATGGGCGCCCGGGACCCGTGCCGCGACGCGTAGCTCCCGGCGTACGGCGCGGTCACGATGATCATCACCGTCAGCGGCAGGAACGAGGCGCCCGCCTGGAACGGCGAGTACCCCTTGATGTTCTGCATGTAGAGCGTGAGGAAGAAGAACGTCGCGAACATCCCGAGGGCGATCGAGAACGCGACGCTGTTGCCCGCCGAGAACGCCGGGTTGCGGAAGAACCGCAGCGGCATCATCGGGTGCTCGGTGCGGAGCTCCCACCATAGGAACGCGACCAGGAGCACGCCGAACGCGACCAGCGAGGCGATGATCCGCGGGTTGCCCCAGCCGAGGGCGTTGGCCTCGATCAGACCGTAGGTCACGGAGAACAACGCCGACGTCCCGAGCACGAGCCCGACGATGTCGAGCTTGCGCTCCTGCTCCGACCGCGATTCCCGCACGGTGATGGTCGCGACGATGAAGGCGACGATGCCGATCGGCACGTTGAGGAAGAACACCGACGCCCAGCCGAGGTGCTCGACCATGTAGCCGCCCAGGGTCGGTCCGAGCGCCAGCGCGATCCCGGACACACCGGCCCACAGCCCGAGTGCCTTCGCGCGCTCGTGCGGTGGGAACGTCACCGTGATGATCGACAGCGTTCCCGGGATCAGCAGCGCGCCACCCACGCCCTGGAGCGCGCGGGCCACGATCAGCTGCTGCGGTGTGCTGGCCAGCCCGCACGCGAACGAGAAGAACGTGAACACGGCGAGGCCGCCGAGGAACATCTTCTTGCGTCCGTAGCGGTCGCCGAGGATGCCCCCGGTGAGCAGCAAGGACGCGAACGCCAAGACGTAGGCGTCGACCACCCACTGGAGTTCGGAGAAGCCCGCGTTCAGGTCTTGTTGGATCCGTGGCAGCGCCACATTGACGACCGTGTTGTCGAGCATCGCCATCGCGAGCGCGAAACACATCGTCAGAAGGACGATGACCTTCTCGCGGGCGTTCTCGCCTTCGAACCCGAGCATGGATCCTCCTCGTCGATCTCTCCGCCGGGTCAACCCGAGCGGCGACGGGGTTGTTCCCGATCACCAGAGCCTACTGCGGCTCCCGGACATGCCCGGTCACTGCGAGCACCGGCACTATCCTGGCCGGGCCCGTGCTTGAGCTCCTCGACCTGCATCGCCGATTCTCAGACGTCGTCGCGCTCGACGGCGTCTCGTTCGGGGTTCCCGAGGGACGGATCGTCGGGTTCGTCGGACGCAACGGCGCCGGCAAGACGACCGCGATGCGGATCGCGCTCGGCGTGCTCGACGCCGACGAGGGGGAGGTTCGGTGGCGCGGCGCCCCCGTCGACACCGCGTCCCGGCGCCGGTTCGGCTACATGCCCGAGGAGCGAGGCCTGTACCCGAAGATGCGCGTGCTCGAGCAGCTCGTTTACCTCGCTCGCCTGCGTGGCATGGCCAAGGGGGACGCCCGCGCGAGCGCCGGACGCCTGTTGGAAACCCTCGAGGTCGTTGGGGATCCGGGTGCACGCGTCGAGTCCTTGTCGCTCGGCAACCAGCAGCGGGTGCAGCTGGCTGCCGCGCTCGTGCATCGACCGGAGGTGCTCGTCCTCGACGAGCCGTTCTCCGGCCTCGATCCTGTCGGCGTCGACGTGCTCTCCGGCGTCCTGCGACGCGCTGCGCGCAGCGAGGGCGCCGCGGTGGTGTTCTCGAGCCATCAGCTCGACCTCGTGGAGCGCCTGTGCGACGAGGTGGTGCTGATCGATCGCGGGCGGATCGCGGCGAACGGTACGATCGAGGAGCTTCGCGCCTCGCGGGAGCGGAACCTGTGGGAGATCCGGCTGCGCGGCGTCACGACGGCGTGGTGGGAGGCGATCCCCGGTGTGACGCCGGCGCAGCGGGACGACGGGGTGGTCGTGCTGGAGCTCGCGCCGTCCACTGACCCGCAGCGGGTGCTCGACGTCGCCCGCTCCGCGGGCGACGTCCTCGCGTTCGGTCCGGTGGAACCGTCGCTGCAGGACCTGTTCCGGGAAGTGGTCTCGTGACCGAGTCGGCGGACCGAGGCACCTGGCGGCTGATCGCCGCCCGCGACTTCTGGGTACGCCTGCGCGAGCGGAGCTTCCTGATCTCGACACTGCTGAACGTCGGTGTGATCTCCGTCCTCGTGCTCGCGCGCGCCAGCGGCGGGTTCAGCGGCGCGCCGTCGTTCGATGTCGGGACGGTCGGGGGAACCGACGTGGTCGCGGTGGCTGACGGGGCCGCATCCCTCGGCGGGACTGACATCACCGTGCGCGTGCATCCCTTCCCCGACCGGGCGGCCGCCG
>Ga0105242_10003263_pt1 | contig 12646 bp, 10 predicted proteins | sample KBSM24metaG_FD_81521 | JGI IMG/M metagenome (GOLD analysis project Ga0105242, IMG submission 81521) | Miscanthus rhizosphere microbial communities from Kellogg Biological Station, Michigan, USA - KBS M2-4 metaG | ecosystem: Host-associated > Plants > Roots > Rhizosphere > Soil | place...
CGCCCATGCCGTCGGCGACCACGAGGAAGAGCGCGTCCTTGGTATGCCAATGCGCGATGCGGTCCTGCTGGTAGGGCCGCTTGCCGATGCGCGTGTCCTGGAAAATCGTATATTTCACAGGCTGGTCTTCGCTCCGCTGTAGTTCAACCCTTCGCGATCAGCGCTTCATCTTGCGCAGGATCGCATCCTTCCATTGGTCCAGAATCGGCGCTTCGCCCCGGAACCCGGGCTCCTTCTCCCCGAGCAATGCCTTTTGCAGCGCAAATACGCTCTGCGGGCGCTCCATGTGGTCCAGGCGCAGGCACCAGTCTATGGTGTCCAGCAGGTCTACGGAATACTTCCCGGCCCAGCCCTTGCGGGCACTGGTCATCCTGTCTTTTTCCATGCGTTGCGTCGCCACGGGCGGGCCCGCGCCGGCGAGGCAGGCGTACATCGAGGCGCCGATGGAGTAGATGTCGCTCCAGGGGCCCAGTTTGTCGCGCTCCCTGTGATGCTCGGGGGAGGCGAACCCGGGCGTATACATCGGCGGCAGCTTGAGGGCGTCCACGGTGAGGGTCTGGCGCGCAGCGCCGAAATCGATCAGCACCGGGTTGCCGTCGTTGCGCACGTAGATGTTGCCCGGCTTGATATCGAGGTGCAGCAGCTTGTTGGAATGCACTTCGCGCAAGCCGTTGAGCAGCTGCACGAAGGTGTTGCACAGCCAGTCTTCCTTGATCGTGCCGCTTCTCTTCTGGATATGCTCCTGCAGCGTGCGCCCCCGCTCGTAGCGCATCACGAGGTACACCGTCTCATTGGCGCGGAAGAAATTGTTGACGCGCACGACGTTCGGGTGCGACAGGGTCGCCAGCGCGCGGCCTTCCTCGAAGAAACATTTGAGCCCGTAGCGGAATGACGAAAGATTTTCCTCCGGCACCACGGGCACCGGGTTGTCCTTGGTGCGCAGCGCGAGTGTCGCCGGCAGATACTCCTTGACCGCCACCGGCGTTTCATTCTCGTCGTGCGCGAGGTAGACGAACGAGAATCCGCCCGAGGCGAGCAGGCGCAGAATCCGGTAATTTTCGAGTTGAAAGCCTTCCGGTAACGGCTGGTTGGCTTGAGAGGACATCTACCCTATGATACCTGCATCCCCATGGTCCATAGCATGACCGGCTACGCCGTCGCGAGTGCCGATACGCCGCGCGGCGCGTTGACGCTCGAGCTGCGCTCGGTGAATTCGCGCTTTCTCGACTTGCAGTTCCGCGTCGCCGAGGAACTGCGGGCGGCCGAGCCGCTGCTGCGCGAGCGCATCGCGGCGCGCATCGCCCGGGGAAAAGTCGACTGCCGTCTCACGCTGGGAAACGCCGTTGCCCAGGCGCGGCAAGGACTCAACCTCCAGGCGATCCAGGAACTGCGCGCCCTGGCGACGGAGGCCGAAAGGGCGTTTCCCGGCATCGCGCCGTTGCGAACCACCGATGTGTTGCGCTGGCCCGGCGTGCTCGCCGAGCCCGCCGCGGACGAGGAACGCACGCGCGGCGCGCTGGATGAAGTTTGCCGGAAGGCGCTGGACGAGTTGTGCGCGGCGCGCGGTCGCGAGGGCGCCAAGCTGGCGGCGATCCTGCTCAGCCGCGTCGCCGAAATGCGCAAGCTGCTGGCCGAAGTGGCGCCGCTCGTGCCCGAGGCCGTGGCGGCCTACCGCGAAAGGATCGCCGAGCGGCTGCGCGAAGTGCTCGGCAGCGGCGACGAAGAGAGAACGCGCGCCGAAGTCGCGCTGTTCGCGGCCAAGAGCGACGTTGACGAGGAGATCACCCGCCTCGCCACGCACCTGGACGAAGTCGAGCGTGTGCTGGCGAAGGGCGGTGCAGCCGGCAAGCGCCTGGATTTCCTGGCCCAGGAGCTCAATCGCGAGGCGAACACGCTCGCCTCGAAAGCCGCCGGACTCAAGATCGCCGATTGCGCGCTGGAGCTGAAGCTGCTGATCGAGCAGATTCGCGAACAGGTGCAGAACATCGAATGAGCGGCGTGCTTTTCGTGGTCACGGCGCCCTCGGGCGCGGGCAAGAGCTCGCTGATCGATGCGCTGCTCAAGGAAGACCCGCACCTGCGGCTCTCGGTGTCCTACACCACGCGCGCGCCGCGGCCGGGCGAGGTGAACGGCCGCGAGTACCATTTTGTGGACGAGAAGACCTTTCTCGCGATGCTCGAACGCGGCGAATTCCTGGAAAGCGCGCAGGTGCACGGCAACCGCTACGGCACCTCGCAGGCGGTGATCCGTGAGGCGCTGGCGCGCGGCCAGGACCTGGTGCTGGAGATCGACTGGCAGGGCGCCCAGCAGGTGCGCAGGCTGTACCCGTCCTGCGTCGGCGTTTTCATCCTGCCGCCGTCGGTCGCGGAACTCGAGCGGCGCATGCGCGCCCGCGGCCAGGACAGCGACGAGGTGATCCGGCGCCGCATGGCGAGCGCCGAAGAGGAAATCTCGCACTCCGCGGAGTTCAACTACGCTATAATTAACAAAGACTTCGACGAGGCCAAGCGCGATTTGCAGGCCATCATCCGCGTCGAGCGCCTGAAACCCAGAAATTAGAGAACCGGAAGAGAGACCATGGCCCGCATTACCGTTGACGATTGCCTCAAGCGCATCCCGAACCGTTTCCAGCTCACGCTGACGGCCACCTACCGCGCGCGCCAGCTCAGTTCCGGCGCGTCGCCGCTGGTCGAGCCGAACCGCGACAAATTCACCGTGATCGCGCTGCGCGAGATTTCGGTCGGCAAGATCGGCGTTGAAGTCCTGCGCCGCAATCAGACGCCGCCGGCCATGGCCGCGGTGCCTGCCGCGCCCGTAGCGCCGCCAGCCACCGAGGCATAGGCATACCGCAGCCTGGCGGGGGGCCAGGCAAGGAAATCGGGGTCAGATCCCGATTTCCAGTTCGCGGGGCTACACTCCCCCAATGGCCGCCGTTCCAGTACTTGACGAGAGCCGCTTCGGTTATCTGAAGCCGACGGACGTTGCGCGCCTGGCGGAGGCCTATCGCTTCTCCGGCGCCGCGCACGCCGGCCAGACGCGCCAGTCCGGCGAACCCTACGTTTCGCATCCGCTCGCCGTGGCCGAGATACTCGCCGGCTGGCGCCTGGACGGGCAGGCGCTGGTGGCGGCATTGCTGCACGACGTGATGGAGGACACCTCGGTCACCAAGGCCGAGATCTCGGATACGTTCGGCAAACCTGTCGCCGACCTGGTGGACGGCGTTTCCAAGCTCGACAAGATCGAATTCCAGTCGGCCGAGGACGCACAGGCGGAGAATTTCCGCAAGATGCTGCTCGCGATGGCGCGCGACGTGCGCGTCATCCTGATCAAGCTCGCCGACCGCCTGCACAACATGCGCACGCTGGAGGCGGTCGCGCCCGCCAAGCGCCGCCGCGTGGCGCGCGAGACCATGGAAATCTACGCGCCGATCGCCAACCGGCTGGGCCTCAACGAACTGTTCCACGAACTGCAGGAACTCGCGTTTTCGCACACCCATCCGTTGCGCTACAAGGTCCTGTACAAGGCCACGCGCGCGGCGCGCGGCAACCGCCGCGAGGTGGTCGGCAAGATCGAGGCGGCGATCAAGGCGCGGCTCGCCGAAGCCGGCGTTCCCGCCGCGATCACCGGCAGGGAGAAGCACATCTACTCGATCTATCGCAAGATGATCGAGAAGCACCTCTCGTTCTCCGAGGTGCACGACATCTATGGTTTTCGCGTGGTGGTGAAGGATGCTCCCACCTGTTACCTCGCGCTTGGCGTGCTGCACGGCCTGTACAAGCCGGTCCCCGGCAAATTCAAGGACTACATCGCGATCCCAAAGGCGAACGGCTACCAGTCTCTGCACACGGCGCTCATCGGCCCCTACGGCGTGCCGGTCGAGATCCAGTTGCGCACCGAGGAAATGCACCGCCTGGCCGAAGCCGGCGTCGCCTCGCACTGGATGTACAAGAGCGAGGTGGATTCGCTCTCCGAACTGCAGAAGAAGACGCACCAGTGGCTGCAGTCGCTGCTCGAGATCCAGAGCCAGTCGGGCGACTCCCAGGAATTCCTCGAGCACGTCAAGGTCGACCTGTTTCCCGACGAAGTCTACGTCTTCACGCCCAAGGGCAGGATCATGCCCTTGCCGCGCGGTGCCACCGCCGTGGATTTCGCCTACGCGGTGCATACCGATATCGGCAACAGGTGCGTGGCCGCAAAGGTGAACGGCGAGCTCGTGCCGCTGCGCACTGAATTGCGCAACGGCGACCGCATCGAGATCATCACCACCGGCTATGCCAAGCCCAACCCGGCCTGGCTGCAGTATGTGCGCACGGCGAAGGCGCGCTCCAACATCCGGCATTTTCTCAAGACCATGCAGTACGACGAGTCGGCCGCGCTCGGCGAGCGGCTGCTGGAGCAGGCACTCAAGGCCGCCGGCCACACGGCTTCGGAGATCGATGCGCAGAGCTGGGACCGTGCCATGCGCGACGCCGGCGCCCATTCGCGCCAGGAAGTGCTCGCCGACCTCGGCCTTGGCCGGCGCCTGCCTGCGGTCGTGGCCCGGCGGCTACTGCGAAAGACGGAACGAGAGGAAGCAAGGAGCGGCGCCGCGAAGGCGGCGGCCGCGAGCGTCGTGATCAGCGGCACGGAGGGCATGGCGGTTCAGCTCGCCAGTTGCTGCCGGCCGATACCGGGCGACGCGATCGTCGGGTCGATCAAGAAGGGCCAGGGACTGGTGGTGCACCTGGCCGAGTGCAGGCCGGCACTGCGTTCGCGCCGCAACGAGCCGGATCAGTGGATCGACGTGGAGTGGGACCGTCAGCCGAGCCGCCTGTTCCAGACCGCGGTACGCGTCATCGTGGCGAACCAGCGCGGCGTGCTCGCCAAGGTCGCCTCCGAAATTGCCGACGCCGGCTCCAACATCGACGCCATCAGCATGGAGGAAGACCGCGCGGTCTTCACCACCATGCTGTTCATACTGGAGGTCGCCAACCGGCAGCACCTCGCGCGCGTCATGCGCGCGCTGCGGCGCCTGCCCGAAGTCGAAAAACTCGCTCGCGCGCGCGAATAGCGGGCGCGCTGCGCGGCGCGGCCGCTCAGGACGCGCCGGGCCCGGGGCACCACCGGCCGAGCGTGCGCTCCTTCTGCATTGCGATCTGCCGCCAGCCCGGGTCGGCTGCCGACTTGCGATACCACTGCCGCGCCGCGGCGAGATCGGCGGGATTCAAGGCGCACTCGCTCAGCAGGCCTGAGAAATACTGCAGGTCGGCCGCGCCGTTTTGTGCCCGGGCATGGATTGCCGGCAGGACGCGCTGCGCGGCATCCTGGTCCTTCTGCTCGGCGATCGTATTGAGCAGCGACGCCAGCCCGCGAAGCGCGGCCTGCCGGATCCTCGCCGAAGACGGGTCGCCGCCGGAGGAGCGCTCGATCACCTTCAGGTAGGTTTCCGCGGACGCCAGTCGATCCTGCTTTTCGCCGCGGCCGTGCCCCAGCGCAAACGCCAGGTCGAGCATTGCCGGCCGGTCGCCGATTTTCGCCAGCAGTTCACCGTCTTCCATCCAGCGCGCCGCGCCTTCGGGGCGAGGCCCCTCGCCGCGCGACCACCAGGCGGACCTTGCCACCACGCGCTTGACGTCGTCGTAGTTCCTCTCGAACGCAGCGACGCGCTGCTCCGCGGCAGGGTCGCCCGACCTCGCCATCCACGCGAGCCGGTTCATGGCGCGCACTCGTGCCGTGAGCGCGCCGGACGAGGCGACGACCCGGCCGTACTCCGCGGCGACGGGCTCCGCGATCGCCACGGCCGAGGGCCTGCTGCTCGCCAGCATCTGGGCCAGTTCGCTGGATGCCGACTGGAACTCGCGCTCATCGTCGCTGCGCAGCTGCGCCGCGAGACGCTTCCCGGGATCAATTGCAGATTTGCCGGGCGTCGGTTGCGCCGGCGACTCGGTTTTGCTCTCGCTGCCTTCGCCGGCCGGCGGCGCATCGCGCCATTCGCGATACACGAACGTTGCCCCCGCGGCGGCGGCAAACGCAAAGGCAAGGCCGAGCAGCATGGATTTCCTGGAGACGGGCTGCCGGGGCCGCGACGCAACCGGACCAAACGGCAGCGAGATTGCCGTCGGCAGCGGCAAGGCAACCGGCGTCGATGGCGTGTGGCGCACTGCGCCCTCGCCGCGCGCCATTTCCTGCTCGCTCCATTCCCCGTCGACATGGAATTCCGGCGAAGCACAGGCACCCCACGTGGCGGCGAGCATCCGGTCGATCTCGGCGATCAGGGCATCGTGGGGCAGCGGCCCGGCGGCCGGCGCCGAATCGAAGGCCTTCAGGCTCCGCACCAGGCGGCCGATGTCCTCGAGCGCGGGCCCCGCGTCGGCCCAGGGTGGACATTCGAGCCCGGCGGCGCTGATTTTCTCTGCGATGTGGCCGAGGCTGAAAAGGTCGACCCCGTAGTCGAGCTGCTGAACCGCGTTGGGACAGCCGCTGCGCCGGTCCGACTGCAGCGCCGCGATCAAGCGCTCCGACTGATAGGGCATGCGCTCGTCCGGGTCGATGACCAGGATCTGGGTCAGCGGCATCGCATGCGAGACGGAAAACGCGAAATCGATCAGCTTGAGCTGCCCGAACTCGAGGCGCATCCGGCGCCGGCCTCCCTGGAACGGGTAGGGCGCATACGGAATGCAGATGTTGTCTTCCTTGATGTCGCAGTGAACGATGCGATGCTCGTGGATCTGCTTGAGCGCGACGAGGCTCGCCCGCAGCAGGTGCAAGAATGCGTCCGAGCGCTGGAACGGGTTGCTCAGCGTCGCGGTATCGGCATAGCTGGCCTTGACGCGCAGCCAGTTGGCGACCGTCACGCCCGCATCGCAGGTGAGCACCTGTTTGGCTGCTTCGTTCTCCGAGATCAGGTGGCGCGCCTGCACCACGTGGGTGAATTCGTTCTGTTTTTTCAGGAATTCCCGCAGGAAGAAATTTTCCCGCTCCGACCAGTACCGGTAGTCGTACTTCAGGCCTTTCGGATCCTCGAATTCCTTGAATACCTTTGAAAACAGCACCGGATGGGTGTCGAGGCGCTCCACCCGGACGTGGGCGCGATCGACGATCGTCTTGCGGCCCGAGTCGAACACCTCGCTCGCCGGGGCGACCGGCGCCGGCGCCGGCCCGAGACGCGGCTCGATGCGACGCTCGAGCGGGTCGTCGTCGCGGGTTCTGCGCAGCAGGTAGTCCAGGGCCATGGGCTATTCCGTCCGCGCGATGCGAAAGCCGATGCCATTGTCGAAATGGTCGGCAGCGGCCGATGTCCTGGCGGCCGAGCGTATGGATCGCGCGGAACCGTACCAGGCGCCGCCGCGCACGACCCGCGTGTCACTCGCCGCGGTACAGCCGCTGGTCAGCGCACGGCCGTCAGCCGACCCATCGCGCACACGGTCATGAAAACAGTCTTCGACCCACTCCGAGACGTTGCCGTGCATGTCGTAGAGCCCGAAGGGATTCGGCGCGAACCGCCCGACCGGCGCCGCCTGGCGCCCGTCCCACTTGCTGCCGCAGTCGGCGCAATTGGCGTCGCCACGGCCGGCCTGGTCGCCCCACCAGTAGCGCACATCGGTCCCGGCGCGCGCGGCATACTCCCACTCGGCCTCGCTGAGCAGGCGATAACGCTTGTTCGTCGTGCGCGACAGCCAGGCCACGTATTGCTGCGCATCGCCCCAGCTGACATTGATCACAGGTTGCCCGCCGCGGCCCCAGCCGGCATCGTGCGGGCGCTTGCGGCAGCCACCGGCAGCGACGCAGGCGTCCCATTCCGCAAACGTCACCTCGAAGCGTCCGACCGCGAGCATGTAGCGAATCTCCACTACGAGCCGCGAGTCATTCGCGGCCGCGTCGCCCATGACAAAATCGCCCTGCGGCAACCACACGAGTTCCGGGCACTTGGCGCAATCGCGAAACACGGTGCCGATGCGCTCCTTCGAATTCAGGGCGCTCGTCGATCTGGCGGCCACCAGCTGGACGCGGTTCTCGCGGACTGTTCCCTTGCGCGCGGCGATCAGGCGATCCGCAGCTTCCTGCGCCGCTGCCGCCCTTGCCGCAGCAGCCTTTGCCGCCGCCTCTTTTGCCGCGGACTCGCGCGCCGCAGCCTCCCGCGCCGCCAGCTCCTTGGCGGCGGCTTCCCTTATCGCCTCTTTCACCTCCGCCGCCCTCGCGGCAGCTGCTTTCGCCGCCTCTGCCCGTACTGCCGCCGCCTGCGCCGCGGCGGCCTTTCTCGCCGCCTCCCGCGCGGCGGTCTCGCGCGCCTGCTCGATGGCGCGCAGCCGCGCGTTTTCCCTTTCGGCCGCCTGCTTCTTCGCCGCGTTCGCGCGCGCTTCGGCCTTCGCGCGCCTGCGCTGCTCGGCCTCGGCGCGCGAGCGTTTGAGCGCGTTGTCCGGCTGTGCGGCCGCTTTCGGCGGCTCGAGTCCTTCCGTCGGGTCAATCACCGATGCGGTTTCGGCAAGCGCGGTGCTGGCCGCGAGGCCGAACCAGAACGCCATCGCAAGCGCGCTGCGCCCAAAAGACCGGATTCCTGCGTGTTTCATATCCGCCTCCCGTTTGCATCCCGGTACCTGGCCGCCAGCCACTTCGCCAGATCCGCGATGGGCGTGAACCAGGGCTGTCTCAGCACGAGCAATGCGCTCGCGTCGTCATGGCTGCCGTTCCTTTTCGCGGCGCGCACCAGCGTGTTGCAGATCGATGCCAGCGAACTGCCGCTTCCGATTCCGCCCGCAATGACCTGCGCCATCTGGTCGTCGGAAACGAACTTGTGCAAACCATCCGAGCACAGCAGCAGGAGCTCGCGCGGCCGGATCTGCGCCTTGACGACCGGCGGGACGCCGACCGCGCCGGTGCCTACCATGCGCGCCGGATCGTCGGGGCTGCCGTTGGGCGGCGGCTGCTGGGCGTAGCTGGCGTAGGTCTGGTCCACCGTAAGCTGCCGGATGGCATAGCCGTCCTTGCGCGGCTTGAGCTGGTAGACGCGGCAGTCGCCCACGTTGAGCAGGTACGCCGTCGCCTGCGACGGGAACCACGCCGCGGCGAGCGTCGCAGCGCCGCTCTGGTCGCCGCGCCGCGCGATCGCTTCGCGCACCTGCGCATCGGCCCTCGCCAGCCAGTCGAGCAGTTTCGCCGGGTTGCGGTAGGCGTTCCTGGGCGCCTGCGCGCAATGCGCGAGCAGCACGCTGCTCGCGATCTCGCCGTGCGCGCCGCCGCCGACGCCGTCGGCAACGCCGCAAAAGTCCGGACGCTCCGCCGAGGGAACGTGGCTGCAGCAGTCTTCGTTGCGCGCGTGCGAGCTTCCCGGCTCCGAGGCGTAGGCGGCGGTGAGACCGCTTTGCCATCGCCACGAGTACCGGATGGTCGGCGTGGCATGCGCCTGCAGGCGGACGGGCGTGACGCCGCTCATGCCGGCACGTCCACCTGGCGCAAGGCAATTCGCACCGCCGGCGCATTGGCCCAGCGCTCGCCTAGCACCAGCTCCTCGCCGAAGCGCCACACGAACCGCTCCGGCAGCGGCTGGTTCCCCGCGAACGTGCCGTTGCGCGCGACCGCCCGGTTGAGCGCCACCGCGCCAGCGCGGTCAATCGATTCGATCACCAGGTGTTCCCGCGATACGCCCTGGTTGGCATCCGGCACCACGTAGTCCTGCGCCGTGCCGCGGCCGATGGTGAACGGCAGCTTGAGCACATCGTGCCTCGGGCTGCCCGTCGCATCGACGATGGAAAGCACGGCGAGCGGCGTGTTGCCCACAGGCGCGAGCGCGGCAACCGGCGCCGCAATGCCCGGCGCGATCGGCGTGGAGGCAGAGGGCGCAACGGGAGTAGCGGTCGCGCCGGTCGCTTCGGTTCCGTTCAGCAACTGCGCGCGCACCGCGGGATAGCGGTCGTAATTCGCGGTGCCGCGGTCGCGCCCAAAGCTGAGCAGCGCGCCGTTGGCCAGCGCCACCCGGTTCCCCCGGCGGACGCGCTCGCCGTCGACCCAGGTGCCGTTGGTCGAGTGGTCCGCGAGCCACAGCTGCTGCCCTTCCCAATGCAGCGTGCAATGCCTTGCGGAAACGTAGTAGCCGGAGATTTCCACGTCGGCCTGCGCCGACGATCCGAGGACGGCGGGAAAGCGCTCGATCTCGAGCGCGCGGTTCCCCGCCTCCTTCGCGTCCTGGACCGAGAGCCGCAGCTTCGGCCCGTCCTGCGGCGCGGGCTGCACGAGCGCAACAGGTTCCGCCGCGGCCGGACGGCTTTCCCATCTTCCATGCAGGGTGACGCGATACACGGAGCGCGCGGTCTGGTTCAGCATCTCCTCGAAGGGATCGGTCTCCGCCAGCTCCTCGGCCGAGAATTCCTTGTCCAGGCCCAGGAACTGTTCGACGCTCACGTGCTGGCCTACCGCCGGACCGAGCAGCTTCTTGACCCAGTGAACGCGGGAGTCCGGCGGGAACTCCTGCAGGAACTGCTCCAGTTCCTCGGCGCCCTGCTTGTCCGCGGCGATCTCGATGTAGTGCAGCACGAAGATCTCGTTGAAGCCGATCTCCAGGTGCGAGACGAGATCCTGCCGCAGGAAGCTCTTGACGCGCCGCTCGACCGCCTGCCGGATCGGCGCATAGCGGGTCGACGTGGGCCGCACCGCGTCCGCATCGTCTCCGGAGTCATCGTAGTCCGCGCCGGCGATATCGCTGCGCTCGAAGGCGGAGCCGATGCGGCCCCAGAATCCGGTCTTGCCGTTCAGTCTGGCCATTGGTTCATCTCCTGTATTCGATTTCAATCTGGTGGGCCGCCAGTTCGGTGCCCTTGATCTCTATGCGGCAGTCGGGAATCCGCGGCATCGAGGCGCGGAATTCCTGCACGTGCGGTTGCAGCTTCGCCTGCGACACCAGCGACTTGGAAATCAGGATGCGCAGCGCAGTGGCGCGGCGCCGGTTGCCAAGCGCGAGGAACCAGAGCTCGACGAAGGCCTTCATCTCCACCAGCACTCCGGGCCAGGGCGCGCGAAACGTCTCGATGTCCGTTTCAACCGGCGTCATGGCGTCCGCTTTGGCGTCGTCCATCGCTCAGGTTCCCGGTTCGCCCAAGCGGGCTTCTGCCTGCGTCTCGGATCTCATGCGCGCCATGATCCGGAACGCGATCTCGGAACTGACGTTCATCTCGTGATCGCCCGGCGATTGCACTTTTCCGGCGAGCGGACCGGCCTTGTACCAGTTGCGCTCGGTCAGCACCGCGACCACCTTGTTGAAGCCGCTCTGCCCGGGATCGGTCTTGAAGGCCGCCACGTACCACTTGTAGGGCTGCTCGCGGCTGCAGGAGGTCCACCATTCCTGCCGCTCGCCGAAGCTGGCGCCGCTGGCCGGCGTCTGGCCGCATTTCTGCCGGATCTGCTTCAGCGTCAGGCCGTCATTGCCGTAGGGCGGCGTGCCGGTCTTGCCCGCGACCCAGTCGATGCGGTTGCAGGTCGCGGCATCGAAGACCCGGATGCAACCCAGGTGCGCGGTGCCCGAGCGCGAGCCGGAGGGCGCGCCCTGGGATTTGTGGCTGATCATTCCCTGCACGATGAGCGCGGCGTCCTCCTGCGGAATGTCCAGGGCCACCGGGTCGGCCAGGCGGAACTGCTGCGCGGCGAGCTCGAAGGTCTGCGCCTCGGCGTCGCTGATCCGCTCGACGATGTGGGGCATGCGCTGGCTCACCTGCCCATTGGCGGCCGCCGCGAGCCGCGCCACCATGCCGGCCGCGCCCAGGGCCGTGGTGCGCGCATTGCCCTGGCCCCAGCCCTCGGACTCGATGTAGAGCAGGCGGCCCTGCTTGCACTTGCGCCAGCCGCGCTTCGCCGCGTCGCCGTGGTACTGCTCGCCGCGGCTGCAGGCCGCGGCGTGCGCCGGCTCGAACGCGAAATCCTCCATCAGCTGGAAATCCGCGATGCGCTTCGCCGAAGCCGGCTCGACCAGCAGGCGACCGAACATCACGGAGGTGCCGAGCGGCGTGCGCGCGCTGTCCTTGCGGATCCGGCTGTCGTCGGGAAAACCGAACAGCACGTTGATCCGTCCGCAGCGGAACGATCCGTCCAGGCAACCGGAATCCCAGCCGAACTGCAGCGCCGCCTGCTGGATGGCGTGCGGCCGGTCGCAGTTGGTCCAGCCCTTGTCGGCGCAGAACATGCGGTTGAGGAACGCGACCGAGTCCGAACCCTTCAATTCGTCCTGCAGGCGGACAAAGCCCGGCGCAATGCGCTCCGAGAGGATCCGCTTGCGATACTGGGGATCGCGCAGGAATCCGGTGGCCATGATCGGCTTGATGAGCGAACCCGGCAGCGCGTCGGTGAAAAGTGCGTGGTTGAGCAGGCGGTCCGGCTCGTAGTGCGGCTCGGTCGGCAGGTCGGGACAGTTTCCGGCCCTGCGGCCGCCGCCGTCGTATTCCTGGCGATAGCAATCGGTGTGCGCGCTGCCCAGCGCCTCGATGCGCCCGGTCGCGACGTCGATCAGCGCGATGGCCGCCATGCGCACCGCGGCCTTTTCGTACATCTGGCCGGTGAATTCGTCGAACTTCTTGTCGCCGCTCATGCCGAGCCGCCGGCAGGCCGCCGCGTCGCCGGCGTAGCAGCGGCTCGTCAGTTGCACGATCCGCTGCGCCTCCGGCTCGATGGTCAGGTGGACATTGAA
>Ga0105242_10003265_pt1 | contig 12642 bp, 14 predicted proteins | sample KBSM24metaG_FD_81521 | JGI IMG/M metagenome (GOLD analysis project Ga0105242, IMG submission 81521) | Miscanthus rhizosphere microbial communities from Kellogg Biological Station, Michigan, USA - KBS M2-4 metaG | ecosystem: Host-associated > Plants > Roots > Rhizosphere > Soil | place...
TCCCGCTCAGAAGCCGCTTCGGCCACCTGCTGGTGGATTTCTCCGCGCGCGTCAGCGTATTTAAGGGTCCACTCAGCCATGCCGCAAGTTATTGAGGGCCAGTCGGTTAGCTTGAAGACACTGCTCCGGCGCCAGCCCTACAAAAAGATAGACGCTAGCGGAGCGCCGAACGTGCACCGGGAAGCGCATCACTTCCCTGCGGCGGTTCCTTTTGCGGCGGCCTTGGTGTAAATGAGAATATGCTGGCGAGGCAGGGTTTCGATCACCGGTCCTAACTTGAAGCCTTCGGCTTCCACTTCGGTTTTCGCTTCGGCCACGCTCATCTTGTGATCCAGCAGAATCGGGACGGCGGGGTCTTCCTTGCGGTATTCGAGCTGCACTAAGCGGCCGTCGGGCTTAAGCGCGGCGCGGATGCCTGCGAGCATTTTTTGGGGCTGGGAGAACTCGTGGTACACGTCGACTAAAATGATCAAGTCGATCTGGGCGGGCGGGAGTTGGGGGTCGCTTTCGGTGCCCAGCACTGTGGACACGTTGGTGAGTCCGGCTTTCAGGGCGTTTCCCCGCAGAAGTTGCAGCATCTCGGGCTGCACATCGTTGGCGTACACTTTCCCGGCGGGACCGACGCGCCGGGCCATGCGCAGCGCTACATAACCGGTGCCGGCGCCCACTTCGGCCACGGTCATGCCGGGCTTCAGTCCGATGGCGTTGAGCGCGCCTTCCACGTTTTCCTCGGATTCGCGCTCGGGGCGCTCCAGCCAGTCCGCGCCGCCGACCCCCATGACTTGGGCGATATGACGGCCGGTGAGGGGATGTGTCGCTTGGAAAGCGGGCGCCCATGCTGCCGTCACGACGAGCATAACTACAACAAGTGCCGCTGTCATCGCGATTTGCCTTCTGTCGCGATTCCCGCTAGATTGTGGATTGAACATGCCTAAGCGCCTGACGCTGCCTTCATTATGCCTCTTGACGATCGCGCTGGCCGCCGGACTGCCGCTGGCAGGCTGTAAAAAAGCCGACTCCCAGCAGACCAATTTTCAGATGGGCGAGCGTGTGATCGCTACGCCGATGGTCTATAACGTGGTTCAAACCGTGTGGCGCACGCAGCTTGGGAACCTTTTCAAGGTGCGGGTGCCGGAGCAGCGCTTCCTGCTGATTTCGCTTTCGGCCACCAACAACGGGAGCAAGCCGGTAGCGGTGCCTTTCTTCACACTGGAAGGCTCGAACCGCGAGGAATATCGCGAACTGCAAACCGGAGATGGCGTGGACAACTGGTTCGGCTTGCTGCGCGAAATCACGCCCGGCGAAACCAAGCTGGGCAACATCGCTTTTGACGTACCCCTGGCTTCTTATCGCTTGCGTCTTACCAATGGCGGAGAGCCGGGATCGGAGAGACTTGTATGGGTGGATATCCCCTTGCGCATCGACACGGATACCGGCGTGAACGTGCCTGTGCCTGGGCAGTAATCTGCTGGGGCTGGCTAGGACTTCTGTCCACGGCCGCGCCGGCCTTCGCGGCATTCTCGGTGGATCGCATCGCCTTGCACCAGTTCGAAGATGGGCCGGTGCTGGGACCCAACCACGCGTTCCTACCTGGCGAAACCGTGTACTTCAGTTGCCGTCTGACCGGTTATCAACTCGCGGGAGAGCCAGATGAGCCGCGCAGCGTGAAGCTTTCCTGGAAGCTGCAGGTGACCGATCCGGCCGGCGTGCCTCTGGTGAAGGACAGCAGCGGCGAGATCGCCGAGCCGGTGGCGACGCAAGACAAAAACTGGTTCCCGAAGTTCTTGCAGCATTTCAATATCCCGCCCTTCGCTCCCGGTGGGGCGTATCACATCAAGGTCACGGCGCGCGATGAAGTGGCGAAAGTCGAGTTGACGTCGCAACTGGATTTCCAGGTGCGCGGGCACTCCGTCGAGCCCAGCCCGACTTTGACGGCGCGGAATTTGCGCTTCGTCAAAGACGAAACCGACGGGCCGCCGCTGGTCCCGCCGGTGTATCATCCGGGCGAGAGGCTGTGGGCGCGCTTCGATATAACCGGCTATAAATACGGCGATATGAACCACTATTCGGTGGAATATGGACTGGCCATCCTGCGCGAATCGGGCGAGCAGGTTTTCGCGCAGCCCGCGGCCGCGGCCGATGCCGGCGAAGGTTTCTATCCGCAGCGCTACGTCCCGGGTGCGGTCAGCTTGAATCTGCAGCCGGATGTTCCCGAAGGCAGCTACACGCTGGTGATCACCATGGAAGACAAAGCGGGCGGGCAGATGGCGGAGGCGCGGGCTGGGTTCCGCATCCAGAAATAACGGTCCAATCCGGGCCCGTGTTACACTGAAAAGCGCAACATTTCTAGGAGTTTTCGCGTGGATCGTCAAACCCGTAAAGATCTCAAGACCGATAAGTTTGCCGAGGATGTCTTTGACGTTTTCGAGTGGGCCTCCGTACATAAGGCCGAAGTGGTGCGCTATGCCGCCATTCTGGTGGCTGTGGCACTGATCATCGTGGGGGTGGTTTACTACAACCGGAGCCAGGCTGTGGTCCGCGCGGAAGCGCTGGCGAAAGCGTTGCGCGTGGACGACGCCACCACCGGAGAAGTGGTTCAGCCCACCAATATGCATTTTGATACCGACGCCCAAAAGGACAAGGCCAAGGTGCAAGCGTTCACGGACCTTTCGGCCAAGTACAGCGGAACCCAGGAGGGCGCGGTGGCCGATATGTACCTGGGCAGCTACGCCGTCGACGCGGGCAACATGGCCGAAGCCGAAAAGCGCTACAAAAGAGTGGTCGACGAGGGGCCCAAGGCCTACGCTGGGCTGGCGCGGCTTTCACTCGCTCAGGTCTATGCTTCCGAGGGAAAGATGGCGGACGCCGAGAAAATATTGCGCGACGCGATTGCGAATCCGTCGTTGACGGTGTCGAAGGAGCACGCGACTATCGTGCTGGGCGAACTGTTGGCACAAAACAATCCGGCCGAGGCGCATAAGCTGATCGATCCGCTGCGTACTTCGCTGCGCGGAGCCATCAGCCGCACGGCGATCACGGATTCGGCGAATCTTCCGCCAGTGAATCCCCCAGCCGCGCCGCCGGCTGTAAAGAAGTAATGCCCGGCCCGAGGTGATCCTGCCCGGCACGCTGGCCCATTTGCGCTTCCCGCTCGAACGCTCGCGGGGCCGCCGCTACCCGGAACTGGCGCATCCTTATCGCAATCCTTTTCAGCGCGACCGCGATCGCGTGGTCCACGCCCGGGCTTTCCGGCGTCTGGAAAACAAAACCCAGGTTTTTACGGCGGGCGTTTCGGATCACTTCCGCAACCGGTTAACGCATACCATCGAGGTCTCGCAGATCGCGCGTACGATGGCGGGTGTTTTGGGAGTGGATGAAGACTTGACCGAGGCGCTGGCGCTGGCTCACGATATCGGCCATCCGCCGTTCGGCCACGCGGGCGAAGAGCAACTGGACCGCTTGATGCGCCGCTTCGGCGAGCGCTTCGATCACAATCTGCAGGCGCTGCGCATTGTGGAGTCGTTTGAAAGCCGCTATGCGCGCTTCCCCGGGTTGAATCTGACGTTCGAAGTGCGCGAGGGGATCGCCAAGCACTCGCGCGATTTTGAACGCGGCGAGTTTGCGGAGCTGGATGAATATCTGCCGGGGCTGCGTCCGCCGATCGAGGCCCAGTTGATCGACGCGTGCGATGAGATCGCGTATGACACGGCCGATCTGGACGACGGCTATCACGCAGGTTTGGTAACCATCGAAGCTGCCTGCGGAGCTTCCGACATGTTCCGCGAGTTGGCGGAGGCCGCTGAGATGCAGTTCCCGGGGGCTCCGGAGCGAGTGCGCATGCATGAGGTGGTGCGTGGGTTGATCGACTGGCTGGTATCGGGGCTGCTCGCGGGAACCGTGGCGGCGTCGCAGGGACTAGCCGATGTGGAGGCGGTGCGCGCGCATCCCGAGCGGGTGGTGCGGTTCACTCCGGCGACGGCGGAAGGCGCGGCGCAGTTGAAGCGCTTCTTGCGGGCTGAGGTTTACGAGTCTGGACAGTTGGTGCGGGAGCGGCAGCGTTCCGTGGCGCGGATCGAGCGGTTGTTCGAGGTCTTATTGGCACAGCCGGAGTTGATGCCAGCGGCGTACCGGGAAGAGTCGGCAGGTGAGGCGCTCCATCGGCAGGTGTGCGATTACATTGCGGGGATGACCGACGGGTTTTTCGAGCGCACCTGCGACCAGTTGGGCGTCTAAGCCGCGTCAACCTTCTACTCTGGTTTGCGTTGTAATAGGTAGTGATGCGGAAGCTGTTGGCGGTATCGGCATTGGTGTTGTGTTTGGGAGCCCGCAGTCCCAAACTTTCGAAGGACGAGCAGGTGGTCCACGCACTAAACCGGGTGACCTTCGGGCCGCGGCCGGGCGACGTTGAAGCGGTGCGCAAGATGGGCGTGAAGAAGTGGGTCGATCTGCAGCTTCACCCTGAGCGCATCTCTGAAAACCCTGAGCTGGCGCAGCGGTTAGCTCCGCTCGAATCGCTGCGGCTCTCGCAGGCTGACACGGAGCGCAATTATCCGAACCCGCAAATGATCCGCGCGATAGCGTCGGGGCGGCAGGCGATGCCTGAGGATCCAGTGACGCGAGCGGCTGTCGAGCGAGTGGTGCGGCGTTTCAAGGTAAAGAAGGACACTGCGGGCAACGCGCCGCCCGAACCGCAGATTCCGCTCGATCAGTTGCTGACTCGCGAGCAGATTCGCACGCTGCGTACGGGGACCGTCGAGCAGAAGCGCGCTGTGATCGCTGCGATTCCTGAAGACCAGATGGACGACGTCGCGATCGCACTGCCTCCAGGATTGCGCTTGCAGCTGTTGCCCGCTGTCGAACCCACGCTGCGGCGCAAACTGCTGCTGCTAACTGCGCCCCAACAATTGGTAGCGTTCGATTTGAGCGAAGGCAAACTGTACCGCGCAATTTTGAGCAACCGGCAGCTTGAGGAACAACTGGTCGATTTCTGGTACAACCATTTCAACGTCTTTTTGGACAAGGGCGCGGACCGCTATCTGGTGCCGACCTACGAGCGCGAGGCCATTCGCCCGCATGTCCTGGGCAAGTTCCGCGATCTGCTGGAGGCTACGGCCAAGAGTCCGGCGATGTTATTTTTCCTGGATAACTGGGAGAGCGTCGGGGCGACCGCGCCGCAGCGCGCGAACGCCAAGCGACCGGCGCGCGGGCTGAACGAGAACTACGCGCGCGAGCTGATGGAGCTGCACACGCTGGGCGTCGACGGCGGCTACACGCAGAAAGACGTGACGGAAGTGGCGCGCTGCTTCACTGGCTGGACCATCCGCCAGCCGCGCGAGGGCGGTGATTTCTTTTATAACGACCGCGTGCACGATAAAGGCGAGAAGACCGTGCTGGGCGTGAAGATTCCCGCGGGCGGCGGTCGGGACGATGCCGAGAAGGTGCTGGATATTCTAGCGCGTCATCCGGCGACAGCGCGCTTCATTTCGAAGAAACTGGCGCAGCGGTTCGTGAGCGACGATCCGCCGCAGAAGCTGGTCGACAAGATGGCGAAGACCTTCCGCGATAAGAACGGCGACATCCGCGAGGTGATGAAAACCATGCTGACGTCGGACGAATTCTTCTCGCAGGCGGCGTATCGCGCCAAAGTGAAAACGCCCTTCGAGATGATTGTCAGCGCGGTGCGCGCTACCGGCGCTCAAGTGGACTTCGCGTTTCCGCTCGCGAATCAGATCGCACAACTGGGTGAGCCGCTGTACCGGAAACTCGAACCCACGGGATACTCGGATGCGAATAGTGAATGGGTGAACTCGGCGGCCCTGCTGGCGCGCATGAATTTTGCGTTGTCGTTGGCACAGAACAAAGTGCCGGGTTCGAAGCTCGACGCGTCACTCTTCAGCGGCGCTCCGGCGGATATCGCGCGACAGGTGTTGTTCACCGACGCGAAGCCGGAAACGCTGGCGGCAATTGAGAAGCAGGCGCAAACCTCGACCACCGCACCCGTGGTGGGGCTGATGCTAGGCTCGCCTGACTTTCAGAGGAGATGACCATGACCACTCGACGCCTATTCCTCAAGAGCTCTGGACTCGCCATGTTCGGCGTCGGGGCTGCGCCGCTGTGGCTGGCGCGCGCGGCCGATGCACCCGGCGCTGGCAAGAAAGTTTTGGTGGCGGTGTTCCAGCGCGGCGCGGTGGATGGGTTGAATGTAGTGGTCCCGTTCGGTGAGAAGAGTTATTACGCGCTGCGGCCGACTATCGCGATCTTAGCTGAATCAGCAGTCGACCTGGACGGGTTTTTCGGATTGCACCCGTCGCTTGCTCCGCTCAAGCCGATGTTCGATTCGAATAAATTAGCGATCGTTCACGCGGTGGGGTCGCCCGATCCGACACGTTCGCACTTCGATGCGCAGGACTACATGGAATCGGGCACGCCGGGGCGTAAAGCCACCACCGACGGCTGGTTAAACCGGGCGCTGCCCGCGCTGGGCGACGCGCACAAGTCGCCGGTGCGCGCGGTGAGTTTGGGTCCGTCGTTATCGCGGGCGGTGCGTGGTCACAACGATGCGGTTGCCATCAACAATCTGAACGAATTCAAAGTGCACGAAGCCGATGGAGCCGCCACGTTTGAAAGCATGTACGCGTCGACGCTCGACACCATGTTGAACGGGACGGGTCGCGAAACGTTCGACGCCGTGAAGCTGATGCAGTCTATTCAAGCGCAACCCTACACGCCGGCGAATGGCGCGAAGTATCCGGGCGGGCGGCTGGGGCAATCGCTGATGCAAATCGCGCGCCTGATCAAGGCGGATGTGGGTCTGGAAGTGGCGTTCACCGATGTTGGCGGCTGGGACACGCACGTCAACGAAGTGGGGCAGCTCGCGAATCTGCTGGGCAATTTCGGGCAGGCGCTGGCGGCGTTCTATCAGGATCTTGGCGACCGCATCGAAGACGTCGCCGTGGTCACCATGAGCGAATTCGGGCGCACCGCGAAAGAGAACGGCAACCGCGGCACCGATCACGGGCACGCCAACGTGATGTTCGCATTCGGTGGCGCGATCCGCGGCGGGAAGGTTTATGGCGAATGGCCGGGTCTGGCTCCGGAACAGCTCTATGAAAATCGTGATCTGGCGCTCACCACCGACTTTCGCGACGTCCTGGGAGAACTGGTGGTGAAGCACTTAGGTAACGGCCAGCTAGCGGGCGTGTTCCCGGGCTACAACCAGCCGAGGTTCCGCGGGCTGATTGCGATCTAATCATAATCCCGGACAACGCCGATAGTCTGGCCTAGTGACGGCCGCTTTTTTACTACTGGCAGATTCCGGCAAGTTAAGCTTCCGAAGTCCCGAATTATGGGTCTATCTGCTCGGGCTGTCAGTTCTTCTGGTAGTGGCCCTGCGCCGGGTTGTGGCCAGTCAGGACCCGCTTAAAGACGAAGTCTACCGGCGGACGGTGGCGGTAGAGCACGTCCAAAGCGGGGTCATTTGGGTAAACTCCGACGGGAAGGTCAGTTCGGTCAATGCCTCCTTTGCAACCACTCTCGGTGGCGATCCCAAGAACATTTGCGAACGCGATTGGTACGACATCTTTGCGCCGCGGGATCGCAGCAAAATGGGGGAAGCCTATAGCCAGATGCTGTTGCTGGGAAAGGCGAACGTGGAGGCCCACGGGCGCCGGCTGGACGGCTCGTATTCCGCGCTGGAAGTCTTGATGGTGGCGATTCACGATCACAAGATGCGCTTCATGGGGCACCACTGCTTAATTTTGGATCGCACGCGCGAGCGCGTCCTCGAGGCGCAGTTGGCAGAGCTCACGAAGAAACTGGCGCTCCCCAGCAACGCTGGGCGTTAGCCTACGCTAGCATTGAAGAAATGCTACGTAACCGGGTTATTGTTTTATTCGCAATTTGCTCCACTAGCGCGTTTGCGCAATGGTTAAACTATTCCGTGCCGGGAACGCCCCGCACGCGCGATGGGAAACCGAACCTGTCCGCTCCGGCGCCGCGCGCGTTGAACGGGAAGCCTGACCTGTCTGGTGTATGGCACGTTCAGCCCACGGGGATGGCGGAAATGAAGCGGCTCTTCGGAGACCGCGCCGACGCCACTGACGTGCCGGGCATGGAGCTGGATACCATCTCCAAGTACGGCATCAATATCCTGCAGGACTTCAAGGCCGAGGAATGGCCCATACGGCCCGCTGCCGCCCAGATTATGCGCGGCCGAACAGGAGCCGACTTCCCGTCTACGCACTGCTTGCCGCTTGGCGTTCCCCTCGCTAGTTTGCTTTCCGAACCGATTAAGATTGTGCAGTCACCCAAGCTGATCGCGATCCTGTACGAAGCCGACGACAAACATCGCCAGATATACACCGACGGCCGCGTGCTTCCCAAGCAATTTGACCAGCCGGCTTGGCTGGGCTACTCGGTGGGCCGTTGGGAGCGCGACACGTTGGTGGTGGACACCGCCGGATTCAACGACAAGACCTGGCTGGACGTTATGGGCCACCCGCACAGCGAGGCTCTTCGCGTTTTGGAGCGCTACCACCGCCGCGACTTCGGACACATGGACGTCGAAATGACTTTCGACGACCCGCAGATGTACACCAAACCGTTCACTATCAAGGTCACCCAGGAGCTTTGGGCCGACTCCGACATTTTCGAATTTTTCTGCAACGAAAATGAGAAGGACCGCGCCCACATGGGTGACAAGTAGACGCTTCGACAGGAGTATAGTGTAGGCATGCGCCGCTCCGGTGCTCAAGCTGACGAATCGCTTCGTTGTTCTTTTTGCCGCAAGTCCCAGCAAAACGCTGGCAAATTAATCGGCAGCCCTAGCGACTATCCGAAAGCCTATATTTGCGACGAATGCATCAGCGTCTGCGCGTCCATTCTGGAAGACGACCGTGAGCAGGCTGAGACAATCGACTCCGATCTCGAGGCGCCAGGGGCAAATCCGCTGCTCGCCCACCCGCTGGCTTCGCAGTTCCCGACTTCGGTAGAACGCTGGGTCGAGCAGGAATCTCTAGGCGCAGATGGCGCGAAGGAATTTGCTGAAATGCGAGCCACGGCCATGCGCATGATTTCCGGCGCTAAATCATGCTAAACTAGCAAAAGCTAAACAGTAGCAGGAGTGTCTCCAGATGGCGAAAGTGTGTGATGTTTGCGGGCGCGGCCCCCAGTTCGGTAACCGGGTGAGCCATGCTCACAATTTGACGAAGCGGCGTTGGAATATCAATCTGCAGCCGGTGCATGCGATGGTGAAGGGCGCTCCCAAGCGGATTCGCGCCTGCACGTCTTGCATCAAGAACGGCAAGATTGTCAAAGCGGCTTAAAGCTTCCTTCCTTCTTTTTCCAGTTCTAGCAGGATGCGTTTGCGCCACAGGCCGCCGCCGTATCCGCCTAAGTCTCCGTTTTGATTCACGACGCGGTGGCAGGGGATCAGGATCGCGATGCGGTTCATGCCGTTGGCGCGGCCTACGGCACGCGAGGCTCCTGGCTGTCCCAGCGTGCGCGCTAAGTCTTGATACGAACGGGTCTCGGCGTAGGGAATCGCTCGCAATTCGTTCCAGACTCGCTGTTCGAATTCCGTGCCGGGGTAGATTAGCGGCACTTTGAATTCGCGGCGCGCGCCTGCGAAGTATTCGATGAGTTCTGCACGCAGTTGCTGCAAGTGATCACTGTCGCCAGGGACCATGGGGATGGCGAAGCGGCGGCGGATGCGGTCGAACTGGGCTTCGAGCATGCGGCGGTCGCTGAATTCGAGCAGGCAGATTCCTTCTGACGACGCTCCGGCGACCATTGGGCCAAGCGGGGTCTCGATCCAGGCCAGGCGGATGCAGTCGCCATTCTCAATCTGGCCCGGAGGCTTGCCGAACAGACGTGCGAAGGCGGTGCGGAAGCCGCTGTGCGAATCGAAGCCGGAGTCGAAAACGGCGTCATCGATGGGGCTGCCGTCGCGGATGCTGACGAATGCTTGGCCCAGGCGGCGCGCCCGGCAGTAGGCTTGAAAGGTCATGCCGAACTCGCGCAGGAAGTAGCGGCGGACGCGGGCGGCTTCGAGTCCCATGTCGCGCAAACTCGATTCGCGGATGCGGGCGCCGCCGTTTTGATCCACGGTCGCGAGCAGGCTGCGCACCCACTCGGGCGCGGCGGATTCCGTGGGGCGGCAGCGCTTGCAGGGGCGATAGCCGGCGAACACCGCGTCTTTGACGGTGGCGAAGAACTCGACGTTTTTCGGGAGTGGTTTGCGCGCCGGGCAGGCGGGTAGGCAGAAAATGCCGGTGGTGCGGACGGCGGTGAAGAACAGTCCGTTATAGGTGGCGTCGGAGGTGAGGAACGCCCGCTCCATTTCGGCGCGGGGCGGTAACAGCGGTTGTGCGGTCATGGCAGTTGCTTGCATGAAAGCAGTTTAGGTTTTTCGAAAACTTTCCTCCACCGAAAAACCGACGTCGTATTACACGACAGACTTTATTCTACGCGCCAAGGGCTGCGGCCAGGCCACTTGCGGAGTGCTTCGCTGGCCCACGCCGGAGTCTTATCGGCGTGGCAGGTGTTACAGGCGTTGGGCACTTTATCCTGCGTCGTCGCCGAGGGCGGGATGAACTTGAAGGTGTGGGCCCGCACGTTCACATCGGCAAGCTGCGTTTCGATTTTCGGCATGTGGCAGTTCACGCATTCATTGCCGGCGCTGCCAGCCCGGTGCTGCGTATGCGCCTCGATAGTAGGGGCGTGCGGACCGTTGGGCGAACTGGGTCCATGGCACTCGAGGCACATCACGCCAGGGGGTTTCAATAGTTGAGCGTTGTTGTCGGTTCCGTGCACGTCGTGGCAGGAGAAACACGTGATGCCATGCGAGTACATTGCGCTTTGCACGAAGTCGTTCCCTTGCATGCGGTTCTTGTGCGCAGTGCCGTCGGCGAAATGAGTGAAGGTGGTTTCGCCGATCTTGTGTTCTTCCAGTTGCCAGAAGTCACGCAGATTCTTGCCGGGTTGGTAGCCGACTGGCCAATCGTAATAGACTCCGTTGATGGGCTTCTGCAAGGGCTGGCCTTGTGAATGGCACTGAATGCAAGTATCGGTGGCTGCCACGGAGTCGAGACGCGCGGGATTGATGATAGTGTTCCGCATGGGGTTCGCGATGTGATCGCTGCCGGGTCCATGGCAGCGCTCGCAGCCGACGTTCCACTCGGTTACGGCGTGGGTTTGGAGGTTGTAATTCACGGAGTGGCAGCCATCGCACAGCGGTCCCGTCGGGCGCTTCATGTTGTCGGCCGGATAGTGGGGCACCCACCAATCGGTGTTATTGGCGACGAAATAATTGCGCCAGATCTGGTGTGTGATGTCCCACTGCGCGCCCAGCGGAAAATAATCGTTGCCGACCTTGGTGAAGTAGCGCTGCTTCCAGACGCTGCCGTAGACTAGCGCGATGTCTTCCTTTTTGAATTTGACCAGCGGGTCGGGTTTGCTGAGGTCGGGGAAGATGGCTTCGGGATGTTCTTTGGGATCGCGCACGACATTCGCCATGGGGGTCTTCTGCCAGCGGGCGTAGATGGCGGAGTGGCAGGTTTTGCAGGCAACGGACCCAACGTAAGTGGGCGCGGCGGGGAGCAACGACGCGAACACGGCGGGACACAACCAGAGGACCTTTCGCATTTCCCTATTTTAGCTTGGTAAGTTTGGTGGGTTGCGATTGCTCGCAGGCGATGGAATCGGTGACGCCGGAGGCGATGCCTGCGCAGGCGTTCGAGATCGCGGTGCGGGTGGCGAAGGCTTCCGTCGAGCCGGACGCGGTGCGGCAGTTGGTCTGGCCATTGAAGGTCATGCAAGCTTCGTAGCGATGGCTGGCGAGGTTCATGCTTGAGTAGACGATCACCCCCAGAATTACCAGGACTATGACGATGCCGACGAGCACCGGCTTTTTCATCGCGCCACCACCGCGGTTTCGGTGAAGAACGATCCCATCTTGCGGAATTTATCGTAGCGGTCGTCGATGAGCTGCTTTGGCGTCATCCCGGAAAGTTCAGCTAGGCTGGCGCGCAGGGTAGTGCGCACGGCTTCGGCGGCGGCATCGGCATCGGTGTGGGCTCCTTCGCCGGGTTCGGGAATGATGCCGTCGATCAGGCCGAGGTTGAGCAGATCCGGTGCAGTGATCTTCAGCGCGGCGGCGGCTTCGGGGGCGCGGGCGGAGTCGCGATAGATGATGGCGGCGCAGCTTTCGGGCGAAATGACGCTGTACCAGGCATTCTGCAACATATAAATGCGGTTGCCGACGGCCACGCCCAGCGCGCCTCCGCTGCCGCCTTCGCCGATCACGATTACGATCACGGGGACGCCCAGGCGCGACATTTCACGCAGGTTATAGGCGATCGCTTCGGCTTGGCCGCGTTCTTCGGCGTCGAGGCCGGGATATGCACCCAACGTATCGATCAAAGAAATAATGGGACGGCCAAATTTGGCCGCTAGCTCCATGGCGCGCAGGGCTTTGCGGTAGCCTTCGGGTTTGGGCATGCCCCAGTTGCGGAACACTTTTTGCTTGGTGTCGCGGCCTTTTTGCTGGGCGATCACCATGACGGGGCGCTCTTCGAACCAGCCCATGCCGGTGACCATGGCGTGGTCGTCGGCGAAGAAACGGTCGCCGTGGATCTCGTGGAA
>Ga0105242_10003268_pt1 | contig 12639 bp, 7 predicted proteins | sample KBSM24metaG_FD_81521 | JGI IMG/M metagenome (GOLD analysis project Ga0105242, IMG submission 81521) | Miscanthus rhizosphere microbial communities from Kellogg Biological Station, Michigan, USA - KBS M2-4 metaG | ecosystem: Host-associated > Plants > Roots > Rhizosphere > Soil | place: Michigan...
CGGCGCATCCGTGCTCGAGGACGACGCGCGTCTCGTCCACGTCCGGGTGCCGTCCGGCTGGTAGGAGACCGTCACGGCGTCGAGCCGACTGGTGCCCGCGACCGATTCGCTCGCCCCCGTCACGACCACGCCGCCGCTGAACTGGTCGTACGCGATCGCGACGCCGAGGTCGCCGCCCTGCGCGGGTCCGTCGTACCGGCGTGCCCAGATCTTGTCGCCCGTATAGAGGTCGTAGGCGATCGTCACTATGTCCGCGGCCTGGTCGTCGCCGGTGGTGCCGACCACGTAGACGCGATGCAGGGTGGGGTCGATCGCCATCCCGACCGGCGTGTCGGGTCCGGACGTTGGCCCGTCGTAGCTGGCGGTCCAGAGGCTCCCCCCGGGGGTCGCGTGTGCCGGCGGGGCGGCGAGGGCGATCGACGCCAGGGCGACCACGCACAAGAGCATCCGCCGGGCGATCATGTCGCCCGACCGTACCGAGGCGGTGCGCGGGGGGTCAATCGACCGTTCGGTCGGGGCTCGGGATCGAGCTCGTGGCGAGCCACACGATCGCGATCGCGACGGTCAGGCCGATCGCAGACCCGACGAACAGTTCCGAGGGTCCGATGTGCTGGTACACCCACCCGCCGATCACGCTGCCGATGATCGGCGCGAGGGCTGTCGTGCACATCTGCGCCAGCGTCTGCCCGGTGTTGCGAAGCTTGTCGGGGACCAACGTGCCCGTCATCACGACGACGCTCACGTAGACGAGCCCGAAACCGACGCCGACGCCGATCCGGATCGCCGTCACCGCCGCCGGCGCCGACACGACCGACCACCCGAGCGACGCGGCGACGTAGACGGCGCCACCCGCGACGAAGAGCCGCCGCGTCCCGAACCGGGCGATCAGCGACCCGCTCGATCGCATGAACGGGATCTCCACGAACGCCGACACGCCGGCCGCGAGACCCACGAGGAACGGTCCGCCGCCGCCGTGTTGGATCTGCAAGGGCACGAAGTCCCACGCCGCGTGCTGGGCGGCTCCGAACAGGAGGAGCCCGATGAGATAGAGCGGCAGGTGCGGCACGTGCGCGAGCGCGTCGCCGAACGATCCCAGCGGCGAGGTCGACCCGTGCGGCACCGGGCGCGTCTTCGGGAACCGCCCGACGTAGACGGCGCATGCGCCGAGCCCCACCGCATAGACCGGGATCATCCACTCGAGGCCGCTCCATTGGAACAGCGCACCGAGCGCGATCGCACCGACACCCCAGCCGACGCTCGCCCAGAGTCGATAGGCGCCGTAGGTATGGAGCCGCTCGGGCCCGAGCAGCTCGACGGCGAGCGCATCGGTCAGCGGCGTCACGGCGGAGGTCGAGGCCGACAGCAGCGCGACCGCGGCCATCACCGCGACCAGGACCGAGCCGGTCAGGGCGAGGATCAGCGTCGACAGGGTCGCCGAGGCCAGCGCCCACTGGAGCGCCCGCGTGGTGCCCGCGCGCCGGTCGGCCGCGTGGCTCCAGAACGGCGCCGCGGCGATCGACGCGAGCGCGCTCGCGCCGAGCACGAGCCCGATCTCGGTCGGTGAGAACCCGCGCCCGTTCAGCCACAGGACGAAGAACGGGATGAACCCGGACCCGACGAACCAAGCGAGCGCGAACAGGCGCCGAAGGCGCAGGTCGACGAGCGCAGCATCGGGCGTGGGTTCCATCCGCGCGGCATCGTAGGCGCGACTGCCGGACCTACGCGGGGACCGTCACCCGGGGGTTGATCTCGTAGATCGACACGTCGCGGCTGACGCCCTTGAGCTCGACCTTCGGCAGGGGTGTCGCCTCGACGAGGTCGCCGACCTCTTCGAGCGTCGGCGCGGTCACGAGGATCTGGCCGGCGGTCGCGTGGTCGGACAGCCGTGAGGCGACGTTCACCTCGTTGCCGAGCACCGTGTAGTCGCTCCGTGCTTCGGACCCGATGTCGCCGACGGTGACCCAGCCGGTCGTGATGCCGACGCCCACCTGGAAGGCCTCGTGGTACCGCGCGGCCCATTCGTCCTGCATCGAACGCATGCGGTCCCGCATCTCGAACGCCATCCGCACGGCGCGCGTCGCGTGGTCGTCCTGCCAGATCGGATCGCCGAAGAACACCATGACCGCGTCGCCGACGTACTTGTCCAGCGTCCCGCCGTGGCGGAACACGATGTCGGTCATCTCCGACAGGTAGTCGTTCAGTTGCGCGATCAGCTCGTCCGGCTCCATCCGCTCCGACGCCGTCGTGAACCCGCGCACGTCGGAGAAGAACGTCGTGAGGTACTTCCGCCGTGAGCCGAGGTCGAGGTCGCCCTCGCCCTCGACGATCGATGCGGCCAGCTGGGGCGAGAGATAGCGCTTCAGCCGTGACATCCGTTCGAGCTCGGCGACCTTGGTGTCGACCGTCTGCTGGAGGTTGGTGTTCAGCGTCTCGAGGTCGCGGTAGGCGCCGGCCAAGCGTCCGGCCGTCAGGTTGAGGTTGGTGGCGAGCGAGCCGAACTCGTCGCGGTTCGGGACCACCACGCGAACGGAGAAGTCCCCGCCCGCGATCCGCGCGAGCGCGTGGTCGACCTGGCGGACCGGCCGGATCAACGACCACGACAGGATCGCGCCGAGGGCGAGCGCGGCCAACAGGCTGAGTGCGGAGATCGCAGCGACCACGCCGGTCAAGACGCGACGGTTGGTCGCGAACGAGGCGGTCTCCGCCGCGAACTGCGTCTGCGACTGTGCGATCAGCTCGTTCAGCTGGGCCTCGAGGACGTGGGATTGCGTGTGCTCCTTGTCGATGTGCACGGCGATCGCCTGGTGGGTGAGGCCGGCGTCGTAGAGCCTCGTGACCTCGTCGCTGTCGGTCCGGTAGACCTCGTTCGCGGCCTGGATCTGGTCGAAGAACTCCGGCTGCGCCGGGATCGCGTACGTGCGGATATCTGCGAGGTCGGCGTCGAACTCATCCTTCGCGATGGAGATCTTGTCGGTCCAGGACGGATCGTCGGTGAGCAACGCCATCGCGCGGTAGTGGCTCTGCGCGGTGACCTCGTAGATCATCTCGCGCGCTTGGCTGACCTGGTCGCTGAGCGCGGTCAGCCGCACGACCTGGCCATCGATCTGTTCGAGCACGACCACGCACACGACGCCCATCGAGAGCAAGAGCAACGCGATCAACAGGAATCCGGCGAGCAACTTCCGGTGGACGGTCGTCTTGACGCGTGCAACCGCGTCAACGAACGGTCCGAGGAACCGTGGCCGCGGTCCCAGATCCTCCAGATCCGGGGTCGCGAGCTCGCGATCGGCGGTGGTCGACATGTGGGCCCCCTCCCAGCGGGTCGACGTGAGCGATGGTCGCTCAGCCGAGCAGCGCTTTGCCCATCTCCTTGCGGTAGCGCTCGTTGAAGTCGTAGAGGAACCGGTCCTGCCGTGGGTAGACGCCGGTGGTGAACGCGCGCGAGCCGACGCCGGTCTGCGCGCGCTGGCAGACCTCCCAGTCCTGCTTCGAGATCAGGTCCCACAGCTCGACCACGGGTTCGGGCTTGAACACGGCCGGGTCGGCGATCGTCTCGGGCCGGAAGAGGTATTCCGACACGACGGTCGTGTGCGTCGGCCCCTTCGGGAACCCGATGTAGTACATGACGCAGTCCGGGTGCAGGTTGATCATCAGGTTCGGGAACTGGTACGCGCCGAAGTACATCGAGTAGTCCTCGGGCTCGAGGTCGGGGAGCTTCGGCAGCACCGACTCGCCGCTCTGCGTGAAGCTCGTCGCCCCCTCGCGCATCCAGTTGCCGTCGTCACGCGTCACCTCGTCCCACACCTCGCCGAACCGGAACAGCGGCACGACCTGCACGAGCTCTGGGTGCACGGTGGGGCAGTGCAGGCACTCGTTGTAGTTCTCGACGACGATCTTCCAGTTGGCGTCGACCTCGTAGACGATCCGGACGCCGATCCGGAGCTCGTCGAGCTTGAACCGGTCGAACATCGACAACGACTCGGCGCCCTCGTTCATCTGCTCGAGCAGCGGCCGCGGCGTGTCGCGCGTCAGGTTCACGAAGACGAAGCCGCCGAACGTTTCGACCGGGAACCCGTGGAGCGGATAGTCACGTCGTTCGAACCGCTCGTTCTCCTTGACGTTGGGTGTGCCGATCAGCGAGCCGTCGAGCCCGTAGACCCAGCCGTGATACGGGCACGTGAAGGCCTTGCGAACGTGGCCGTTGGCCGGCTCGTCGTCGAGGAACTTCGTGCCGCGGTGGCTGCACACGTTGTAGAAGCCGTGGAGCGTGCCGCCTCCGTCGCGCGTGATGAAGACCGACTCGCCGGTGAGGTCGCGAACGATGTAGTCGCCGGGGTTCGGCAGCTCTTCCTCGCGGCCGACGCAGACCCAGTCGCCCCACCAGATCCGTTCGCGCTCCTCGTCGTAGACGCCGTCACTGGTGTACTCGGCGCCGGACAGTGTCGGACGGGGCTTCCAATCATGCTCGTCGTAGCGAAGTGCGGTCTGGCTGACCATCGGTGCGGCTCCTTGCGGATCGGGTCGACCCCTGCAGGATAAGCGGTCACACGGCGCCCCGGGTACTCGGGGGCCCGTTGGGGTGAGTGCGATACTCCAGCGATGGTCAACGTCAGCCTGGTGTGGGCGATCTCCTTCGTGGTGTCGTTCTTGTTCCTGTACTTCGCGGTGAGACTGGGCGTCCATCACGGGATGCGCGACTTCACCCGGAGCGAGGCAGCGCGTCGCGAGCAGCGTCCGTGAACGGCTAGACCCGCAACGGGGGGAACCGCCCGCGGAGCCCTTCGGCCTGCACCTGGTACAGCGCTTCGGCTTTCGCCAACCCCGCCAGGCGGTGATCGCCGAGGTTGCGGTACCGCACCCCCGGCGGCGCGGCGCCGTCGACCGCGTGCGAGGACACGACGATCTGCCCGCCGTGCGCCACCGAGCAGATGCGCGCGACGGTGTGCACCGAGATCCCGACGTAGCCGGAGTCGGTGAGCGTGGGCCGGCCGCCGTGGACTCCCGCACGGACGAGCACCTCGACGCCGCCCGGCCAGGACCACCCGCGCAGCTCGGCGAACAGATCGATCGCCGCTTGCACCGCGGCGTCCGGACGTTCGAACACCGCGAAGAACTCGTCGCCGTGGCTATCGACCGTGTGCCCGCCCGTGCCGGCAACCGCCTTCTTCGTGCACGCGCGCACGTCGCGCAGCAGGCCCGCGTAGTCGTCGCCCAGCTGTTGGAGCAGCGCCGTCGAGCCTTCGATGTCGGTCAGCAGGAACGTCACCGTGCCGGTCGGCAGCGCGGGGCGGCGCGAACCCGATGAGCCGATCTGCCGGTTGATGAACCCGACCGGCATGATGCCGAACCGCTTGGCGGCGTTCAGCAGCCGCTGCCGAGCGCGGTCCCGGGCGGCGTCGTCCTCCCACGCCACCCGGTCGAACCGGGCGAGGGCGTTCCGGACGTGCGCCTCGTCGTTGATCGGCAGGCGGCGGACGCCCTTGGCGTCGATGTAGGCGAACGCTCGGTCCGGGAGCTCCGCCCGTTCGCGGGCGCTGAGCTTGGCCATCGTCCGACGATACCGCCGGCTGCCGACACGAGGTCAGGCCATCGCCGGCGCGTCCTCCCCGATTTCCACCCTCCGTCGCAGGATGATGCGGGTTCCAGGGGTGAGCGGCTCGATGTCGACGTCGTCCATCAGGGTGCGCATCAGGGGCAGGCCCCGGCCTCGTGCCGGGTCCGGGTGCCCGGGCCGCCAGTCGCCGTGATCGACGACCGACATGCGCAGCTCGTGATCGACCAGGTCACCGGCGACCTCGACCCGTCCCTCGCCGTTGCGATACCCGTGCTCGATCGCGTTGGCCGCCGCCTCGTTCACCGCGAGCACCACCGCGTCGGCATCGTCGGGGGTGCAGCCGTTCAGCTCGAGCCAGGCCTGGAGCCGGTGCCGGAGCGGCCGGAGTCCTTCGGGTGCGTCGCCGAAGGTCATCGCGAACGGGATCGGTGCGCCGGTTCGAAGCACCAGCAGTGCAGCGTCGTCCGTCCGCTCTCGCGAGCCGAGCACCGCCTCGACCACCGCGTCGACAAGATCCGCCGGGTCGCCGTCCCCGACGCGCTCGAGTGCCGCGCCGAGCCGATCGACCCCGCGTTGGAACGGTTCGTCGCGCCGCTCGATCAGGCCGTCGGTGTACAGCAGCAGCGTGGCGTGGGGCGGCAGGAAGCACGTGGCCTCCTCGCGCGGGCCGTCGTACCCGGCGGCGAGCAGCGGCGACCGGCCGTCCTGCAGCACGATCGCCCGGCCGTCGATGCAGGCGACCGGTGGCGGATGGCCGGCGCAGGCGTAGACGAAGGCTCCCGTCATCGGGTCGTACTCGCCGTACGCAACGGTCGCGAGCTCCGTCCGCGGTGTTCGCGTCGCGAAGCGGTTCAGCGCCTCCAACGTCGCGGCCGGCCCACGCATCTCGAGCGCGATGCCGCGGAGCGCGCTTCGGAGCTGGCCCATCGCGGCGGCGGCGCGGAGCCCGCGGCCCACGACGTCGCCGATCGAGACGCCGAGCCGGCCGTCCGGCAGCTCGATCGCGTCGTACCAGTCGCCGCCGACGTCGAGGTCCTGCGTCCCCGCGGAGTACCACGTGGTGACCCGCGCCCCGTACCAGGATGCGGTCGGCTCGTCCGGCAGCAGGCTGTCCTGCAACGTCCGGGAGATCTCCCGCTCGCGCCGCCGCACCCGCGCGCGCTGGGTCGCCTGCGCGGCTTCGCCGGCGACCCCGGCGAGCAGGTCGACCTGCTCGAGGTCGAACGGCTGTGGCTCCGAGAAGCGCATCAGCAGCGCGCCGATGGTTTCGCCCCCGGCGGACAGCGGCAGTTCCGCGAGCGCCGACCCGAGCGCGCCCGCCAGGGCCGGGTAGCGGACGGCGACCGCGTCGGCCGTCCGGAGGAACACGGGTCGCCCGGTCGCGACGGCCTCCCGTGCCGGGCCCTGCGCGTCCCCGACGGCGGCGTCGAGCACCGCGTCGGGGAACCCGCTCGTCGCGACGATGTTCGCGGTCGCATCCGCGCCCTCGTCGACCAGCAGGACCGCCGCCGCGTCGGCCCCGAGCACCTGCATCGCGGTGGACGTCAGGATCGCGGCGATCCCGGCGGCGTCGGCGCTGCCGGCGAGCTGGGCGATCAGGTGCTGGATCTGCTCGGTCCGCCGGCTCCGCGCCATCTCCCGCTCGTAGAGCTGGGATCGCTCGAGCGCGACGGCGGCCTGATGCCCGATCGTGCGCGCGAGCCGGCGCTCGGGCCGGTCCAACACGTTCTCGTCGGTGAAGACGAGCGTCATGACGCCGACCACGCGATCCTCGAGGCCGAACGGGATCGCGATGGTCGAGCGGGCGATGCCCTCGAACATCGACGCGCCGAAGGCGTACCGCCGCTTCCACTCCCGGTAGGTCGGGAGCCAGTTCACGGTGCCGCTCGCGAACGACGCACACATCGCCATGTCGGCGTCGACCGGCACGACGTCGAGCCGGTCCCCGACCGCCGACGTGAAGATCCCTTCCGCGGCGATCAATCGAAGGCTGCCGCCCTCGGCGAGGTACGCGCCGCCCCCGAGCGCCCCGAGCGCCTCGATCGACGCCGACAAGGCGCGGTCCGCGACCTCTTCCACGGGCAGCGCCTGGCTGATCGCATCCGACACCGTCTGCAGGCGGGAAAGACGCGACAAGGTGCGTTCCAATTGGTGGCGGGTGCGTCGCTCCGTCTCGAGCAGCTGGGCTCGGTAGATCGCGGCGCCGACCCGCTCGGCGAACGCTTCGAGCGTGTCGCGGACCATCTGGTCGGGAGGTGCGCCCGGGCGCGCGAGCGTGAGGACCCCGAGCACGCCACCGCCGCTGATCAGCGGAAGGACGCCGACCGAAGCGATGCCGATGGCCTCGAGGTCAGCGGCCATCTCGGGGTCGAGCCTCCGGAGCTCGTCGATCGCGCGCCACTGGCCCCGGCGGCTCGCGACCGCGTCAGCGACGATCTGGATCGCGTCGACCGGCACGTTGCCCCAGCGCTCGAGCAGCGCCGCTGGGACGCCGATCTGATGCGCGACGCTCAGGCGATGTGTCTCCGGGTCGACCAGCACCAGGCTGCCGATCTCGGCGTCGACGAGGTCGAGGGCGAACGACACCGCCGGTTCGGTCGCCTCCGCGATCGTCATGGCCTCGGCGATCGCGAGTGTCGCCTCCTGCAGCGCGGAGGCGCGTTGCGTCGCGGCGCGCGCATCGCGGTACAGGATCGCCCGCTGCAGGGCCTGCCCGCATTGGCCGCCGATCGCCTCGAGCAAGCGGACGGCCTCCGGGTCGAAGCGCCCCTCCTGCCGGCTGCTGGTGATGAGGACCCCCGCGGGGACCCCGGGCGCGCCGACGGGCACGAACGCGCGCGCCTCGAACGGGAGTGTCTCGAGCAGCGCATCGAGACGCGGATACGCCGCGGCCAGCGCGGCGTTCGTGTCGAAGACCAAGGTCGAGCCCTGCACCATGACGTCGGCGACGGGTGACGCGTTCCGTTCGAGTGCGGTCGGCAACAGCATGCGAAGGTCGGCTGGGTACGCGTCGGTCTCCGCGTAGGTCACGGTCGACGCGCCGGGGTCGGCGATCGCGAGCACGCAGGCGTCGGCATCGACGGCGGCGCAGGCCGAGCGGGTCGTCACGAGCTGAACCTCCTCCACCGTCATCGCCGCACCGAGGTCGGCCGTGACCGCTTGGAGCGAACGCGTCTGCTCGTCGGAGTGCCGCGCCGAGTCGAACAGCCGTGCGCGCTCGAGCGCCTGCGCGATCCGGTCGGCCACGGCCAGGCAGTAGGCCCGGCGATCGGTGTCGAACGGCTGCGGCTCGGTGAACGCCACGTAGAGCACCCCGACGATCTCGTTCCCGCTCCGCAGCGGGAGAACCGTCCGGCCTTCGTAGTCCAGCAACTCCCCGCGGAGGTGCGGGAACGCCTCCTCCACCTCCCGGGTGGACCCGTAGAAGGCGCTCGCGCCGGTGCGGATGGCCCGGGTGACCGGGGTGTCCTCGTCCTCGATCACGACCGAGCGCCACGCGATCCGTTTGCTCTCGAAGCCGCGGAGGCGCGTGATCTCGACCGTCCGCCCCTCCGGCTGGACCAGGCCGAGGGCGCCGAACGGCGTCTCGAGCGCTTCCAGCGCTTCGACGAAGACGGTGTCTGCGACCTCGCGCACCGATGTCGACGAGCTCAGCGCTTGGGTGACGCGGTCCAGTCGCTCGGCACGCGCCCGCCGAGCGCGCTCCGCCGAGATGTCGGTGCCGACCACGATCACACCCTCGATCGTGTCGCCGGCGCCGCGGAGCGGGCTCTTGGTGGTGAGGAACGTCGCTGCGTCGCGTTCGTCCTCGGCGCCGACGTCGACACCGCCGAGCACCGCGCGATCCTGCTCCTCACGGCGGGCCCAGTCGCCGATATCGAGGTCGCGGTCGGTCCGGCCGATGGCTTCTCCCGGCGCGACCCCGAGCAGCGCGCTCATCGCGTCGTTCGCGATCAGGTAGCGCCCGGCGCGGTCCTTCACGCCCAGGGCGACGCCCATGCCTTCAGCGACCGCCGACAACAGCGCGTCGCTCGCGCGCACGAGTGCCTCGGCCTCGCGCTGCGCCGTGACCTCCAACGCCGCGCCGAGGAACGGCCCCGGGTCGCCGCCGGGCTCGAGCGGATAGCCCTGGTCGTTGACGGTCGCGTACGAGCCGTCGGCGCGCCGCAGCCGATACTCGGCGGCGTAGCGCTCGTTCGCGTGCATCGCCGTGCGGCACGCCGCGAACGCGGCTGCGTCGTCGGGGTGCACGAGCGACGCCCAGCCCTCGGCCCAGGCCTCGGAGACGGGCCGGCCCACGATCCGGGTCCACGCGTTGCTCACGTAGGTGCAGCCGGCGTCCGGATCCCACAGCCAGACGATCGCCGGCGCGCGGTCCAGCACGTCGGACAGGCGTTCGGGGGGGAACGCGTCGGACGGCGTCGCGCCGTTGCTCATGCGTGCTCCGGCATGCTGCCCATCCTCTCGCGCCTGCGGGCGACGAGCCAACCGGCACCCGAGTGTCCTGTGCTGCATGCATCCACGCACCGGATGCGCCGGGTAGCCTCATCGCGTGGCGCTCCCGCTCGAGGACTACGCGATGATCGGGGACACCCACACGGCTGCCCTCGTGGGACGAGACGGGTCGATCGACTGGCTGTGTCTGCCGCGGTTCGATTCGGGCGCGTGCTTCGCGGCGCTCCTCGGCGATCCGAGCCACGGCCGGTGGTCGATCGCACCCAGCGAGCCGTTCCGGACGAGACGTCGCTACCGCCCGGACACGCTGGTCCTCGATACCGAACACGAGACCGCGAGCGGCACGGTGCGGATCACCGACTTCATGACCCCGCGTCGCGCGCAGGCCCGCGTCGTGCGGATCATCGAGGGGCTGCGCGGGATGGTCCCCGTCCGCAGCGAGCTCTTGCTCCGGTTCGACTACGGACTCGCGATCCCGTGGCTCCGCGAGGTGCCGCAGGGCGTGCGCGCGGTCGCGGGGCCCGATGCGGTGCACCTGCGCACCGAGGCGCCGATCGACGTCACCACCGGCACCGTCGCGTCCGACCTCACGATCCGCGCCGGCCAACGCGTCTCGTTCGTGCTGACGTGGCACCGGTCCTACGAGCCGGTGCCGGCCAAGATCGATCCGCTCGACGCACTCCGGAACACCGTCCGGTACTGGACGCGGTGGGCGTCGCGATGCGAGTACCGCGGCGAGTGGCGCGACGCGGTGATGCGCTCGCTGATCACGCTGAAGGCGCTGACCCACCGGCCGACGGGCGGCATCGTCGCGGCGCCGACGACGTCGCTGCCCGAGGAGATCGGCGGCGCGCGGAATTGGGATTACCGGTTCTGCTGGCTGCGCGACGCGACGTTCACCCTTTACAGCCTGCTGATGGCGGGCTACGACGATGAGGCCGAAGCGTGGCGCGAGTGGCTGCTCCGTGCCGTTGCCGGCGACCCCCGAGATCTGCGGATCATGTACGGCATCCGCGGCGAGCGCCGGATCCCCGAGGTACCCGTCGAGTGGCTCCCCGGGTACGAGGGTTCGCTCCCGGTTCGCGTCGGCAACGACGCGTCCCGACAGTTCCAGCTCGACGTCTACGGCGAGATCTTGGACCTGCTGCACCAGGCCTCGCGCGAAGGACTCCCACACGAATCCGCGGCGTGGGAGATGGAGCTGCGGATCATGGACGTGCTCGAGTCGAACTGGCGCGACCCGGACGAGGGGATCTGGGAGGTCCGGGGCGGGCGCCAGCAGTTCGTCCACTCGAAGGTGATGGCGTGGGTCGGCGTCGACCGCGCCGTCCGGTCGGTCGAGCTGTTCGGGTTCGACGGCCCGGTCGACCGGTGGCGCGCGCTCCGCGACGAGATCCACGACGAGATCTGCCGCGAGGGCTACAACGACGACCTCGGCACCTTCACGCAGGTCTACGGGTCGAAGTCGCTCGACGCGGCATTGTTGATGATGCCGTTGCTCGGGTTCTTGCCGGCAACCGACGAGCGCGTTGCGGGGACGGTGGCCGCGATCCAGGACCGCCTGATGGTCGACGGGTTCGTCCGGCGCTACGACACCTCGACCCACATCGACGGGCTGCCCGGGAGCGAGGGTGCGTTCATCCCCTGCACGTGCTGGCTCGCGGACTGCCTGGCGCTGCAGGGGCGCGAGGACGAGGCGCGCGAACTCTTCGAGCTCGTGCTCGATGTTCGCAACGACGTCGGCCTGTTGTCTGAGGAGTACGACCCGGTGCGCCGGCGGATGGTCGGCAACTTCCCGCAGGCCTTCTCGCACGTGTCGGTGATCGGCACGGCGCGGAACCTGTCGCGCGGCGAGGTGGGTCCGGCGGACCGGCGACGCCGTCCGATCGCCGTGGGACTCCGCGCGCGGACGGGCCGCGGGCGTCGATGACCCTCGCCGAGGTCTCGGCGCACCTCGCCGAGGCGGCGATCCTGCTCGACTTCGACGGCTCGCTCGCGCCGATCGTCGACGACCCGGCCGCGGCGCGGCCGCTCCCCGACGCGGCGCCCGTGCTCACCGAGCTCTGCGACCGGGCCGGCGCCGTCGCGGTGATCACCGGCCGGCCCGAGCCGTTCATCCGCGAGGTGCTCGACGTGCCACGGCTCGGGGTGGTCGGGCTCTACGGCTTGTCGGCGATGCCCCCGCTGGACGCCGACGTCCGCGCGGCGCTCGCTCGGATCGCCGGGTCCGAGCCGGGTGTGGAGCTCGAGGACAAAGGGGTGAGCATCGCGATGCACACGCGGCGTGCCCCCGACCCGGACGCGGCGCTAGGCCGGATCCGCGAGCCCATCGACCGGGTCGCCACAACGCACGGCCTGACGGCGTTCGAGGGCAAGCTCGTCGTCGAGGTGTCGCCTCCGGCTGCCCGGAAAGGCGCTGTGGTGCAACAGCTACTGGAGCGACTGCGGCCGCAAGCTGCGCTCTACGCCGGCGACGACCTCCCGGATCTGGAGGCGTTCGAGGCGTTGGTGGAGGCGAAGATCGCGATGTGCCGCGTCGCGGTCGTTGGATCAGGGACGCCCGAACGCCTCATCGAGGTCGCCGATGTTGAGGTGGACGGCCCCCTCGGGCTCCTCGAGCTCCTCCGAGC
>Ga0105242_10003269_pt1 | contig 12633 bp, 9 predicted proteins | sample KBSM24metaG_FD_81521 | JGI IMG/M metagenome (GOLD analysis project Ga0105242, IMG submission 81521) | Miscanthus rhizosphere microbial communities from Kellogg Biological Station, Michigan, USA - KBS M2-4 metaG | ecosystem: Host-associated > Plants > Roots > Rhizosphere > Soil | place: Michigan...
GGCGCGCTCGATCACCATCTCGGCCACCTGCACGTGGCGCGCGGCCGGCTCGTCGAAGGTCGAGGCGACGACTTCGCCGCGCACCGTGCGCGTCATCTCCGTCACTTCCTCGGGACGCTCGTCGATGAGCAGCACGATGAGGACGGCTTCCGGATGGTTGGCGGTGATCGCGTGGGCCATGTGCTGCATGAGCACCGTCTTGCCGGCCTTGGGCGGGGAGACGATGAGGCCGCGCTGCCCCTTGCCGATGGGCGCCACCAGATCGATGGTGCGGGCGGTGAGGTCCTCGGTGGAACCGTTTCCGCGCTCGAGCTTCAGGCGCTTGGTCGGGTGGTAGGGCGTGAGGTTCTCGAACAGCACCTTGCTGCGCGAACTGTCGGGCGAGTCGAAGTTGATCTCGCCGACCTTCAGCAGCGCGAAGTAGCGCTCGCCGTCCTTCGGCGGGCGGATGAGCCCGGAGATCGTATCCCCGGTGCGCAGGTTGAAGCGCCGGATCTGGCTGGGGCTGACGTAGATGTCGTCCGGGCCGGCCAGGTAGGAGCCATCGGCCGAGCGCAGGAAGCCGAAGCCGTCCTGCAGGATCTCGAGCACGCCGTCGCCGTAGATGTTCTCGCCGTTGCGCGCGTGCGCCTTCAGGATCGAGAAGATGATGTCCTGCTTGCGCGAACGGGCCAGGCTCTCCAGTCCCATGGTCTCGGCAAGCTTGACCAGCTCATGGATCGGCTTGGACTTGAGTTCCGTGAGGTTCATCGAGTGACGCGACTGCGTCAGCTCGGCGGGACTGATGATCTCGGAATCGTCGACGTCGAACGGCTCCGGCTCCTGCATCATGTCATCGGGGCGGCCACCGCCGTTGCCCATGCTGTTGCCGCGGTTGCCATCGCGGTTGCCGCCACCGTGGCGCGGGCCCTTGTTGGGGCGGTTGCGGCCCTGGTTGCCGAGGTAGCCCCTCACAGGTTGCTGTCCAGGAAGGCCGAGAGCTGCGACTTGGACACCGCGCCGACCTTCTGCGCCTCGACCGTGCCGTTCTTGAACAGGATCAGCGTCGGGATGCCGCGGATGCCGAACTTGGGCGGCGTCTGCGGGTTCTCATCGATGTTGATCTTGGCGACCCGCATGCGGTCGTGATACTCGCTGGCGATCTCATCGAGGATCGGCGCGATCATCTTGCAGGGTCCGCACCATTCGGCCCAGAAGTCCAGCAGTACGGGTTTATCCGACTTGAGGACATCCTGTGCGAAAGTGGCGTCCGTGGTGTGCACAATGTGCGAGCTACTCACGCGGTTGAACCTCCGTCAGTGCAGGGAGCGTGACAATACGATTGGAAAAAATTTGGGGTCCGAAGCGGATCGGCAACGGTGGTAAGCGAAAAGCGATGCCTGAGACACCCGCTAAACGGTTACACTAATAACTCGTGATTGAGTATGAAACCTTAGGGAATTAAGGAAACCTGGCTGGCAGGTGCGGACCTGCTGGCCCGCTGACTTAAGATACTTTGTAGCGCTTCCGGGGCGCTTTTGCAAGTCTCGGGAGTTTTTCCGCACCCAAATCCAGTACTAATTGATGACTGAAGCACACTCTGAAACTGTCACCTTCGCCTCGCTCGGACTGGTTAATGAGGTCATGGCGGGCGTAAAGCAAGCCGGCTTTGTGAATTGCACTCCGATCCAGGCGCAAACACTGCCGATAGCGCTCGCCGGCCGTGATGTCGCCGGCCAGGCGCAGACCGGCACCGGCAAGACCGCGGCGTTCCTGCTGGCGCTGTACCAGGGGTTGCTGACGCGCCCGGCCGCCCCCAACCGCGCGCCCTCCTCGGTACGCGCGCTGATCGTCGCGCCCACCCGCGAGCTCGCGGTGCAGATCCACCACGATGCGCTGGTGCTCGGCGCCCACACCGGGCTGAAGCACATGGTGGTCTTCGGCGGCATCGACTACGAGAAGCAGCGCGAGGAGCTCGCGCGCGGCTGCGACGTGCTCGTCGGCACGCCCGGCAGGCTCATCGACTACTTCAAGCAGCACGTTTTCGAGCTGCGGCACGCGCAGGTGCTGGTGCTCGATGAGGCGGACCGCATGTTCGACCTCGGCTTCATCGCTGATATCCGCTACATCCTGCGCCGCCTGCCGCCGCCGGACCGGCGCCAGTCGATGCTGTTTTCCGCGACGCTCTCACAGCGGGTGCTCGAGCTCGCCTATGAGCACATGAACAACCCGGAACTGGTGCGCATCGAGCCGGACAAGATGACCGTGGATCGGGTGCGGCAGATGATGTACTACCCCTCCATGGAGGAAAAGGTGCCGCTGCTGATCGGCCTGCTGCACCAGTTCGAGGCCGTGCGCACCATGGTGTTCGTGAACACCAAGCGCACCGCGGAGCGCCTCGAGAGCACCCTCAAGGCGAACGGTTTCAGCGCCCAGGCACTCTCCGGCGACGTGCCCCAGAACAAGCGCCTGCGCTTCCTGCGCGACTTCCACGACGGCAAGCTCGCGGTGCTGATCGCCACCGACGTCGCCTCGCGCGGCCTGCACATCCCGGACGTGAGCCACGTATTCAACTTCGACCTGCCGTCGGATCCGCCGGACTACGTGCACCGCATCGGGCGCACGGCGCGCGCCGGGGCGGAAGGTGATGCCATCAGCTTCGCCTGCGAGGAGTACGCGGTATCGCTGCCCGACATCGAGACCTACGTCGGCCACAAGATCCCCTTCTCCCCAATCGCGCCCGAGCTGCTCGCCACGGGACTGGTCGCGGGTCCTCAGATAGCGCGTCGCCCGCACGCCGGTGGTCGCCCCGGCGGCGGCGGCGGGCGACCCGGGAGCCGGGGTGGCGGCGGCGGCGGCCGCGGCCGCAAGGGTGCCCCGCCCGGGCGCTCGCAGCACCGCGGCCGCGGCCGCTGACCGTGGCGCTGACGGGCCCGCTCGGCTAAGCTCGCCTCCTTGGCGGCCGCCGCCAACAGCCCCAGGCCGTCCAAGCCCATCAGCTGAGAATCATGGGCCCTCGCGTATGGCGGAAATCGAAGACAACGTTGATCGCGAGCTGTTCCGCAACATCGAAAAGCTGCGCCAGCTGCGCATCGAACACCGTGATCTCGACGAAGTCATCTGCCGCCTGTCGCTCGATCTGCACATCGATGAGCTGGCGCTGAAGCGCCTGAAGAAGCGCAAGCTCATGCTCAAAGACCAGATCACCCGCCTGGAGAGTCAGCTGATTCCGGATCTGAACGCCTGATGGACAGTGCCGAGAGCGCACTCCGGGACGCCTTGCAACAGCTGACCTCGCCGCAGGCGCTGGCGGCCGTGGGGGTGCTCATCGTGGCCGCGCTGGTGGCACTGGTGGTCGCGCGCGCGCTGCGGCTGCATCACACGCGCGCCACCGCCCCGCACCCGCTCGACCACGTGCTCGAGGGCGCGGTGCTGGTTGCGCCGGTATTCGCCGCGCTTGCCATGCTCGGCGCGGGCCATATCCTCGTGGCGGCGCTGGGTGTTTCGACCCAGGTGGTCGATGCCGCCGCCCGGCTGCTGGTGGCGCTGGTCCTGGTGCGTCTGGGGGTCTATGTGCTGGGCGTGCTGCTCGGACCGGCCTCCTGGGTACGCACGCGCGAGGCGCGCATCACCTTCTTCCTGTGGCTGATCGTGGCCATCGCCACCCTCGGCTGGCTGGACCTCATCGAGGCGAGCCTGAACCGCATCAGCCTCCTGCCGGGACGTTCCCAGTTCAGCCTCTGGGCACTGCTGAAGGGCCTGGTGATCGTCACCGCCTTCGTGATCTTCACCAGCCTCATCGCCCGCGCCGTCGAACGCCACGTCATGCGGCTCGACCAGCTGGCGGTCTCCACGCGCGTCGGGGTGTCGAAGTTCACCTACTTCCTGCTGGTGGGACTGGGAATCCTCCTGGGGATCAACGCCGCCGGGGTGGATGTCACGACGCTGAACGTGCTCACCGGCGCCATCGGTCTCGGGCTCGGGTTCGGCCTGCAGTCGGTGGCCAGCAACTTCGTGAGCGGCTTCGTGCTGCTCATGGACAAGTCGATCAAGCCGGGGGACGTCATCAGCTTCACCGGCCACACGGGGGCCAGTACCGGCAACTTCGGCTGGGTGCAGGAGCTGCGTGGCCGTTACGTGGTGGTGCGCGACCGCGATGGCGTGGACACCCTGGTACCCAACCAGAACCTGATCACCACCTCGTTCATCAACTGGAGCTACTCGGATCAGCGCGTGCGTCTGAAGCTGCCGGTCACGGTCAGCTACGACGACGACCCCGAGATCGCGCTGAAGCTGCTGGTGGAGGCGACGGAAAATCACCCGCGCATCCTGCGCGACCCGCCGCCGGTGTCGCGCCTGATCAGCTTCGAGCCCAACGGCATGGCGCTGGAGATCCGCTTCTGGATCGCCGACCCGGTCAACGGGGTAAACAACGTGCGTTCCGACGTCAACCGCGCCATCTGGCGCATCTTTCGTGCGCACGGCGTGCGCATCCCCGTGGCGCAGCAGGAAACACGCCTGCTGGAGTCACGTCCGCGGCGCCCGGCGGGCCCGGAGGCTCGGGAGCCGCCGGGACAGGACCGCCAGGCGGACTGAACAGGCAGCACCGTGCCGCTGAGCGTCGCCCCGGGAGTTGAGATTCCTGACAGCGAATTGGCGCTGTCCTTCGTGCGCTCCTCGGGCCCCGGCGGCCAGAACGTCAACAAGCTGGCCACCGCCGCGCAGTTGCGCTTCGACCTCGCCGGCAGCGTGGCACTGGCGGCCGAGGTGAAGGCGCGTCTGCGCGCCCTGAGCGGGCGGCGCCTGACGAGCGCGGGCGAGATCCTCATCATCGCGCGCAGTCACCGCACCCAGGAGCACAACCGCCGCGAGGCCGAAGGCCGGCTTGCCGAACTCATCCAGCGCGCACTCGTGCCGCCCAAACCGCGCAAGGCCACGCGTCCCACGCGCGCCGCGCGCGAACGGCGCCTGGAACAGAAGACCCAGCGGCGCAAGACCAAGCGCCTGCGCTCCCGACCCGGCTGGGACGCCTGAGGCCAACCGGCGGTGCGGCGGGCGGCGTCGGGTAGAATCCGCGCCAGTCGTCACCGCGGGTTTGTCTCCGCGCGGGCCGCCACCGCCCCCGCGCGCTGACAGCCGGCAAGGAGCGTTGCCGTGTATGCCTCTGCCCTCATGGCCTTCCTGCATCACCTGGCCGCCTTTACGCTGGTCGCGGCCCTCGCCGTCGAGGTGGCGCTCTTCCGGCCGCCGCTGTCGCTAGCGCAGGCGCGGCGCCTGCTGCGCACCGATGCCGTGTTCGGCGCCGCGGCAACACTGGTGCTCATCGTGGGACTGCTGCGCGTCACGTACTTCGAAAAGGGCCCGGCATACTACTGGCACGACAGCTACTTTCTCCTCAAGCTGTCGGCGTTCGTCGTGGCGGGGCTCATCTCGATCTACCCGACCGTCACCTTCCTTTCCTGGAAGCGCGAGCTCGGCAGCGGTACCGCGCCGCAGCCCTCTCCCGAGCGCACGCGTCGCGTGCGGCTGTGCCTGATGCTCGAGCTCACGGCCATCCTCGTGATCCTGTTCGGCGCGGCCCTGATGGCGCGCGGCTTCGGCTACCACTAAGGCCGCGCGCCGCAGTCAGGCGTCCTCAGCCTGCGGCAGCGCGCGGGCGGATCAGCCAGGCCGCGAGCGCCGGCAGCAGAATGATCGCCGCCAGCATGTTCACGAGGAACATGAAGGTGAGCATGATGCCGATGTCCGCCTGGAACTTCAGCGGCGAGAACACCCAGGTGGCGACTCCGATCGCGAGCGTGACGCCGGTGAAGATGATGCTGGCGCCAGTGACGTGCAGGGTGCGCTCGTAGGAGGCCGTCACCGAGAGCCCCTGGCGCAGAAATTCCTGCATGCGGCTGAAGAGGTAAATGCCGTAATCGACCCCGATGCCGGCCCCCAGGGCGACCATGGGCAGAGTCGAGACCTTGAGGCCGATACCCACCACCGCCATGACCGCGTACACCAGCACCGACACCAGGGCGAGCGGCAGCACCACCAGGATCATGCCGGTGACCGAGCGGAAGGTCAGCAGACACATGACGATCACCGCGGCAAACACCCCGAGCAGGATGATCAGCTCCTTCGCCCTGACGGTCTCGTTGGTGGCGGCCATCACGCCGACGTTGCCCGCCGCGAGCAGCACGCCGGCCCCTGTGATCGGGTTGTCGCGCCGCCAGTCCTTCACCGCCGCCACCACGCGCTCGATGGTGGTGGCACGATGGTCGGCGAGGAACATCAGCACCGGCACGACGTCGCAGTTCTCGTTGAGCAGTCCGGTACTGGTCTCGATGTAACGCGTCGACTGCGTGAGCTGCGTCTGCTCGCGCGGAATGCTGCGCCACTTGAGGCTGCCCTCGTTCCACCCGGCGATCGCGATCTTGGCGATGAAGGGCAGCGTGACGACGTCCTGGACGCCCGGCACGTTGCGCATGTGCCAGGCGAAGCGGTCGGTCTCGGTCATGAGGTGGTGGCTGACGCACACCGGTTCCCGGGACTCGACGATCGCGGTCAGCACATCGACGCCGATGCTGAACTTTGAGGTGATGACGTCGTTATCGCGGTTGTAGCGCGAGTTGGCCCGCAGCTCCGGCACCCCGGCCTGCGTATCGCCGATGGGCGTCTCGCGCCCCTGCCACCAACCCAGCACCGCCAGCAGCGCCGCGGCGCCGATGATCGCGAGCGCGGGCCCGCGGGCGGTGACCCCGGCGAGGCGCTCCCACAGCCGCTCGAGTCGCCGGTGGCGTCGCTCGACGCGCGCATGGTAGCCGGCGTCGAAGTGCACGTACGACACCAGTACCGGCAGCAGCACCAGGTCGGTGAGGATCACGATGGCAACGCCGATGCTGGCGGTCACGGCCATCTCGCGGATCACCTGCACCGGGATCAGCAGGATGGTGACGAAGCCCACCAGGTCCGCAAGCAGTGCCACGATGGCCGGCGCCAGCAGCTGCCGGAACGTGCGGCGCGCGGCCGCCATGCTGTCCAGGCCCTCGAAGGCAAATTCACCCACCGCACTGATTTTCTGCACCCCGTGGCTCACCCCGATGGCGAAGATCAGGAACGGCACCAGCAGGCCGATAGGGTCGATGCCGTAGCGCAGCAGCACCAGCGCTCCGAGCTGCCACACGACCGCGATCACCGAGCACAGCACCGGCACGAACGCCACGCGCCAGGACTGGCAATAGACCCGCACCGCCAGCAGCGTCAGCACGAGCGTGATCACCGCAAACAGCACGATCATGGCGGCGCCGTCGGCTATGTCACCCATCACCTTGGCAAAACCGATGATGCGCACGTCGATGCCGGACGCGCCGGAGTGCGGGGTCTCGATGGCGTCGCGGATGCGTGCCTCGAGCTGGTGCGCGACCCTGATGGGATCAACCGGCCGGCCCCGGGCGTCCTGGTCGAGCACGATGGCGCTCACCAGGGCGCCGGAGAAGTCGTTGGCTACCAGGCGCCCGAGGATGCCGGCCTTGCGGATGTTGTCGCGCACGCGCGCCATGTTCTCGGGCGTGGGCGTGAAGTCCGCCGGCATGACATTGCCCGCCTCGATGCCGTCCTCGACCACTTCGAGGTAGCGCACGTTGGGGGTGAAGATCGACTGCACGCGGGCGCGGTCGATGCCGTCCATCACCGTGACCTCATCGGTCGCCTTGCGCATCGCCTCGAAGAACTCGGGCGTGAACATGTTGCCGTCGCGCGCGATCAGCGCGATCAGCACGCGGTTGGCGCCGCGGAACTCCGCCACCTTCGGATCAAGGTAGGTGCGCATGTATTCATGCTGCAGCGGCAGGGTCTTGTTGAAAGAGGTATCGATGCGCAGTCCGCGCCAGGCGATCAGCCCCAAGAGCAGCGTGCACAGCGCAAACAGCACCAGAATCAGCGTGCGGTGCCCGAAGATAGTGCGCTCCAGCCAGCGCTCGAGCGGGCCACCGCGAACCTCCGGGATGAGCACCACTGGCGGCGTGGTCATCGTGCGCCCCCTGCCGCCGCGCTGACCTCGATCACGCGCGCGCCCGCCTCGCCCACGGCGACGAGCGTCCCGGACCCGGGGGCGAGGGTCGCCGCCAGGCCGCTGTGGTCCGCCTGCTGCAGCAGCGTGAAGGTGCGGCCGCCATCGCGGCTGACGAGCACCACCCCCGACAGACCCACCAGCACCACTCCCGCCTCGCCCCAGCGCGTGCCGCCATCGAGCATTGCCAGCGTTGCGCTGGTGATCTTGTGCCAGTCAACGCCGCCGTTCTCCGAGCGGTAGAGGTTGCCGCGCAGGCCGTACGCGAGCACCGCGTCCGCACCCAGCGGCAGCACGCCGAAGAAGGACCCCTCGTAAGGGGAGGCGAGCTGCCGCCAGCTCGCACCCGCATCATCCGAGCGGTACAGGTGCCCGGCTTCGGCGGCGATGTAGAGTCGCGAGGCGCTCGCGGCGGCGATGCGGTTCAGGTGAAAGCCCCCGCCCTCCGCGCCGCGCGCACCCTCGGCGCTAGCCACCCTGGCGCCGGGGGCCTCGGGCGGGGGCGCCGGCGTGAACGGCTGCTCGCTCCAGGTGACACCGGCGTCCGCACTTGACAGGTAGGTGCTGTAGGCACCGATCGCAATGGCGCGGCCGTCGCTGCCGCACCAGACGTCCAGCAGCGGCCGCTGTGCCTCGGGCGCGTAGTGGGTGAGCTGCCAGGTGCGGCCCGCATCCGAGCTCGCCAGCGCCACGAGGTCGTGACCCACCGCGATGCCGTGCTGGGCATCGAGGAAACACACACCGGTGAGGAGCGCCTGCGTCGGCACGCTGGCGGCTTGCGACCAGTTGCGCCCGCCGTCGTCCGAGAAAACGATAATGCCGCGGTCACCGACCGCCACCAGGCGCTCGCCCGCGGCGGCGATGGCGGTCAGCAGCGAGCGGTCGGCCAGCCGCGCCGGCTCCGCGGCACGCGGTGGCTCGGGCGCCGCCAGGACGGCGGGCGCGCTGCCGAGCACGGCGAGGAGCAGCAGCGCGCGGGCGCCCATGAAGCGCGGTTCCTAGCGCACTCCGCGCCGCTCCAGCACGCTCGGTTGGAAGTCCGAAGCGGTGCGCTTGATACTGAAGTCGTAGGACTTCGGCTCCTCGTTCTGCAGACCGAGCGCAAGGTAACGCCCGTTGGACAGGTCCATCACCAGTTCAAGGTCGGTCCACAGGGTGGGCACGTCGTAGTAGTTGATGACGTGGCCCTCCTGGACGCGGTACAGCTGCCCGCGCGCGTCGTAGCAGTCAACGGCGAGGATCTGCCAGGAGTCCTCGTCCACGTACAGCGTACGGCGCGAGTAGAGGTGGCTCACGCCCTTCTTCAGGGTCGCGTCCACGACCCACACCCGGTGCAGTTCGTAGCGCGCGTAGTCCTGGTTGATGTGGTTCTTGTGCAGCAGCTCGCTGTACTTGATCTTCTCGCTCTGCAGCTGGTAGGAGTTGTACGGCACATACATCTCCTTCTTGCCCACGAGCTTCCAGTCGTAGCGCTGCGGGCTGCCGTTGTACATGTCGAACTGGTCATCGGTGCGCTGGTTGTCCGAGTTGGTGCCCGGATTGTCGAAGGCCACCTGCGGCGCGCGCCGCACGCGGCGCTGCCCGGGGTTGTAGATCCAGGCGCGGCGCGAATCCTTGGTCTGATCGAGCGTCTCCTGCACCAGCAGCACCTCGCCCGCCAGGCGCGCGGGCGCGGTGGTCTCCTGCATGAAGTACACCAGCACGTTCTCCAGCCCGGCCTCGGTCATACCCGGTACGTAGTAAGGGAAGAAGAACTCCTCCTTGAGGTTCACCACCGTGTAGCTGCCCCCCGCGGTCATCGGCACCTGGCCCACCTGGCGCGCGGCGGCGATGCTGCGATAGCGCAGCAGGTGGTTCCAGAACACCTCGACGCCCACCTTCGGAATCGGGAACGGGATGCCGCCGACCGCGCCGGTCACGCCATTGCCATCCGGCACCAGGGTCGCGGTCGTCGCGATGCGCTTGGTGCCTTCGTAGATGCGCTCCGGAGCAGACGCGCTGCGGTGCGTCGGATAGACCTCCATCTTGTAGTCGGGGTAGGTCTTGAACAGCGCCTTGTGTCCCTCGGTGAGCTTGGCGGCGTACTGCGCCAGATTCGCCGTGGTGATGGTGAACAGCGGCTTGTCGTTCGCGTACGGATCGGGGTGATGGTCGCCGGACTTGTAGCTGGGGAAACCGGCGTCGGCGGCGGACTTGATGCCGCCAGTCCACGCCGGGATGCTGCCGTCCGCATTGGCCGCCTTCTCGCCGCCGAGGGGCGTGAGGTCATCGCCCAGGTGCGCGGCTTCCTGCGGGCTCACCGCGCCCCAGGCCACGGGCGCGAGCAGCACTCCTGCTGCGGCAAAGCGGATCAGCGTCTTCATTACAGCCCCTCCATCACCCGCGCACCGCAGACCTGCCGGGCGCGCACCGCGTTCTAGAATGAGTACTTGATGCTGGCTGCAACGAAGTCGCGATCGTTGAGCAGGTTGTACTGGCCGGCGCCGCCGTACTGAGTCCACGCCACGTCAAGGTCCCACTTGGCGCGCAGGTTGGCACCGATGCCGAGCGTGAGCGCGTGCCGGCCGTCCACAAAGTTGCCGCCGGGACCGGGCGAGGTGCCGTGAATGTCCTGCTCCCAGGTGAAGTGCGGCAGGATGTTCCACGCACCGATCAGGTTCGAGTATTCCAGGCGTCCGGCGACGACGTAGCCATACGAGGTGCGGGTCGGGAACGCCGAACCCGGTTCGTACAGCGTGGGGAACTGCGGGTAACTCCCCAGCTCCGGATTGCCGCTGAGGTTGGTGCCCGGCCCGTCGTAGCGCAGTCCGCGTCCCACCGGGCCCCCGTCGTACTTGTCCTCGAGCCCGGGGATGTAGTCGATCGCGCCTTCAAACAGCAGCACCAGCTGCGAGGCCTTGAGCACGTTGGCGAACACCTGCGTGGCCGTGAACTGGCCCTGCCAGGTGTCGTGGCGCTCCCAGCCCGTGATCGTCTGGTCCGGCTGGAAGGCCCCGAGCTGGTTGCAGCCGGTGACCGGGGTGGCCGAGGTGGGCTTGCAGTTGCCCGGCGGGGTGACCGGCTGGTGCAGGGCTGTGGCAATCGCGGACTCAAAGGGGGTGAGGGAGGCGTACAGCAGTTCCACGTCGTCGACCTGCAGCGGCACGCCGTGCCGGTAGGTCACCTCACCCTGCAGCGCCGTGCCGGTCTTCTGGATCTGGGTGTTGAAGGACACACCGATCATCTTGATGTTCTGCGGGAACTCCTCGAAGTAGCCAGCGGTCTTGCCGTACTCGTAGGTCGCGATGCTGCTCGCCTGACCGTTCACGTTGCCGCCGGCCAGCAGCGTGTTCGCGCCGATGGTGGCGTACTGCTGCGCCAGGGCGGCGCTCAGACTGCCGCCGTGTTGTGCGGCCGCCTGCTGGCCGGCCGCGGCGCCCACCGCGACGGCGGCTGCAAAGGGTAAACCGGCCGCGAGCGCCTGCGCGGCGCCACCCACCGCATTGGCGGCACCGAAACCGGTGCCGATGCCCGCCGCCGTGCCGGTCTGCGTGGAGACCACCGGCAGGCGGCTGGTGTAGTTCAGGAAGTAAAAGCCGAGCTCCGTGCCGTGGTTCAGATCCGGCAGGTTGAGCTTGAATTTGACCCCGTACTGGCCGGAATTCGGGGGCTTGTGGTCGGGGAGCCGGTTGACGGCCTGGAAGTCGGTGATGAGCGAGCCGCCGAGGGGGCGGAAGTCGACGCCCAGATCCGAAATCGTTCCGAACCCGAGAAACACGCGGTTGCCGCCGGGGGAGCCGAAGTCGTTGGTGCTGTAGTACGAGCCCGCCGGCTCCGGCAGCGTCTCGTGCCAGTCGAACAGGTACAGCAGCTGGGTGCTGAGGTTCTTGCTGAGCTGCAGGTTGAACACCGCCATCTCATCCGGCAGCAGCGCTTCCTTGAGTTCCGCCCCCGGCACCCGCAGCGCCGAGACGTCGAAATGGTTTACCTGGTTAAGTCCGCCCTGGATGAAGGTGCTCTCGCCCCAGCTCACTACCTGGCGCCCGAGGCGAAGCTCCGCGGGCATGCTGCCGAGGTCGAAACGCCAGAAGCCGAAGGCATCGAGCAGGCGCGTGTAGCTGCCGACCAGATTCTTGGCTTCGTGGTTGAGCGGGATGCGGCGGCCCTCCTGGTTGTCCATGATCTCGAAGTCATAGAGACCATCGGCACGCACGAACAGGCCCATCTTGTCGCGGAAATTGAGCGACAGCTCGGTGACGCCCTTCACCGCCTCGCTGAAGGCGGCCTTCTTCGGGAAATTCAAATCCCCGTCGTCGATGTTCGGCGAGTATCCGCAGCCGCCGTTGGCGATGGCGATGAGGCGGCAGTCCAGCCCGGAGACGCGCCAGCCCTGGCCATAGCCGATGGTGGTGTCCCAGCTGAGGCTCCAGGCGCCGGTGTCGCTCTGCCAGTTGATCGCGTAGGCGCTGGGGCAGCTCAGGACAACGAGACCCGCCGCGAGCACGCACGCCGCGAACGGCGGCCGTCGCCCGGTAGCAACTTTCCTCATGTACCCCCCGCTTCCCTTGGTGGCGAGAGACCCCGTCGTCCCTTCAACCTGCCGCCTCACGCCCGGGCCGCCC
>Ga0105242_10003270_pt1 | contig 12633 bp, 9 predicted proteins | sample KBSM24metaG_FD_81521 | JGI IMG/M metagenome (GOLD analysis project Ga0105242, IMG submission 81521) | Miscanthus rhizosphere microbial communities from Kellogg Biological Station, Michigan, USA - KBS M2-4 metaG | ecosystem: Host-associated > Plants > Roots > Rhizosphere > Soil | place: Michigan...
GGCGCAGGCCCCCACCCTAGAATAGGCTGCAGGAGTAAAGCAATGACCATTAAAAGCGACAAGTGGATCCGCCGCATGGCGGAGCAGCACGGGATGATCGAGCCCTTCGAGCCCGGCCAGATCCGTGAGCGCGAGGGACGCAAGATCATCAGCTACGGCACCAGCAGCTATGGCTACGACATCCGCTGCGCGCCGGAATTCAAGGTGTTCACCAACATCCACAGCACCGTGGTGGACCCCAAGCATTTCGATGAGAAGAGCTTCGTCGATTTCCACGGCGACAGCTGCATCATTCCGCCCAACAGCTTCGCGCTGGCCCGCACGGTGGAGTACTTCCGCATTCCGCGCAACGTGCTGACCATCTGCCTGGGCAAGAGCACCTACGCACGCTGCGGCATCATCGTGAACGTCACGCCGTTCGAGCCCGAATGGGAAGGCTATGTGACGCTGGAGTTCAGCAACACCACCCCGCTGCCTGCGCGCATCTATGCGGGCGAGGGCTGCGCCCAGGTGCTGTTCTTCGAGAGCGACGAAGTCTGCGAGGTCAGCTACAAGGACCGAGGCGGCAAGTACCAGGGGCAGATCGGCGTCACGCTGCCCAAGGCCTGACGGGCCTGCGGACCGCCGCTGTCCTACATCGCGACGGGGCGGCGCCGCATGAACCGCTCGCAGCGCGTGGCCTAGCATGAAGGTGTCGAAGGGCTGCACGGATCATCCGAAAGCGGCCTGTATCCAGCCTTTCCGAGGTCGCCGCCATGTCTGCTTTCATCCAGTCCACGCTCCGGTCTGAGTCATCTGGCGCCTTGTCCGCGCAGTCCTCCACGTCTTCCGATGTGGCACGGGGCAGTGCCCGGTGCGCGCATGCGTACTGGCCGTCTTACACCCTGGATGAGTTCCTTCTGCGCATGGCGGCCCATGGCAAGTGCGTGAGCGCCTCCATGATGCTGGGCGACTGCAGCTATGCGATGCAGCAGCTCGAGCGTGCGCAGGCGCTGAAAGGCGACGTGGCGCTGCAGGCCCTGGTGGCGCAACTGGCTTCCTACTTCCCCGGGGCGCTGTCACGCGACGCGGATGGTCAGCAGCCCCTGGCGGAGGGCATGGGGCAGGCCGGCTTGGCCAGGCAGGCATATACGCAGTCATCCTACGAACGCATGGGATCGTGACTGCAAGATCGCGTAACAAGAGGCTTCTAGCATTCTCTGTATCACTAGACACTGCACGAGGAGCCTTCCATGCCGGCGATCGAAACGTCCTCCGAATCCATCGAGCCATCCACGGCTCCGTCAGCAGGCCGTATCTGGGTCATGGCGATCGGTGGTGTCGTCATCGCCGTGCAACTGGCGGCGCTGGGCATGGTGCTGAACGGGCAGGTGGAACAGGCCAGCGCGCGCCAGGCGGCCCAAGCGAGCCCCAGGGCCTCGGGCGTGCAGGTCACGTCCACGGCTGAGCTGCGCCCCGCCAGCCTCACGCAATGACGCACCGTTGGCTGTCTGACCGTTGGCCTGGCGGCAGATGCCGGCCGTTGCGCCGGCAGGCTTAATATCCGCGCCATCGGCGAATGAACGGAGTGATGGCATGCGGTGGGAAGGCAATCGGGAATCGGACAATGTGGAGGACCGGCGCGACGGAGGCGGCGGCGGTGGCTCGCCCGTGTTCGGCGGGCGCACCATCGGCATCGGCACCATCGTGGTGGCTTTGCTGGGCGGGTGGATCTTCGGCATCAATCCGATCACGCTGCTGAATTTGCTGAGCGGCGGTTCGCCCGCGCAGGTGCAGCCGCAACAGCCGCAGGCGCCTGCCCACAAGCCTCCGGCAGACGACAACATGGCGCGCTTCGTCTCCACCGTGCTCGCGGACACCGAGGACGTCTGGGGCGACATCTTCCGCAAGGGCGGGGGCACCTACGAGCAGCCCAAGCTGGTGTTGTTCCGCGGCCGTACCCCCACGGCCTGCGGTATGGGGCAGGCGGCCATGGGGCCCTTCTACTGCCCGGCGGACCACAAGGTCTATATCGATTTGGCTTTCTACCAGACCCTGAAGAACCAATTGGGCGCGCCCGGCGACTTCGCCCAGGCCTACGTCATCGCCCATGAAGTGGGGCACCACGTGCAGAACCTGCTGGGTATCAGCGAGAAGGTGGACCGGATGCGCGGGCGCGTCAGCCAGGTCGAATACAACCACCTCTCGGTGCGGCTGGAACTGCAGGCGGACTGCTTCGCCGGTGTCTGGGCGCACCATGCGCAGAATGCCCGCCAGATCCTGGAGCAGGGCGATGTGGAGGAAGCCATGAATGCCGCTTCCAAGATCGGCGACGACGCACTGCAGCGCGCGGGCGGCGGCGCCGTCGTGCCCGACAGCTTCACCCACGGCACCAGCGCGCAGCGCCAGCATTGGTTCCAGACCGGGCTGCAGACCGGCAGCGTCAAGAGTTGCGACACCTTCTCGGCGCGCACGCTGTAAGTGACTCCACCCAGACATCCTTGAGGGGTGTTGCAGGGTATGGCGGGCCTGCAGCCCTTGTAGAACTTGCGCCTAATGCTCTTTATTTGATAGCTGGCGGCGCGGGCTTCCAGCGTCCTTGCGTCGCCCGCACCACAGCTTGACACTGCCTTTTGCAGTAAAAAACGGCCCTGTCACGCCCTGGTGCGACAATAGAAGGCTCAAATGACAAGTTCCTTTTCCAATCTATCGCTGGCCGAGCCCTTGGCGCGCGCCGTGGCCGAGATGGGCTATGAGTCCATGACGCCCATCCAGGCCCAGGCCATTCCCGTCGTGCTGACAGGCCAGGACGTGATGGGCGCAGCCCAGACCGGCACCGGCAAGACGGCGGCGTTCTCGCTGCCCCTGCTGCAGCGCCTGCTCAAGCACGAAAACAGTTCCACCTCGCCCGCGCGCCATCCGGTGCGTGCCCTGGTGCTGCTGCCTACGCGCGAACTCGCCGATCAGGTCGCCCAGCAGATCGCGCTCTATGCCAAGCACACCAAGCTGCGCAGCACGGTGGTGTTCGGCGGCATGGACATGAAGCCGCACACGCTCGAGCTGAAGAAGGGCGTCGAAGTGCTGGTGGCCACGCCGGGCCGGCTGCTCGATCACATCGAGGCCAAGAACGCGGTGCTCAACCAGGTCGAGTACGTGGTGCTCGACGAGGCCGACCGCATGCTCGACATCGGGTTTTTGCCCGATCTGCAGCGCATCCTGTCGTACCTGCCCAAGCAGCGCACCACGCTGCTCTTCTCGGCCACGTTCTCTCCCGAGATCAAGCGCCTGGCGGGCAGCTATCTGCAGAACCCGGTGACCATCGAGGTTGCCCGCCCGAACGAAACCGCCTCCACGGTCGAGCAGCGCTTCTATTCCGCCTCCGACGACGACAAGCGCCGCGCCATCCACAAGGTGCTCAAGGACCGTGGCGTGCGCCAGGCCTTCATCTTCGTCAACAGCAAGCTGGGCTGCGCGCGCCTGGCCCGTTCGCTGGAGCGCGAGGGCCTCAAGACGGCCGCGCTGCACGGCGACAAGAGCCAGGACGAACGCCTGAAGGCCCTGGATGCCTTCAAGAAGGGCGAAGTCGATCTGCTGGTGTGCACCGACGTGGCGGCCCGAGGCCTGGACATCAAGGACGTGCCCGCGGTGTTCAACTTCGACGTGCCCTTCAATGCGGAAGACTACGTTCACCGCATCGGCCGCACGGGCCGCGCCGGGGCTTCCGGCTTGGCCGTGACGCTGGTGTCCAGCAGCGATGCGCGGCTGGTGGGCGACATCGAAAAGCTCATCAAGAAGAAGATCGATCTCGAACCGATCGAATTCGAGGCCGAGCGCCCGAGCGGCCGTTTCAACGACGGCCGCCGCGCCTGGCGCGAAGAGGAAGAGGGCCGCAGCAGCGCCCATGGCGGCCGGGAGCGGCGCGAAGCCCGCACCTATCGCCAGAGCGCGCCGCCGCGCGATCCCTTCTTCGACCAGCCCTACCAGGCGCCTTCGTCGCCTGCAGAAGGGACTCCCGCCTGGGAGGCCGCCGCCAAGGCGCAGCCGGTGCGCAGCGGCATCTCGGCCAACATCAAGCACAAGCGCAAGGTCGCGGCCCTCTTCAAGGCGCCCCAGCCCGAGACCTCCGAGCAGTCGTAACTCGGATGGGAGGGGGCGGGGCGGGCGGCTCGGCGCTTGAAAAAGGGCCGTGCCCCCGCGCCGCTACCCGCGGGCCCGCGCTTCAGCCCGGCACCTGGGCCTGTTCGCAGCCCACTTCCAGATGTTCACGGTCGGCCAGCGTGGCGCCGAACCGCACCGCGCTCAGGCAACCGCCCCAGACGCAGCCGGTATCCAGCCCCAGCAACTGCGGGCGGTTCATCCAGCCCAGGGTGGACCAGTGGCCGAACGCGATCAACGTGCCGGCAGTGCGCCGCCCGGGAGCGTCGAACCAGGGCAGCAGCCCCGCCGGCGCCTGCGCGGCGGATTCCGTGCTTTCGAAATCCATCACGCCCTCGGGTGTGCAAAAGCGCAGCCGGGTCAAGGCATTCACGATCACGCGCAGCCTGTCGGTGCCCTGCAGCGCATCGCTCCACCGGTCGGGCGCGTTGCCGTACATGGCGTGCAGGAACTCCGGCAGGTAGGGGCCACGCAGCACGGACTCCACTTCGCCTGCGAGCGCCAGCACGTCGTCAGCGGTCCAGCAGGGCAGCACGCCCGCGTGGACCATGAGCAGTTCCTCGCCCACATGGCGCAGCCGCCGCGCCAGGGGTTGCTGCCGCAGCCACTGGAGCAGAGCTTCGCGGTCCTGCGCCTGGAGCACGGTATCGAGCGTGTCCTTGCGTGAAGGTTTGCGGGCTCCGTGTGCTGCGGCCAGCAGATGCAGGTCGTGATTGCCCAGCAGGGCGCGGATGCTGTCGCCCGCCTGCATGCAGCGCCGCAGCACATCGGCCGATGCGGGGCCCCTGTTCACCAAGTCGCCCATCAGGTAGGCCGTGTCGCGGCTGGGGGAGAAATCGACATGGGCCAGCAGCCGGCCCAGGGCGGCGTCGCAGCCCTGGATATCGCCAATACAGTAAATCGCCATCGTTGGTTTCTTGGGTGGGGGTTGCGGTATCGGCCATGATTTTGCGCGTTCCGCCAAGTGCCGAATGCAAACGAGGCGGGAGATTGAAGGGCTTCTGAGTGCCGGGCCCATGGAGGGGGTTAACCGGGCTGCGGAGTCAGGCGCGCGCTGACCTTGAAACCCTTGCTGCCGAATTTCTCCCTATTTCTACGTTCGTCTAATGGAATGCGGGGATTCCGCGAATCGGGAAGACCTTTTCGTGCTAACGGGCGTCACATTTCTTCTTATAATTGGCACCTCTTTCCAAACCGTGTCACATATCACACCATGACCACCAGCTATAAAGAACTTCTCAAGCAGCGTGAAGCCCTGGAGCAGCAGATCAGCGAAGCCCGCCGCCGCGAATTGTCGGACGCAGTTGCGCAAGTGCGCAGCCTGGTCGCTGAATATGGTCTGACCGCTCAGGATGTTTTCCCCGCAGGTCGTTCTTCCACGCGTGCCTCTTCCACCAGCGGCACCAAGGTTGCGCCCAAATACCGCAATCCCGCCACGGGCCAGACTTGGACCGGTCGCGGCAAGGCTCCCAAGTGGATCCAGAACGAAAACCGCGAGCAATTCGCCATCTGATGGGCAGATGCTCGCCGATTCACCGGCGGGGTGGCGAGGCCTGATGCCATGCCATTGGATCGATGTGAAGCTTGAAAGCCTGCCGGCAACGGCAGGCTTTTCATTTGCGCCAAGGAATGCGCAAACTCGCCGGCAGGTGGCTTGCAGGGCTGGCTTGTGGATTTTCGAGGGCCGATAAGAGTCGCAAGGCTTTCGCTGACACTGCCTTCGAGCGTTCGGCGCGAGAATGTTGGCCTCCAGGGCGCAGAAGGGCATGCCCAGTCGTCCGGATCTTTTGGCCGATGCCTGCTGGATGAGCCGCTTGCTGGAATCGGCTCCATGGTTCCAGCAGGGGCTATGCATTGCAAGCGTGCGATGAAGTGGCCGATCGACGAGCATATTCAACGGCGAGGCCTGGATGTGATGCGGCAGTCGGCTGCCGATTTATGCAAACGGGCTATCGCTAAAAGTTCCGTAGTGTCTATAAATAGAGGCTAAAAGCCCGATAGTTTAATTCTCTTCCCACAGGAGTTTTCATGTCCACCTCCAAAGCGCCCGTCCACGCGTTTTCATCCACTTTGAAGTCATTCACGACGGCTTCCGGGAAAAAAGGGCAGCTGTATTCGCTGCCTGCGCTGGCCAAGCAATTTCCTTCCATCCAGCGGTTGCCGGTGTCCTTGCGTATCGTGCTGGAGTCGGTATTGCGCAATTGCGACGGGCGCAAGGTGACGCCGGAGCATGTGGAGCAATTGGCGCGCTGGCAGCCCACTGCAGCGCGTGTCGACGAGATTCCGTTCGTCGTTTCGCGTGTGGTGCTGCAGGATTTCACCGGGGTGCCCCTGCTCGCGGATCTCGCCGCGATGCGCAGTGCGGCCCAGAAACTGGGCAAGAACCCCAAGAAGATCGAGCCGCTGGTGCCCGTCGATCTGGTGGTGGACCACTCCATCATGGTCGATTACTACGGCACCAAGAAGGCGCTCGACCTGAACATGAAGCTGGAATTCCAGCGCAACCGCGAGCGCTACGAATTCATGAAATGGGGCATGCAGGCCTTCGATACCTTCGGCGTGGTGCCGCCGGGATTCGGCATCGTGCACCAGGTGAATCTGGAATATCTGGCGCGCGGCGTGCACCGCGCCAAGGGTGACGTCTATTACCCCGACACCCTGGTGGGCACGGACAGCCACACGACCATGATCAACGGCATCGGCGTGGTGGCCTGGGGCGTGGGCGGCATCGAGGCCGAGGCCGCCATGCTGGGCCAGCCGGTGTACTTTCTCACGCCCGACGTCGTGGGCTTCGAATTGACGGGCCGTCTGCGCGAAGGCGTGACGGCGACCGATCTCGTGCTGACCGTGACCGAGATCCTGCGCCGCCACAAGGTGGTGGGCAAGTTCGTCGAATTCTTCGGCGAGGGCACGCGCACGCTGTCGCTGCCCGACCGTGCCACCATCGGCAACATGGCGCCCGAATACGGCGCGACCATGGGTTTCTTCCCGGTCGACGAGAAAACCATCGAATACTTCCAGGGCACGGGCCGCACCAAGAGCGAGATCGAAGCCTTCGAGGCTTATTTCAAGGCGCAGGGCCTCTTCGGCGTGCCCGAGGACGGCGCCATCGATTACTCGCAGGTGGTGCGCCTCAATCTGGGCGACGTGACGCCCAGCCTGGCCGGCCCCAAGCGCCCTCAGGATCGCATCGAGCTGGGCAAGGTGGCGCAGCAGTTTGCCGATCTCTTTTCCAAGCCGGCGGCCGAGAGCGGCTTCAACCGCCCCGCAGACGTGCTGAATACGCGTCACCCGGTGCGCCGCCACGGTGAAGACAACGAAGCCTCCGCGCCCGCCGAAAAGCACGCGCCCGACGGCGGCCCGCGTTTTCTGGTGGAGATGGAGCAGAACAAGCCTCAGCTCGCCGTCGCCGCCAAGGACAGCGCTGCCGCCCAGGTGCCCGCCAAGGCCAAGGGCGCTGATCTGACCCTCGGCAATGGCGACGTGCTGATCGCAGCCATCACCAGCTGCACAAACACCTCCAACCCCAGCGTGCTGCTGGCGGCCGGCCTGCTGGCCAAGAAGGCGGTGGAAGCGGGGCTGAAGGTGCAGCCGCACATCAAGACGTCGCTTGCGCCCGGCTCGCGCATCGTCACCGAATACCTGACGCAGACCGGCCTGATGCCCTATCTGGAAAAGCTGGGCTTCGCTCTCGCGGGCTACGGCTGCACCACCTGCATCGGCAATGCGGGCGACCTGACGCCCGAGCTCAACGAAGCCATCACCCGCAACGAACTGGTGTGCGCGGCCGTGCTGTCGGGCAACCGCAACTTCGAGGCGCGCATCCATCCCAACATCAAGGCCAACTTCCTGGCCAGCCCGCCGCTGGTGGTGGCCTACGCCATTGCCGGCACGGTGCTGCGCGACCTGATGACCGAGCCCGTGGGCCGCGGCAAGGGCGGGCGCGACATCTATCTGGGCGATATCTGGCCCAGCAGCGAGGAGGTCAATGCCCTGATGAAGTACGCGATGAACGGCAAGGCCTTCAAGCAGAACTACGCCAAGGTCGAGACCGACCCGGGCGCGCTGTGGAACAAGATCAAGGGCGTGACGGGCGACACCTATGTCTGGCCCGCCAGCACCTACATCGCCGAGCCGCCATTCTTCGAGAACTTTGCTATCGATGTGGAAGCGGCGGGCGCGGATTCCGCGGTCGCTGCAGGGCGGAAAGGCTCTGAAGCCGTGCGCGGCGCGCGCATCATGGCGCTGTTCGGCGACTCCATCACGACCGACCACATCTCGCCGGCCGGTTCCATCAAGGAAAGTTCGCCCGCCGGCCAGTGGCTGCTGGAGCACGGCGTGATGAAGCAGGACTTCAACAGCTACGGCGCCCGGCGCGGCAACCATGACGTGATGATGCGCGGCACCTTCGCCAACGTGCGCATCAAGAACCTGATGATCCCGCCGCTCGATAACGGCTCGCGGGAAGAGGGCGGCGTCACGCTGTTCCAGAGCGAGGGCCCGATGCAGGGCAAGAAGCTGCCGATCTTCGACGCTGCGATGCAGTACATCGCGGACGGCACGCCCACCGTCATCTTCGCCGGCGAGGAGTACGGCACCGGCTCCAGCCGCGACTGGGCGGCCAAGGGCACGCTGCTGCTGGGCATCAAGGCCGTGGTGGCGCGCAGCTTCGAGCGCATCCATCGTTCCAACCTCGTCGGCATGGGCGTGCTGCCGCTGCAGTTCCGGGGCGACGATTCCTGGGAATCGCTGGGCCTGACGGGCGACGAGGTGATCGATGTGCTGCCCGATCCCGCGCTCACCCCGCAGAGCGAGGCCCGCGTGGTCATCCACCGCGCGGACGGCTCGCGGAAGGAGGTATCGGTGACTCTGCGCATCGATACGCCCATCGAGGTGGACTACTACCGCGCAGGCGGCATCCTGCCCTACGTGCTGCGCCAACTGCTGGCTTGACCGCCATCCCCCGCTGCCGGCGGGCCCGATCGGCAGCGGGTGCGGAATCCCGGCGGGGAGGCTGTGGGCCGCCGTCCAACACCTGATCCTGCGCAATGGACAGTTGCGTCCGGGCGTCTATACACTCGCCGCGATACGACACCAGTGGCCTGCGCGGCCTGCCCATGAATCCCAATCCCGTAACAGCCCCGGCCCGCCCTCAGAAGCTGCCAGACGAGCCCGCTCTGACCGTGTTGCTGGTGGTGGGTGCGCTTGCGCTGCTGCTGGTCCCCGTTTCGCGCATGCTGGGCGCGGGCATGGTGGGCCCGTGGGGGCTGGCCTCGCTGTTCGGCCTGGTCGTCGTGCTGCTGGGCCTCGTGGGCCTTGCGCTCTCGGCGCATGCGCTCGACCCCGAGCCGGACAGCCGGCTCCACTGCCTGGTGGGCGGGCTGACGGTGGCCTGCACCTGCGGCTTCATGCAGGCCGTGGTGCCGCTGCTGGAAGACGGGGGCTCGGCGGCGTTCCTGGCGCATTCGCCCGCCGTGTCGTTCTTCAACAACTGCGCGCGAATGGCCGAGGGCCTGGCCTTCCTGTCGCTGGCGCTGGGCGTGCGCCTGGCGGGTTCTCCGCGGATCTGGATGGTGGGCGCCGGCGGGGTGTCGATCGGGCTGGTCTGGGTCGTGGCGAGCGGGCTCCCTGAACGGTTGTCCGCCGGGCTGACGCTGCCCTGGGGCTCCCTGTTTCTGGGCCTAGGCTTGGCCCTGCTGAGCGTGGCCGCGGTTCTGCTGTGGCGCGTCGGCCGCAGGAAGACCGACTCGCTCAGTTCGCTGCTGGCCGCCGCTGCGGTGATCCTGGCGGCCTCCGCCGGGATGTCCCTGGCGGGGCGTTTCGGCCTGTCCACGGGCGAGATCGCTGCACACATGCTGCGGGTGCTGGCCTATGCGCTCGTCCTGCAGGTGCTGTTCATCTCCGGCATCCGCCGGCCTTATGCGCAGGCCCGCGAGGTGGAGGCGCGGCTGCGCGAAAGCGAGATGCGCCTGAAGCTGCTGGGCCGCAACCTTCCGGACAGCATCACCTACCAGCTCGTGCGCGAGCACGACGGACAGCGCCGGTTCGTCTACATGGGCGAGGCGCTGGAGCGGCTGATCGGCGTGCGGGTGGAGGACGCCGTGAATGACCCGACCGTGCTCTACGAACGCATCCTGCCTGAGGACCGCGAGGACAACCTGCGCAAGGAAGAAGAGTCCTTCCGCCGCATGAGCGTGAGCGACAACGTGGTGCGCGTCCGGCGTGCCGACGGCGAGGTGCGCTGGATCCGCATGAGCTCCTCGCCGCGCGATCTGCCCGATGGCCGCGTCATCTGGGACGGCGTGGCCACCGACATCACCGAGCAGCGCGAGGCGGAACTGATGGTCCAGCGGCGCGACCTGCAGCTGGGCAGCCTGCTGCGCAGCCTGCCGGGCGGCGTCGCGCGCATCGGCCCCGACCGGCGCGTGCTCTACGTCAACCCCCTGCAGGCGCAGTGGCTGCAGTCGGAGCCTGGCGCGATGGAGGGCCGGCCGTTCTCCGACTTCATGGCGCCCGAGGTGATGAAGCGCCTGAGCCCGCATCTGGACCGGGCCTTCGCCGGGCACACGGCGGTGTTCGAGAGCCGCATCGACTACCCCGACGGGCCGCAGTTTCGCCACACCACGTTCGCTCCCGAGGTCGGCCCCGACGGCCGCGTGGTGGCCGTGGTGAGCTTCGCCTACGACCTGACCGCGCAGCGGCGCATGGCGCATGAGCTCGACCAACAGCGCAGCCGGCTGGCCGGCCTGGTGAACGCCATTCCCGACATGGTGTTCCTCAAGGACGCCGAAGGCCGCTACCTCTCGGCCAATCCGGCGGTCGAGCGCTTCCTCGGTCGCTCCGCGCGCGAGATCATGGGCAAGAGCGACGACGCCTTCTGGTCCACCGCAGAAGCCCAGCGCATGCACGAGCAGGACCAGCGCGCCATGAGCGCCCCGACGCCGCTGGTCTTCGAGGAAGAGCTGATGCTCGACGAGGACGGCGCGCCCGGCTTCTTCGAGACCCTCAAGACGGCCATCCGCGACGCCCACGGCAACGTCACCGGCGTGCTCGGGGTGCGGCGCGACATCACCGAACGCAAGAAGGCCAAGCAGGAGATCGAGCGGCTGGCCTTCTACGACGCGCTCACCGGCCTGCCCAACCGCCGCCTGCTGCTGGACCGCCTGCAGCGCGCCTGCGCGATGAGCCAGCGCAGCGAACAACTGGGCGCCTTGTTCTTCATCGACCTGGACAACTTCAAGGACCTGAACGACACCCTGGGCCACGACATGGGCGACCGCCTGCTGTCCCAGGTCGCCCAGCGGCTGGTCGCCTCCGTGCGGGCGACGGATACGGTCTCGCGCTTCGGCGGCGACGAATTCGTCGTGATGCTCGAAGACCTCGATTCCGTCGCCACCGTGGCTGCCGAGCAGGCCGAGGGCATCGCCGACAACCTCATGCAGCGGCTGAACGAGCCCTTCGAGCTGGGAGCGCAGCAGTACTACAGCACGCCCAGCATCGGCATCACCCTGTTCGGCGACCAGCGCCGCAGCGTGGACGAGCTGCTCAAGCGCGCCGACCTGGCCATGTACCAGGCCAAGGCCGCAGGCCGCAACACGCAGCGCTTCTTCGATCCGCACATGCAGGCGCTGGTCAACGCCCGCTCCCATCTGGAGGCCGAGCTGCGCCAGGGCCTCGCGCGCGGCGAGCTGCGCGTGCACTACCAGCCGGTGATGGACGAGCGCACCCGCATCTGCGGGGCCGAGGCGCTGGTGCGCTGGCCCCATCCGCAGCGCGGCATGATCAGCCCGGCCGAATTCATTCCGCTGGCCGAGCAGACCGGCCTGATCCTGCCGCTGGGCCGCTTCGTGCTGCGCACGGCCTGCGAGCAACTGGTGCGCTGGAGCCGCCGCTCCGATACGCGCCATCTGAGCGTGTCGGTGAACGTCAGCGCCCGGCAGTTCCGCCAGCCCGGCTTCGTCTCCGAAGTGCTCGACGTGCTGCGCGATACGGGCGCGGAGCCGCGCCACCTCAAGCTCGAACTCACCGAAAGCATGCTGCTGGGCGATATCGAGGACACCATCGGACGCATGACCCAGCTCAAGAACGAGGGCGTGGGCTTCTCGCTCGACGACTTCGGCACCGGCTACTCCTCGCTCAGCTACCTCAAGCGGCTGCCGCTCGACCAGGTCAAGATCGACCAGAGCTTCGTGCGGGACGTGCTCACCGACCCCAACGACGCGGCCATCGTCCGCACCATCCTCGCGCTGGCCGACAGCCTGGACCTGGAGGTGGTGGCCGAGGGCGTCGAGACGACCGGGCAGCTGGCCTTCCTCAAGCTGCACGGCTGCAGCAGTTTCCAGGGCTACCTCTTCGGCCGCCCCGACACGCCGGAGGCGCTGGAAGTCTCCATGGCGCGCGCCCTGCCTTGATGCCGCGAGGACCGGCAGGCCCCGCAGGCGGGCGTGCTGCCGCGCTCTCCATCCCGCGCAGATTTGACCCAGCCCGGGGCGCCCCGCC
>Ga0105242_10003271_pt1 | contig 12630 bp, 10 predicted proteins | sample KBSM24metaG_FD_81521 | JGI IMG/M metagenome (GOLD analysis project Ga0105242, IMG submission 81521) | Miscanthus rhizosphere microbial communities from Kellogg Biological Station, Michigan, USA - KBS M2-4 metaG | ecosystem: Host-associated > Plants > Roots > Rhizosphere > Soil | place...
CATTCCTGCACATCATTCAAAAGAATAAATCATTTTGAAATTAGTTGGTAATTCCACTACGAAAAAGCCTTACAAGAATTCGCTGTCAATTCTAACGGTGCGGCCGATTCAATAAATGCATTGTCATTTCACCACAGGATACAATGATTACCCGGAAGAAAACTTTTCCAGTAAAAACGGATTTGTGTGTGAACATGTAGAAATAAAAGCACAATCAAACGTTCGGTAACATTGTCGCCGCCATTGTGTGCAAAAGATTAAAAAAAATTACCGGGTTATTTGCTTAAATTACGATACGTCCAAAAAAATCCATCATCACCTCCTATGACGAGATCCCCCGGTCTTTACGCGGACCGGGTTTTTTATTCAGATGATTGCCCTAAAAGATGAAATAGAGCGGGTCCAGAAAATTTAAATTCGTTACTTTTAGTATAGTGTGTGACTTTTAGTACTGTCTTGCCTTACCATTAAGCCCGGCTGTTTTGCCGGGTTTTGTTTTACCCGCAATCACGTATTAAAGAGATCAGGTTTATATTGATTCCACAATCTAAATACGGATTTTCTACGTACATGTTTTTTTCAATAGAGCTTTAGGTAAGACCCGGTTAATTCTTGACCGGGTTATTTATGTTAATGTAATTGTACCGATCAATTAAAACAAAGAGGCATAGAATTTTCTTTCTCCGTTGATGAAATAGGTTTAAATTACATTTACCTTATGAACCGCTTTTAAAATTCCTTGAGACCTGGTTATTTTTCTAACCGGGTTTTTTGTTGTAATCTCTTTATATCGTGCAGGCATGATTTTTTTATTATTTATAACGCAATAAAGCAAACCATAAATCAGAGAATCACCCGGTTTTCCAACCGGGTTTTCTTTTATAGAAAGTTTTGACATTTGTCATCTCTTTTTTTCCCTTCCGGAATGAAGATTGTTTGAATATAGGCTACCTTTCAAATGCCTCGTTGTAAATAGGACATGACTCAGCCCCCTTGTGGGGCTTTTTTTATGCACGAAGAATACTAATGAACGCGAATGATGCGAATGGACGCTAATGACGTTTTGAACATAGTAGAGTCTAACGTGGCTGATTGTTTAATTGGCTGTAAATTATGATAACGGATGTTTTTGATGGGGTGAGAATAGCACTTGCTCGTCATCTACAGCCGGGATGAACCGGGTCCGATAGGCTTAATTCAGGGTTTTTCCGGATTGTCCCGTTTTTGAAACATTGTTAGGTTTGCTATTATTTTTTAGAAGACGATTAAAAGACAGACGAAGGCTCCGTTCCCGGAGCTTTTTTTTATACGCTAATGGGCGCTAGTAAGATGCCATTGAACGCGACTCCTCTCTCCCTCTTATTTGAGCAGTTGTTGCAAGCAAGATTTGATAAGATACGGGCATTATCTCTCCCAAAATGAGTAAGTTATACGATTGCAAATACGCTGTGGCGGCGGTTTTTACAGGCATTAATCCGATTGTATGGGAGCTGCAGCTTGACTAATTTTAATATGGTTCCTAAACAGATATAGCTGGAAAAGGGCCTCTATTCCTGGAGGTCCTTTTATATTTTATAATATTCATTCACTCACGTTTATGCAGGACTGTTAGATAACTAAAAATAAGTAAAATCGTAGTTGTACTAAATCAGGTATGAATTTTGATTTTATACGTCAGAGGTTTTCTGGACGAAGAAGCCCGTTTTTAAACCAGCCCATGTTTTTACAAGCGTGGGCTGATTTTATTTGCACTGGTTGTCAGGCTATCAGAAAATTCCGGCAGTCCTGAACCACTTCGATTGCGCATATACCCCGCCGGATGTATTATATCTTTAGAACTGTTGCTGTAAAAGCCCCGCAGCAGGGGATTTTATTTACACACATTTGAAACGACATGTGATTAATTATTTTAATGCTGACTTTTTTCTTCTTCCAAAATTCAATTACATTTAGAGTAGTTTTTTTTGTTTTAATAAATGTGACTTCTAAGTCAGCCCCGTTCACGGGGCTTTTTTATTGCTGCAAATTAAATTGGAGCTGCAGCTCGGAACAGGCTGTTTATGAAATAAAAAGACCGGGCATGTGCCCGGCCTTTCAATTATGATTCTGATAAAAATTTAATTCATTTCTTTCAACTTGTCCTGGTACATTTTCATTTTGGCCGCGTCTTTTTTAGCCTCATAATAGCGACTGAGAAGGTCAGTAGCTACTTTAAAATTTCCTTTTTCACCTGGTTTCAGGCTTGGTTTTGCTGCATACAGATCATAAGCTGCCTGGGCATATGGCAGCATATTATCAAATTTTGTGGCGATCTGCGATTTCAACTCATTCTTCTTTTTTGTGGCATCTGCTGTCGCTCCTTTAATGGCAGTCAATGCATCTTCAAGGTCGTAAATACCATTGTATGTTGCGCGTGCCATCAACAGGTTGGCTTCGGGCGTTGATTTAACGGAAATTCCTTTTTTCAACACATCCTGCAGCTTGACATAAGCTTCCTTATAGTCAGCGGGCTTCTTTTCCTGGGTGAACAGGTAATTAAATAATTCTGCACCGTAGTTATAATACATCGTATAACCGTTACAGGTAGTTCCGCTTAGCAGTTCATCGTATTTTGCAAATACTTTTTGTTTGTCTGTACCGGCATCTTTCAGTTGTATTTCGCACCAATACTCATCTTCAGGATATAACTCGCGGCCAATAGCAATGTATTTGTCGCGGTTTGCCTTATCCCCTTTGTCGTTAAAGTGCTGTACAAGGAACTGGTATATTTCAAGATAACTCGGTCCCTTGATTTTTGCATCTGCAAGCTTTTGGTAATAAACAGCTGCTTCGTCATTTTTCTTTGCCATCAACGCGGATACCGCTGTATTCTGGATCAGCGACGTATCCATTTGAGGAAAAGAAAAGTTGTTGTACGAAAATCCTTTTGATGCTACAAACTCTTCCACCGTTCCTGCATTCTTAAAATTATCAAAAGCTACCTCGTAATTCTTTGCCTGGAAGGCTGTGGCAGCCTGGTCAAAATAACCATTATAAATATCGAAGAACCGGACGTTTTGCTCCAGCGTGCCTTTGATGTTTTTAGGATCCAGTTCAAGATATTTTTTCAATGCATCAAAAGCCTGCATTCTGCCGTCAGCACCGTTTAATGCAGCCTTGAATTTATCGCTTTTTGCGATCTCGTTATAGATAACTCCCTTATAGTACCAGCCATCTGCTTTTTTTGCATTCTTTTCATTGGTCAGATATTTATCGATTTGCTCTTTTGCTTTGTCCCACTGCTGTTTGCCGACAAGATCTTTAATGTCTTCGAGGTCTTGTGCGTACATGGTTAAGGCAAATGCGGAGAAGAGCGCTGTAAAAATTAACTTACGCATTGTGTGTTATTTTTTATGATAATTATTGAGTTGGGTTACTTTCAATTGATGGGTTTTCGGGCGGATTGGTTGCCTGTGGGGCGTCCGGAGACAGACTGCCATTACCATTACCATTTCCGTTTGCTTCTTCATCATCGAGTTTTGTTATCGCCGCGATTTCATCACCTTCATCCAGCTTTATCAGTTTTACACCTTGTGTGGCACGACCCTGTTCACTGATGTTATTTGTTTTCATTCGTATCGTGACACCACTCTTGCAGGTGATCATCAGGTCTTCCTTTTCCGTTACATCCAGTATACCAACTAATTTACCGGTTTTCCCCGTAACGTTGATCGTCTTTACTCCTTTTCCGCCACGATTGGTAAAACGGTATTCGTCTACCGCCGTTCTTTTACCAAATCCTTTTTCACTTACCACCAGTACTGTTTTTGATGCATCTGTTTCGGGATTTACACAAATCATACCAACTACACCATCATCTTCAGCATCCACTTCTATGCCAGCTACACCTATAGCGCCACGACCCGTTGCTCTTACTTTTTGTTCTGAGAAACGAATCGCCCTTCCGCTTTTCACCGCCATCATAATTTCCGATTTACCATCCGTCAGCTTTGCCTCCAGCAATTCATCGCCTTCATTAATCGTAATGGCATTCACACCGGTCTGGCGCGGGCGGCTGAAATCCTGCAACTCCGTTTTTTTAATGATGCCTTTTTTGGTGCAAAGCACAATGTTTTTCTATTTTACATATTTTTTATTTTTAATATCTTTCACATCTAATATCGCTCTTACCTTATCATCCGGCGGTATTTGTATCAGGTTTTGAATGGCCCTGCCCCTGCTCGTTTTATCTCCATCTGGTATTTCATAAATATTCAGCCAGTAGCATCGGCCCTTCTCTGTAAAGAACAGCATCGTATGATGCGTAGAGGCAACAAACAGGTGCTCGATATAATCTTCTTCTCTTGCCCTGCCTCCCATAGAACCCCTGCCACCCCTGCGTTGCGAACGATACTCGTCAGCCGGTGTACGTTTGATATAACCCAGGTGCGAAATCGTGATCACCACATCTTCTTCCTTCACCAGGTCTTTGATCTTTACTTCATCATCAAGATAAGTGATCTCTGTTTTCCGGGCATCGCCGAATTTTTCTTTTATCTCAAGCAATTCGGTTTTTATTACTGCATAGCGTTTGCTTTCATCAGCCAGCAGGTCCTGCAGGTGCGCAATCAGCTTCATCAGTTCGTCATACTCTTCCTTTATCTTTTCCCGCTCCAGTCCGGTAAGCCGTTGCAGGCGCATGTCGAGAATAGCTTTCGCCTGTATTTCATCAAGGCCCCACCCCGCATTGATCAATCCTTCTTTCGCTATTTCCGGCGTAGCCGATGCGCGGATCAATGCAATCACTTCATCCAGGTGGTCCAGTGCGATAAGATAACCCCGCAGTATATGCGCTTTTTTCTCCGCTTCTCTCAATTCATACCTGGTACGGCGAACAACGACCTCGTGGCGAAACTCTACAAACTCAGCAATCATTTCCCTCAGGTTCAGCACCCGTGGTCTTCCTTTTACGATCGCTACGTTATTAATACCATAACTGGTTTGTAATTCTGTATGCTTATACAGCTGGTTGATGACCACGTTGGCAATAGCATCCCTTTTCAGATCTACTACCAGCCTGGTGCCTTCTTTATTATTCGATTCGTTATTGACATGCGCAATTCCTTCAACCACTTTTTCATTTACCAGCTGACCGATACGATCGCAAAGCGCATCGCGGTTTACCTGGTAAGGAACTTCCGTGATAATGATTTGTTCACGGCCGCTGCTTTTGGTATCGACATGCAGCTTGCCCCGCAATACCACGCGGCCACGGCCAAGATGCATTGCCGCCTTCACTCCTTCCATGCCATAGATAATGCCGCCGGTAGGAAAGTCGGGCGCCTTGACATATTGTGTCAATTCCTCAATGGTGATGTCGCGTTTATCAATATAAGCCATACAACCATCAATCGCCTCTGAAAGATTATGCGGCATCATATTCGTTGCCATACCTACCGCAATGCCACTCGATCCATTGATCAATAATTGAGGGATGCGGGTCGGCAATATCGAAGGCTCTTTTTCGGAGTCATCAAAGTTCAACTGGAAGTCTACCGTGTCTTTGTCAATATCATCCAGCATATGCTCGGCCAGCCGTTCCAACCTTGCTTCGGTGTACCGCATTGCTGCCGGTCCATCGCCGTCCTGGTTGCCAAAGTTTCCTTGTCCGTCTATAAGTGTATACCGCATGTTCCACTCCTGCGCCATACGCACCATCGCGTCGTATACGGAAGTATCACCATGCGGATGATATTTACCCAACACCTCACCGACGATACGGGCAGATTTCTTAAAAGGCCGGTTATAATGCAATCCCAGTTCGTTCATCGCGTACAGTACGCGACGATGAACGGGTTTCAAGCCGTCTCTTACATCCGGCAGGGCACGACCCACGATTACAGACATTGAATAATCAATGTATGCGGTCTTCATCTGCTCCTCAATGTTGACTGGAATGATCCGGTTTTTGTCGTTCGTTTCTTCTGGCTGAAAATTCTCTTCCATGCTCTTTTTTTGTTACGAAATAGTTGTTCGGGTTTGACGCAGATAATTATGAACCGGGCTAAGGAATCACTATTAAACTTGGGTTGCGTCGCACACTTCTACGTTGGTAATTCTATTCACCCATTTCACTGTTGATTCTTTGCGTTTTCACTGAAAAAATCAAAGCCTGCAAATGTATCTTTTTTAACATTTAAAACCTGATCAAATAGTTGTATTTTCACTATATTTTTCCACCTTTGTGAATAGAGTACCCCTCCTCTGAAAGATCACATTATAACATCACTTTTACATAGTCCGGCACTGATTTTTCGTTCTAAACCGTAGCAAAAAAAAGTATATGGCTTCTTACCTGTTGTTAAGAAATAATAAAGAATCCGGTCCCTATTCATTAGAGGGATTGATTCAATTGGGGTTAAAACCTTACGATCTTGTTTGGGTCGAAGGCCGGAGCGCCGCCTGGCGTTATCCCAGCGAAGTAGAAGACCTGAAATTTTATGCACCGGCCGTAGAAGAACAGCCTTTTGACCGTTTTTATAAAAAGCCATCCGAATTAAAAGCAGACGAAGAAAAAAAGCAACTGGAAATTGAGCAAACATTTGCAAAAGCTAAAAAAACACATGCACAGCCGGAAGTAAAAATTGTGTCTGAAATACAAAAAGAAGTTAAATCTGAAATTCCCGAAGAAGTTATAGAAGTAAAGAAACCCATTGAGGAAACAGAAATAAAAACACCGAAGAAACAGGTATATGTGTCTATGCCCGCCAATAGCGGTAAAACTGTTTTTATTAAGAAAACGGAGCAGGTAGCAGCCGCTAACGTAAATGATGCGGTGAACAATTTATACAACAACTCAAGTAACTCTTACAAAGAAGAACCGGTTAAGAAACCAGAGCCTGTTATTGCAAACGCCTATTCTCCTTCTTATTCCGACCTGGTAAGCGATTACAATAAAGCACAGAACAACGGTAAGAAAAATTCTTCGCCAACATATGAAGAACCGGATAATGAATATCCGCTTGAAAAAAAATATTCCCAGTCGCTCGATGACATAAAGGATATGTATGTGCAGACACTCGTTGACCGCAAGCGTAAGACTGCACAGCGGAAAATGATGTTGAACCTCACAAAAAAAGTACTGCCCTTTGCTGCAGTATTGATCATCGGGATATTGGTAGGCGTCTTTATGAACAGGAACACGAATGCTGTTTCTCAAAAGAAAGCGTCTGACAACAACGCTAATGCGGCACAATCACTGAAAACGGAGAGTGCGGCTAATGGTAATAACGCTGCTAAAGCCGACACACAGCAAACTGTTTTGACAACACCGGCATCTAATGTATCAACACAGCAAACAATTGCAGAGAAAAATGCCACTGATAATGCAGCTGGCACAGCACCTGAAAAATCAGCAATTGTACAGGCAGACAATAACGGCAACAATACTGCTCAACAAAATACGGTGGCATTAACAGCAAAGAAGACTACGAAGAAGGATAACAAAACGGCTACACAATCAGACGGCAATACAGCATTGGCGCAACCGAAAAGTATTGAAACGGATCCTGCTACCGGTGAACGGAATAAGGTAGTAAGGGCTTCTGATGCTGAGAACAGCAATGCCTCTATCACGTCGACTAAACAATTTTCCAACGCGTTGATGAAACAGGTAACTGTACAAAGCAACGAATATAAACGCGGCACATTTGGCGGCATTCACGATCTGCAACTCACGGTGAACAACAATAGTAATTATCTTTTAGACAATGTTTTGGTGGAATTGCAGTTGTTAAAACCAAATGATCAGCCGCTCAAAACAGATAATATCCGCTTTAGCCCGGTGCCTCCAAACGGTTCGCTCACATTGGCAATACCAGCCACAAGCAGAGGCGTAAAGGTTGCGTATAAAATCATTCATGTGGAATCAAAATCTGCCGCTAATGATACGGCGGGTTTGAAATAGAACGCTGTTAGCACGGATTAAACGGTTTTCATTGAATTTGCAATGCGTTGTGCAATGAGAGATCCTAATAAAGCGCAACTGTTTATCAATCATCCATCTCCTGCCATTGCTTTTTACTTTCGTCTTCCTGGTAAATTAACTTACGATTAAGTTGCCCGCCGGGTTAGAATATTTGTATTAACTTTCCCGCCTTCATTCAAGTGTTTATTATGAAGAATATTCTATTGCTTGGTGCGGGAAAATCTGCAACTGTTTTAATTGATTACCTCTTGACAGAAGCTGCAAAAGAAAACTGGTTCGTTACTATTGCAGATGCCGACCTGGCACTTGCGCAATCAAAAGCAGGCAATTCTTCATTTAGTAAAGCAATAGCGCTTGATATCAAAAATGAAGCAGAAAGAGCAACTGCGATAAATGCGGCAGACATCGTGATTTCGTTGCTCCCTCCTGCTTTACATTTCCTTGCTGCAAAAGATTGCATTCAATACGCAAAAAATCTACTGACGGCTTCTTATATTGATGATAACATCAAACATCTTCGTGACGACATAGAGAAGAAAGGAATTTTATTTTTGTGTGAAATGGGACTTGATCCCGGCATTGATCATATGAGCGCAATGAAAATGATCAATGATATCCGGGCAAAACAAGGAACCATTCTATCATTCAAATCCCATTGCGGTGGATTGGTGGCTCCTGAAAATGATGATAATCCCTGGCATTACAAAATAAGCTGGAACCCCAGAAATATCGTCCTAGCAGGTAAATCAGGCGCGGTATATAAAGAACATGGTAAAAAAATTACGGTCGCTTACGATAAAGTATTTGAAGATTGCCCTGAACTATCCGTTGCGGATTTACCAACACTCGCCTGGTATGCCAATCGCGATTCATTAAGCTATGCTTCATTATATGGATTAGAGGGATCCGATACGTTTATACGCACTACGTTGCGTTATGCTACGTTTTGCCGGGGGTGGGATGTTATTTGTCATCTTGGTCTTACCGATACTGAAGATGATATCAGTAAATACGAAACGATAAGCGAATGGTTTCATGATAAATTAAGAGGAATCGAATTGCGCAAAATGGAGTGGATGGAATACCTGCGCCTGTATGTACGCGATGCATATCATACAGAAATAACAGAACAGGTAGATTATCTTGGCTTGTTTGAAATCGTACCGCTGCCGCTTCATGCAACCTGCTCTGCCGATGTATTGCAAAATTTGCTCGAAGCAAAACTTGTTCTTCATCCGCATGATAAGGATATGATCGTGATGCTGCATGAAATTGAATCAGAAGCGGGCGGAATAAAATCAGAAATAAAAAGCACATTGATCGTTTATGGAGAAGATAGTTTACGCACAGCCATGGCAAAAACGGTGGGCTTACCATTGGGCATTGCTGCTAAACTTATCCTGAATGGAGAAATAAAATTAAAAGGTCTGCATATTCCTGTATTGAAAGAAATATATGATCCGGTGCTTCATGAACTGGAAATGCTTGGTATACGGTTCCATGATACAATAAAAACTATTGCATGAATTTCAGGGTAACTATAGAAGAAGCTGTGCGGCAACTGTCTCAGGAAAAAGAGCAACGGTTTACAACAGTAATGAAACGGGGCAGTATGCTGGTGGAATATTATGCACCAAAAGATAAAGATCTGCAAACACCGCATCGCCAGGATGAATTGTATGTTATAGCGAATGGAAACGGTATTTTTAATCGCGACGGCGAAAAGATAAATTGTAAAACCGGTGATGTGTTATTTGTTGCCGCAGGCAAAAAACATCATTTTGAAGATTTCTCCGGCGACTTTGCCACCTGGGTTATCTTTTATGGTCCGGACGGTGGTGAAATGGAATGATGTGTTTTATACCATTCCATCATCTCATTGTAAACCGTGTCATATTTTATATCGTCGCTCATAATTTGTATAAAGCTCATCTTTTTAATATCCATGCAATATTTAATCATCAGCCACCAGCAGAAGTAATCAAATCCTGTGATCGATTTTCCTTCATCCGTATTTACTTCCGCGATATTCGGTTTTTCATTTTTAAGGCTGTCCAATATAAACAGGTTGGCAATAAGCAAGCTATCTTCATTAAATATCGATGAGCGATAGGAAATATATTCCGGGTATCCTTCCCATTTCCAATTGGGTATATTTTTTAAAGGCTTCGAATGAAAAAGACCAAAATGACTGGCTTCAAGACAATGAATCATTTCGTGTGCAATCGTGCGGGCAAGCAACCGTTCGGAACCGTTATACCTGATGTATTTAAGAGCTGAATCATTTTCCCCGTTTAAAACAACGTTATTGTAATAACCCCATGCAAAAGCATTTCCCAATAAATGTTTCGGAATGGCGGGAAAAAATGATCCGTCGTTCAGAAACACGTCGAAATGAAAAGATGCTGTATACAATTCCGAATGCTGTATCAGGGCAGTCGCTTTATCCAATACACTGTTGAATTTTTCCGGGCAAACCTGCTTTGAATACACCGATATGTTCCCATAATGCCTCACCCGTGCATACGAAACCTGCGGGTTTAAGAGGAATGCGATAAACAAGGACCATAGGGTTAACAAACAGATAAAAACCCGGAACGTCCGTCGGAGCAGCCTTTTCATCTTTTGAATTTGAGTATTCGTCGTTTCGCTGCAGAAAATGTTTCAATTTTTTGTTCTTTTATGAATAAAATTTTCCGTTTCCCTTAAGCGATTGTTAAAAAAGAACTCAGGTTAAACGGGAACATGCATTTAGAGTCACACAGTTTGTAGTTTAAAAAACAAGTGATTAAGAAAATAAAACAGAGTACTATGAAAAAGTTGATCGTCATTATGGTTGCCTTGGTGCTCACGCTGGGTGCGTTTGCACAGAAAGGAGGAGGTGTACGTTTTGCCAGGCCCAGAACATATGTCGTTGTTGGTGGCGGCTTTGGTTATCCCTATTATTCGCCATTTTACAATCCCTGGTATTATCCCGGTTATTATGGCCCGAACAGTTATCACCGGCCAACGAAATTAGATATGCAGATAGCCGATATTAAAGCTGATTACAGTGACAAGATCTGGTCTGCAAAACACGATACTTCAATCAGTCGTAAAGAACGGAGACATGAAGTGCGCCGGTTGAAAATTGAAAGGGACAAAGAAATTATGGAAGCAAAACGAAATTATCACAATACAAGGTGATATGGTGTCCTGGAATAAACCCTCTTGATGACTAAGCCTCCCACAAGGGAGGCTTAATTTTTTTGAATCGGCGTAAAGTGTCAGATAAGTTTTTGCAAAGCGGCTCTCAACTGATGTATACCTTCCGTTGCGGGCTTTTCAATCGCAGTAAGATTGTAAACGGAGGACGTATACGGAATGCGTTTGTCTACGATAAACTTAGGGACCCGATGCGCTGCATAATTTATCAACCCTGCCGCAGGATATACAACCAGTGAAGTACCGATTACCGCAAGTATATCTGCGTCTCTTGTGATGTATGCGGCTTCTTCGATCAGCGGCACCGGTTCTTCAAACCATACAATATGCGGACGAAGCTGTGCCCCGTCTTCTGCCCTGTCGCCATAATTTATATCACCGCGTATTTCATAGATCATTTCTTCATTATGCTCACTGCGCATTTTAAATATCTCCCCATGCAGATGCAGGATCTTTGTTGATCCTGCACGCTCATGCAAATCGTCTATGTTTTGCGTGATGATATGCACATCAAAATCCTTTTCCAGTTCCGCCAACCCAATATGCGCCTGGTTGGGTGTTGCATCCAGAACATTCCGCCTGCGGTAATTATAAAACTCGAGAACAAGTTTTGGGTCTTTTCTCCACGCCCGCGGTGTTGCTACATCTTCTACATTATATCCCTCCCATAAGCCATCACTGTCACGAAAGGTTTTTAACCCGCTTTCTGCACTGATGCCGGCGCCGGTGAGGACAACGAGTTTCTTTTTTGTCTGAGCCAAAATTTATTGGATTTAGAAATTATCGAAAATGGATTTATCACATTTAAAGATTCATAGGAACCTGACAGCAATTTAATCAATGCATCTTTTAATTAATTATACTGGTTTTACTTTTTGATTTGGTATGCCTTTTTATAATCATCCAGATTATTGTAAAAAATAAAATGACCGGCCATATGGAGACAAGTCCAACGATGATACCCCCTGTCCACTGCCAGCCTGATTTAAATGAAGTGCCGATTTTTGTCCAGAAAGAAGGTTCTACTGTATCCTTTGCAGCTATATTCAGAACCTGGTAAAATGTAAAACTTATTGTACTAAATACAGACGAATGTGTCATGTAGTTAATTCTTCCTGCGGCTGACTCAATTTGTTCCTGTATCCCATTTATTTCGGACTGAACGCTTAACACTTCTGACATATTTTTTGCCTGTTTGAGAAAATCGAGATATCGTTCTCTTACTTGCTTTTTGGCTTCCATTCTTGATTTTGTATCAACGACCTCAGTCGTCACATCCTGCGACGTAACTTTTCGTTCATTCACTTTAACAGTACCGTTGGTTAATAATGTAACCGCATTGTCAAACTGGTCTACCGGGACCTTAATCGTGATTGTGTTTTCAATTTTGTACTCCGATTGATTTTGTTGCTCCTGTGCTACATAACCGCCAATACTTCTTACCTTTTCACGCAATGCAG